>ERZ827516.2371-NODE-2371-length-13952-cov-2.906167_pt1 | contig 13952 bp, 9 predicted proteins | sample MGYA00519703_ERZ827516 | MGnify/ENA primary metagenome ERZ827516 (study PRJEB31778, sample SAMEA3449337) | human gut metagenome | biome: human gut; feature: human-associated habitat; material: faeces | place: United Kingdom | collected 2010/2012 ...
TCTCCAAGATTTTCATGATTATCATCTAATAAATCATATTTAGCAAGTTCAGCTGCTTTTGCTTCTTCAGCTTCTTTTGCTAATGTTTCAGGTGATTTTAAAGGACCTCTAAATCCTGTACCAGCTGGTAATAATTTACCAATTAATACATTTTCTTTTAATCCTTTTAACATATCTTTCTTACCTTTAATTGATGCATCAGTTAAGATCTTAGTAGTTTCTTGGAATGATGCTGCAGATAAGAATGAATCAGTTTCAAGAGATGCTTTAGTAATACCTAATAAGATTGGTCTACCAACAGCTGGATGTTTTCCTTCTTTTAATGCTTCTCTATTTAATTCAGTAAATTGAGTTACATTAACATGTGTTCCAGGAAGTGTTCCAGTATCTCCACCTTCAACAATTCTAATTTTCTTCAACATTTGTCTTACGATAATTTCGATATGTTTATCAGAAATTTCGATACCTTGAATACGATATACTTTTTGAACTTCTTTAATAATATAGTTTTCAACAGCTTCTGTATCAGCTACATTTAATAATTCTTTAGGATCGATAGAACCTTTAGTAATCTTATCACCAATGTTAACATGATCACCAACATTAACTCTTAATTTAGCACCATAAGGAGTTAAATAACTTCTTGTTTCTAAATCATTAGAAACAACAACTTCCATTCTTCCTGAATTATCAATGATATTCGATACTTCACCTTCTATTTCAGAAATAATTGATTTAGCTTTTGGATTACGTGCTTCAAATAACTCTTGGATACGAGGTAACCCTTGAGTGATATCGGCACCACCGGCAACCCCACCATCATGGAAAGTACGCATTGTTTACTGAGTACCTGGTTCACCGATTGATTGTGCAGCCATAACTCCAACAGCTTCACCTAATTCAACAACATTACCTGTTGCTAAGTTACGACCATAACATTTTTTACAAACTCCGCCTTTAGCAACGCAGCCAAGAACTGAACGAATTTCAACTTCTTTAATACCTGCATCGCATACAACTTTAGCGTTTTGTTCTGTAAAAATTTCACCAGCAGCAACTAATAATTCTTTAGTTTCTGGATGGTAAACATCTTTTTGTGAATAACGACCAACTAAACGGTCATATAATGGAACGATAACTGTGTTGTCATCTGTATTGTATAATTCAGTAACAACGAATCCTCTATCTGTTCCACAATCTTCTTCAGAAATAATAACTTCTTGAGCAACGTCTACTAAACGTCTTGTTAAGTAACCTGAATCGGCAGTCTTTAAGGCAGTATCTGTAGAACCTTTACGGGCACCATGTGTCGAAATAAAGAATTCTGATGCTGTTAAACCTTCACGGAAGGCAGACTTGATTGGTAACTCGATTGTTTCCCCTTTTGGATTGGACATCAATCCACGCATACCTACTAACTGAGTGAAGTTAGAAAGTGATCCACGGGCACCCGAATCAGACATGATGAAGATTGGGTTACGATCATCAGCTTCGAACTCTTGACGTACGACTTCTTGTACTTCATCTTTAACACCAGTCCATAATTTGATTACGCTTTGATATCTTTCTGCTTCAGTTAATTTACCTTTATTGTAGAATTGTTTAATTTGTTCAAGTTTATGATCTGCTTTATCAAAGATTTCAAATTTAGCTTGAGGTACTTGGATATCATAAGCAGATACTGTAATACCAGCAATTGTTGAATATTTAAATCCTTGATCTTTTAACTTATCAAGCATTAAGCTTGTATCAGTTAATGCAGATTGTTTGAATACTTCATCAATGATATTTCCTAAAGCTTTTTTACCTAGTGGTTTTACTACTTCTTGAGCAGTGATATGTGCTTTAATATCAGTTCCCATTGGTACGAAGTATTTATCAGGAGTTTTAGTTAAATTTTCTTTACCTGGTTCATTGATAAATGGGAATTGTCCATCAAAGATATCATTAAAGAAAATTTTACCTACAGTTGTAATTAAATAACTGTTATTTTGTGCTTCTGTAAATGTTGCATTGTGTAATGCAGATGCTTTAATAGCAACTCTTGTATGAAGAGTAACAGTTTTAGCAAAATAAGCATGATCTACTTCATTTCTATCCGCAAAGACAGTACCTTCACCAATTGCTCCAACATCTTCTAATGTTAAGTAGTAGTTACCTAACACCATATCTTGGGATGGAGTAACGATAGGTTTACCATCTTTAGGACCTAAGATATTTGTTGATCCTAACATTAATTGTCTTGCTTCTTGAATTGCTTCTTCACCTAATGGTACATGGACAGCCATTTGGTCACCATCGAAATCGGCGTTGAACGCTGGAGTTACTAATGGATGAAGACGAATAGCACGTCCTTCTACTAATTTAGGTTCGAATGCTTGAATACCTAATCTATGAAGAGTTGGCGCACGGTTTAATAATACTGGATGTGCTTTAATAACTTCTTCAACAATTGGCCAAATTTTATCATCCATTTTATCAATTAATCTTTCAGCTGCTTTAATGTTTGTAGCGATTTCTTGATCAACTAAACCATGGATAACAAATGGTTTAAATAAGCTTAATGCCATTTCACGTGGGATACCACATTGATACATTTTTAAGTCCGGTCCTACAGCGATAACTGAACGTCCTGAGTAATCAACACGTTTACCTAATAAGTTTTGACGGAAACGTCCTTGCTTACCTTTTAATGTATGACTTAATGATTTTAATGCACGTCCTCCAGCACCAGTAATTGGTTTAGAACGACGACCATTATCGATTAAGGCATCAACAGCTTCTTGTAACATACGTTTTTCGTTTTGTACGATAATAGAAGGTGTCCCAAGTTCTAATAATTTTTTCAAACGGTTATTACGAGTAATAACACGTCTATATAAGTCATTTAAATCACTTGTTGCAAAACGCCCACCATCTAATTGTAACATTGGTCTTAAATCAGGTGGAATAACTGGTAATGCTTCAAGAATCATCCATTCTGGTTGATTATCAGAAGATCTAAATGCTTCAATAGCTTCTAATCTCTTTAATAATTTTGTACGTTTTTGTCCTTGAGCTTCTTTTAATTCTTTAGAAACAATTTCAAATTCAGCATCTAAATCAACTTGTTAATAATGTTTGAATTGCTTCAGCCCCAATTTGAGCTTCGAATGTATGACCAAATTGTTCATAACATTTACGATAATCTCTTTCAGATAAAACTTGTTTATATTCTAAAGGTGTAGATCCTTTATCAATAACAACATAAGAAACGAAATAAATAATTTCTTCTAGTTGTTTTGGTGACATATCTAAGATTAATCCCATTCTTGATGGAATACCTTTTAAATACCAAATATGTGCTACTGGTGTAGCTAATTCAATATGTCCCATACGTTCACGACGTACTGCAGATTTTGTAACTTCTACACCACATCGATCACATACGACACCTTTATATCTAATTTTCTTATATTTTCCACAACTACATTCCCAATCCTTAGATGGTCCAAAGATTCTTTCACAGAATAGACCATCTTTTTCAGGCTTTTGAGAACGATAGTTAATCGTTTCAGGTTTTTTTACTTCACCATAAGACCATTCACGAATTTTTTCAGGAGATGCTAATCCAATTTGGATTGATGAAAATTTATTAGTATTTGCCATTTTCTATTCCCTCCTTATAATGTTTCACTTTCTTCAGTTTCAGCTAATTCTTCAGATTCTACAGCATCAGTAACTACTTCTTTTTCTTCATTGACATCTTCTTTTTCAATTGATCTTGGGAAACGTCTTTCTTCATCTTCGATATTTCTTTCATCAATTTCTTGATCATTTTCATCTAATAGACGAATATCTAATGCTAAGGCTTGTAATTCTTTCTTTAATACTCTAAATGATTCAGGTAATCCTGGTTCTGGCATTGGTTGTCCTTTAACAATAGCTTCATAAGTTTTAACACGACCAACAACATCATCAGATTTAACTGTTAAGATTTCACGAAGTGTATAAGCAGCACCATATGCTTCAAGTGCCCAAACTTCCATTTCCCCAAATCTTTGTCCACCGTTTTGAGCTTTACCTCCAAGTGGTTGTTGAGTAACTAATGAGTAAGGTCCAACTGAACGCGCATGTAATTTATCATCAACCATGTGTGATAATTTAACGAAGTACATAATACCTACAGATACAGGTGAGTCAAAATATTCACCAGTACGTCCAGAAATAATTGGTTGTTTACCATCTTCATTCATTCCTGCTTCTTTCATTAAGCTTTCTAAGTCTTCACGATGTAAACCATCAAAAGCAGGAGTTGCAATATATAAACCTAATTGTTTAGCTGCATAACCTAAGTGTAATTCTAATACTTGTCCGATATTCATACGAGATGGAACCCCTAATGGATTTAACATGATATCTAATGGTGTACCATCTTCTAAGTGTGGCATATCTTCAATTGGTAAGATTTTCGAGATAACCCCTTTGTTACCATGACGACCGGCCATTTTATCTCCTTCAGAGATTTTACGTTTTTGTACGATATATACTTTAACAACACGGTTAACACCAGGTTGTAATTCATCACCGTTTTTACGATCAAAGATTTTAATATCATGAACAATACCAGCCCCACCATGAGGAACTCTTAATGAATTATCTTTAACTTCTCTTGATTTTTCACCAAAGATAGCAAGTAATAATTTTTCTTCTGCAGATAATTCTGCTTGTCCTTTAGGTGTTACTTTACCTACTAAGATATCTCCTTCTTTAACTTCAGCACCAATCATGATGATACCATCACTATTTAAGTTTTTACGTGCTTCGTCTCCAACGTTAGGAATATCTCTTGTAATTTCTTCTGGACCTAATTTTGTATCACGACATTCAATTGAATATTCATCAATATGAATAGATGTATATACATCTTCTTTTACTAATCTTTCAGACATAATAACGGCATCTTCGTAGTTATAACCATTCCATGTCATGAAACCTACTAATACGTTTTGACCTAACGCTAATTCACCTTGTTCCATTGCTGGGCCATCAGCTAATACTTGACCAACAACAACTTCTTCTCCAACTTTAACAATTGGTTTGTGGTTGATACAAGTTCCGGCATTGGAAATAGCGAATTTAGTTAAACGATATTTGTGAACAACTGCTTCATCATCCACAATTTCAATACGTTTAGCATCTACATAACTTACAGTACCGTTATGTTTACTTACTAAGGCTGCACCAGAATCTCTTGCTGCTTGATATTCCATACCAGTTCCAACAAATGGTGTATGTGGATTTAATAAAGGTACAGCTTGACGTTGCATGTTGGCCCCCATTAAAGCACGAGTTGCATCATCGTTTTCCAAGAATGGAATACATGAAGTAGCAACAGAAACGATTTGCTTTGGCGAGATATCGATAAAATCAACATCTTCTCTTTTAGCCATAATATTTTCCCCTAAATGACGAGCGATAACTTGTTCATCTAAGATTTCACCTTCATCAGAAGTTTGTACATTGGCTTGAGCAATAATGTAGTTCTTTTCTTCATCAGCAGTTAAATAACGTACATCGTCTTCATCAATGACACAATTATTTACTTTACGATATGGAGTTTCAATAAATCCATATTCATTGATTTTAGCATAAGATGCTAAAGTTGAAATTAACCCGATGTTTGGACCTTCAGGAGTTTCGATTGGACAGATTCTTCCATAATGGGAAGCATGTACGTCACGAACTTCATATCCAGCACGATCTCTTGATAAACCACCAGGACCTAACGCAGATAAACGACGTTTATTTGTTAATTCGGCTAATGGGTTAATTTGATCCATGAATTGAGATAATTGTGATGAAGCAAAGAATTCTTTCATTGCTGCAGTTAATGGACGAATATTTGTTAAAGATTGAGGTGTTACTGAATCAACTTCAGATAATGACATTCTTTCTTTAACAACTCTTTCCATTCTTGATAATCCAATTCTAAATTGATTTTGAATTAATTCTCCTACAGAACGAACACGTCTGTTTCCTAAATGATCGATATCATCTAATAAACCAATACGTGCCATATGAGATACTCTATCTTCAGGAGCTAAATCGTATGAATTGAAAATATCAACTAAGTTTAACATATATGAATAAGCCGCAATCATATCAGAAATTGTGACATATTTACAATTTAACGATAAATCTGTACCAATAACTTTCATGACTTTTGTGCGTGATTCATCAACATAAACATTTAATACTTGTAAAACACCGTTACTTTCTAAACGAGGATTTGTTTTCATTTCAACAGTGTGAGCCCCAGCTTCAAAAACTGGTCTTAATTTATCAACAACCTCATTAGTAACTACTGTACCTTTTGTACATACAACGTTACCATCTATATCTTTTACATCTTCAGCTAAAATACGTCCAGCAATACGATCTAAAAGACTTAATTTCTTTTTAAATTTAAAACGTCCTGCTTTTGCTAAATCATATCTTTTTGGATCAAAGAATCTCGTATATAAAAGATTTGTAGCACCTTCTAAAGTAGCAGGTTCTCCAGGTCTTAACTTATTATAAATTTCAATTAAAGCTTCTTCTGTATTTGTTGTATTATCTTTTGCTAAAGTGTTCAAAATAAATTCATGTTCACCAAAAACATCGATAATATCTTCATTACTAGATAATCCTAATGCACGTAATAAGACAGTTCCTGGGATTTTTCTATTACGATCAATACGAACGTTTAAAACATCTTTTGCATCATTTTCGAACTCTAACCAAGTCCCTCTTGATGGGATAATACTACCTTCAAAGACAGTTTTACCACTTTTATCAATGGCATCAGCAAAGTATGCCCCTGGTGAACGTACTAATTGAGAAACAATAACACGTTCTGCCCCATTAATAATGAAAGTACCAGAATCAGTCATTAATGGGAAATCACCCATAAATACTTCTTGTTCTTTGATTTCACCAGTACCAGAATTGATTAAACGTAAAGTAGCACGAATTGGTGCTGCATAGTTTGCATCACGATCTTTACTTTCGTTTACTGAATACTTTGGTTCATCAAAAGCACAATCAACAAACTCTAATGATAAAGTTTCATTGAAGTTTGTAATTGGGTAGATATCATCAAATACTTCTTTAATTCCTACTTCTTTAAACCATTTGTAAGAATTTGTTTGAATTTCTACTAAATTTGGTAACTCTAAAGATCCTGAAATCCTAGAGTAATTACGACGAGTAATTTTGCTTTTTGCTGTAGTTGTTTGCTTTTCCACGAATTAACTCCACCCTTCTTTATCTCTATTAAACTGTTTTTGAGCGCACAAAAACGCTTGATTTTAAATATTAATAGTCATTATAGTATTTTAGATAAAGGTTTCAAAAAAGTCAATACCTTTTTTTATAAAAAATAAAAAAAGATGTCCATAAGGACATCTTTTTGAAAGAAAACTACTTAACTTCTACGCTAGCTCCAGCAGCTTCTAATTTTTCTTTGATTTCTTTAGCTTCATCAGCAGATACTTTTTCTTTGATTACTGAAGGTGCTTTGTCAACTAATCCTTTAGCATCAACTAATCCTAATCCAGTGATTTCTCTTACAGCTTTGATTACAGCAACTTTAGTTCCACCAACTTCAGTTAATGTTACGTTAACTTCTGTAGGTTCAGCAGCAGCTCCAGCATCAGCAGCAGCAGCTACAGCAACTGGTGCAGCAGCAGTTACGTCAAATTTTTCTTCGATTGCTTTTACTAAGTCATTTAATTCTAAAATAGTAGCTTCTTCTAAGTAAGCTAAGATATCTTCATGTGTTAATTTTGCCATGTTTATATTCTCCTTTTCATTTATTCTGCTTATTTTGGCAAATGTAAATGTCGAAGCAAAGACTGCAACTGTCACAAATTTAAAAGAAACAGATATTGAGCCCTACGAAAATCCAGATATTACCCTTACCTGGGATGCGGTTTCGTCAGGTGACCAGACCATCTATTATCGTCTTGAAATAAGCGAGGACAAAATCACCTGGAAGGATGAAGGTTCCTATTACGAACCGACTGCGAAAATACATGCTCCGTCCGGCAAATCTGTTTTTTATGCGCGTGTCTGCGCCTACACAGCTCCTTACGACTATGCCTATATGGACGATAAAAATCTCTGTGATATTGGAAACTGGTCTGACACCTTAAAAGTTGTTGCACGGATCAGCGATAAAACATCAAAAATTACAGGAACCAAAGCAACCGCTGCATCCCTGTCCTTTAAATGGGCAGCCGTTTCCGGTGCATCCGGATATAAAGTTGTATATTATCCAAGTGGTCTTTCCGATCTTTCCAAGGAACTTACCACAAGTACAAATTCCTGTACGATTAAAAACTTAAAAGAAGATGGCTCTTATGCAATCTGCGTTTATGCCTTAAACAGCAATTCTGACTTTACGGCTGTTTCTAATACTTACACAGAAACCTACGCCACAACACTTCCAAAGAAAATACGTGATTTTAAAGTGACAACTGCTTATCCCGGAGATGCCAGCTTTGAATGGAAAGGCATTAATGGTGCCAAAGCATTTCAGTTGCAGATAACAAAAGTTTCTGATTCCAAAAAATTTAAAAAACCGATTGTAAACGAAACAAAATTTTACAGTTACCTTGGAACATATACCAATTCAAAAAAAATCAAAGCAGGCACTTTTTATTCAGCAAGAGTCCGTTCCTATGTCACACTTGCAGGCACTAAGCAAAAAGTTTACAGTCCATGGAGTACCGTCATTACTTTTGGCACCTCGCCTAAAAAGATTACTGCAAAACAGTCCGGCTCAGGAATAAAGATCAACTGGTCAAAAGTTTCCGGTGCTTCCGCATATGAAATATACGTTTCCACAAGCTACGATACGAAAACTTTTACGAAAGTAGACACCGTTAAAAGTAAAAACACCAGCTACACCCTGAAAAAATTTAAAAAGAAAAAGTTGAAAAAAAATACCATGTATTACATCAGTGTCAAGCCGGTCTGCAAAGTCGGAAAGAAAAATTGTTCCACAACCGTTTATGTATCCAATCCTACATCAGTATTTTATAGCAAATAAAAAACTGACCATAAAATGATTGCAAAAACATCCGGGGCGAAACGGATACTCAAAGATATCTGTTTTGCCCCGGATGTTTAAAATTTATTCACACCGCATGTAATCTATAACTCACTCCACATTCTTCGTCGCGATGACATCCACACCCGTGCCTGCAATATTCTTTACAAGTACATCTCCGATGTGCACCGGAGCGGCGGCTTCCACACTTTTCAGTGCTTTCACACAGTCAAAGATCTTTCCCTTCGGAATATCCTCTTTTGTCTTTACAGAAACCATCGCTTCGCTTCCTCCGGTGACTCTTACGGTGGAAGTCACGATCCTGGTCGGATTTGTTACTTCTTTTCTCGCATAGATATCACCGCGCTTACAGGTATTTCCCGTAACGCTTACGACTTCCCCATGTTCCATTTTTACAGTCAGCGGGCAGCCCATCGGACAGCCGATACAGATTAAATTCTTCTCTTCCATGATATACCTCCATTTTTGCGCTGCTTTTCAATGAAAACAACGTTTTCATTTGCATCTCAAGTTTGCGCGTAAGCATTTTATTCCCGCTCGATTTTCACTGTGATCGTCTTTAAATCCGGGTACTGCAAAAGCTGTTCTTTTGTCAGCTTGATCTCTTCCATCTCCCCCGGTGCCACAACCGGACGTTTTCTGTGAATGACTCTCTCATCATCAAAATAAGCGCTGACGTAACAGTTCTTGTATACACCGCCCACACGGAAACGGACTGTGATCTGCTCATCCATATTAGCAACATTGATGGTTCCCGGCACCGTATACCGGACACCCTCGATCGGATTTAAAACAATGTCGTTATCTCTTGCTGCCTTCACGCCATCTGCTTTCACATAAGCTGCCGCATTTTTTCCGGCTGTCTTTGCTTCCTCGGACACGAAATCCACCAGATCATGCACATGCAGCACATTTCCACAGGCAAATACACCCGGAATATTTGTCTCAAGGCTCTCATTGACCTTCGGTCCGGAAGTAACCGGGTTCATGTCGACACCCATGCCTTTGGAAATCTCATTTTCCGGGATCAGTCCTACCGAAAGCAACAGCGTATCGCAGCTATATTCTTCTTCGGTCCCCGGAATCGGTTTTCCTTTACTGTCAACCTCAGCTAACGTGATTCCTTCTACACGCTCTTTTCCCTTAATGTCCACAACCGTGTGGCTTAACTTTAACGGGATTCCATAATCATCCAGACACTGCACAATATTACGTTTCAGACCGCCGGAATATGGCATTAATTCTGCCACGACCTTAACCTTTGCACCCTCAAGTGTCATTCGCCTTGCCATGATCAGTCCGATATCACCGGAACCTAAAATGACGACTTCACGTCCCGGCATAAAGCCTTCGATGTTTACCAGACGCTGTGCCGTTCCTGCGGAGTAAATTCCCGCCGGGCGGTATCCCGGAATATTTAACGCGCCTCTCGGTCTCTCGCGGCATCCCATAGCAAGAATGACTGCTTTTGCCTGGATCTCAAACAGGCCATCCTCACGGTTCATCGCCGTAACGACTTTCTCATGGCTGATATCCATGACCATAGTATTTAATTTATATTCAATGCCCAGATCTTTTACCTGTGAAATAAATCTGCCCGCATACTCAGGTCCTGTCAGTTCTTCCTTAAATGTATGCAGTCCAAATCCATTGTGGATACACTGGTTTAAAATTCCGCCTAATTCTTTGTCTCTCTCTAAAATTAATATGTCATCGATTCCGTTATTTTTTGCAGAAACAGCAGCCGCAAGCCCTGCCGGTCCACCTCCGATGATTACGATATCATATGTTTTCATGCTCTGGCTCCTCCCTCTTACAGACTGTCCTTGTTGATTCCGACAATAATCTTTGAATTTCCGCCTGATTTTGTGATCTCAGACTGGTTCACACCGCGCTCTCTCGCTAAAATTTCCATGGTTCTCGGTGAACAGAAACCCGCCTGGCAGCGTCCCATTCCGGCTCTCGTCCGGCGTTTGACACCATCTAACGATTTTGCACCGAGCGGACGTCTGATGGCATCGATGATTTCTCCCTCTGTGATCATCTCACAGCGGCAGATAATATTTCCATATTCCGGTTTTTCCTTAATTAATGCCGCTCTTTCCTCTTTACTTAATGTGTTTGGATTTAATACACCCTTGCGTGTTGCAATGAAATCTTTTTTCTCTTCCAAATGCATTTTCTCTTTTAACAGATCTGCAACCATCTCTCCGATCGCAGGACTGCTCGTAAGTCCCGGTGACTCGATTCCGGCGCAGTCGATAAATCCTTTTGCATCGGCAACCTCTTCAATAATAAACTCATGACCATCCTCATGTGCACGAAGTCCGGCAAAAGATGTGATGACCTGACGCATCGGAATATTTTTTACATTCAGGTTTGCACCGGCAATCACCTGATCCAAGCCTTCTCTTGTGGTGTTGGTTCCCTCTTTATCCTCAATGTCAATGGCAGTAGGCCCTAACAGCAGGTTGCCATGCACCGTCGGCGAAATGAGGATTCCTTTTCCATATTTGCCCGGCAGCGCAAAGACCGTATGACTTACATGGCTTCCGGCACTCTTGTCAAGCAGGCAGTAATCACCGCGTCTTGGCGTAATATGGATTTTCTTTTCACTGACCATGTTGTGAAATTTGTCCGCATAGACACCGGCTGCATTGACCACATATTTTGTCTCGAACACACCCTGATTTGTGTGGACTTCCCAGATATCTCCCGACTTTTTCAAATCGGTTACTTCTGTGTCAAACTTAAATTCCACACCATTTACATTCGCATTCTCAGCCAATGCGATATTCAGGTTGAACGGACACACGATCCCGGCGCTTGGCGCATACAATGCTGCGCAGATATCATCCTCAAGATTCTGCTCCATCTCATGCACTTCCTCTTTGGATAAAATACGCAGCCCCGGCACACCGTTTACCACGCCACGGTCATACAGTGCTTTCAGATTCGGCATATCCTCCTCGTCCTTGCAGACAACCAGAGAACCTATCCGCTTAAACGGAAAATCAAGATCTTTGGAAAGCTGCTCCATCAAGGCATTTCCCCGTACATTTAATTTTGCCATCAGGGAACCTTCTTTTGCATCATATCCCGCATGTACGATTGCACTGTTTGCCTTGGATGTGCCGCAGCAGACATCTTCCTCTTTCTCTATCACACATACTTTTGCATTATAACGCGACAATTCTCTCGCCGCTGCTGCGCCGGATACACCGGCTCCGATGATAATTACGTCATACATTTTCCATCTCTCCTTTTTTACTTTGTTCTTCTGGTATCTAACCCGGAGGGCTTTTTCATTCATAAGATGTAATCTCCTATGAATAAAAAAGCCTGACAAGTAAGCGCACCCATGCTGTTGCGATTATCCTGTCAGGCTCTCTTCTCTCTTGCCCCTCAACAATAGATTGCAGGTTCCACATGCACATCTACTGTCATAAATATAAAATTGTCATATAAAGTTACTTATCGCATGACAAACATACGGTCTACCATGGAATTGCTCCATATAGCAGTACTGCAACAATTGCTCCGATCACCGGTCCCACCAGCGGAACAACTGCATATCCCCAGTTGGATGTTCCTTTTCCCTTAATCGGAAGAACGGCATGTGCAAGACGCGGTCCGATATCTCTTGCCGGATTGATCGCATATCCGGTCAGTCCACCAAGTGACATACCGATCGATACAATGATTCCAAATACAAGAAACTTTCCAAGTCCATCGGTAAGTCCCGGCACATTTGCCATACCTTTGATCGCAAATACAAGGATAAACGTTCCAACTGCCTCACTGAAAATATTCTGTCCCATGTTCGGAATAGAAGGCGCTGTACAGAACACCCCAAGTTTTGTCGCCTGATCCTCTGTTGCATCAAACTGTCCTTTAAACAAAAGATATACGATCACCGCTCCAACAAACGCTCCTGCAAACTGTGCAATGATATATCCCGGAACCATTGCCCAGTCAAAACTTCCGTCAACTGCAAGTGCTAACGTCAGCGCCGGATTAAACGATGCTCCCGATGCTGCTCCGAAAATAAATGCCGGCAGCATAACCGCAAGTCCCCATGCAAATGTGATCTGGACAGTTCCTCCACCCTTCATGCCAGATTTGTTGAGATTTACGTTTGCAACAACTCCATCACCTAAGATGATCAGAATCATAGTTCCCAAAAATTCTGCTATATATGGTAACATACTATCCCCCCTTATTCAATTAACTTTACCAATACATTACAATCTTTACCTTCCCTATACAAAACCTTCTTTTTAATCTTCCTTTGCCCAGCCGTATGCATATTTGACTGCTTTGTTCCAGCCTTTGATCATTTCTTCTCTCTTTGCGGCATCGATCTGCGGCTCAAATGTCTTGTCGATTGCCCAGTTTTTAATAACATCCTCTTTACTTGACCAGTAACCGACTGCCAGACCAGCAAGATATGCAGCGCCCATCGCTGTTGTCTCTACACATTGCGGACGATTTACCGGCGCATCAATAATGTTCGCCTGTGTCTGCATCAGGAAATCATTAGCACTTGCTCCACCGTCAACTTTCAAAGCGGTAAGATCAATTCCGGAATCTGCTTTCATGGCAACCAGAACATCATTCACCTGATATGCCAGAGATTCCAATGTTGCACGGATAATGTGATATTTATTGACGCCACGGGTAATACCTACGATCGTACCTCTTGCATACTGATCCCAGTGAGGTGCACCAAGACCGGTAAATGCCGGAACTACATAACAGCCGTTCGTATCTTTTACTTTCTTTGCCATGTATTCAGAATCAGGTGCAGAATCAATGACTCTTAATTCATCTCTTAACCACTGGATCGCAGCCC
>ERZ827516.2377-NODE-2377-length-13901-cov-2.970966_pt1 | contig 13901 bp, 7 predicted proteins | sample MGYA00519703_ERZ827516 | MGnify/ENA primary metagenome ERZ827516 (study PRJEB31778, sample SAMEA3449337) | human gut metagenome | biome: human gut; feature: human-associated habitat; material: faeces | place: United Kingdom | collected 2010/2012 ...
CTGCCAACCGGTTTCTTTCCAAATATTAATGATATAGTACGCAAGTCTCCACCATTTTGAATCCCCCAGGAAATAAATCCCGGAATCAAGTACACCAGCGTTGATCAGGAATGTATTTACAAGACCTTCTGCTGTCGGTGCCAGAATCAAAGTAAAGACGGATGCGGTAACTACCCATGACATAAAGTGTGGCAGATAAATAATTGTCTGCACGATCTTTTTAAAATGAATGTTTGCAATCTCATTTAAAAAGATAGAAACAATAACAGCTGCTGCTGTTGTCAAAAACAATTTGATAATACTAATCTGTAAGGTATTCCAGAATGCCGTCCAGAAATTTGGCATGGAAAACATTTTCTGAAAATTTTTGAGACCAACAAAACTTGCCTCTTTGATTCCGTTATAATCGGTAAATGCAAAACGGATTCCAAGCATTGGCAAATAAAAGAATATTAATGCAAAAATTAATACAGGAAGAAACATCAGATAGAATCCTCTGTATTTATAGATTTTTGCTGCCAGGTGGTTCTTCTTTCCACCGGTTGTAGCCGTTACGGCTGATTTTTCATTACTTTTTCTCATATCTGTTCTTCCTTTTCAATCAAACATGAATTTGTGATCCATGATCTGTGCCGGCTGCGGATATCCGCAGCCAGGACACCAATCATAGTTCTTAGTTCCGTTTACCGGAAAGTTTTATTATTTGTTTAAAGAATCAACGATTGCCTGTGACCACTCTGCACCGTGATTTGACTCAAACTGTGCATATGCATCATCAACAGTTAACTCGCCCATAACAACTTTTGCGATCAGCTCGTTCTTTAATGTTGTTAAATCACCATTGTACTCGCTCATCTCATCTGTGGTAGGAACAAGATCCGCAGCTTTGCAGTTATCATTGAATAACTGCGCAGACTCTTTTGCTTCTGCTGCTACAGATTCTTCCTGAGGATCGTTAGCAAGCTCAACTAAAGCAAGCATTGGATCGATGTGAGCTTTGGTGTACTGTGTACCCTCTTTCTCACGGTTCTCTAACATATGGAATTCACCATCAGCATAAGTTTTCTCGTTCTCTGTTCCAGCAAATAATGTCTCTGCTGCTGTTGACCAGTGAATGCCTTCTACACCGTATGTCCATAAGAACTGAACGTCTCCGCCATCCTGCATCGGCTCGATGAAGTATTTGAATACGCCTTCCGGGTTCTCACATGCAGATGTGATGCACCATACTGGTGGAACACGGTCAAGGTACTGACCTACTTCAGCGATCGGAGGTAATGCTACTAACTCACCGTCTTTACCGTTTGCTTCAAGATTTGTCTTTAAGTTGGTTGCCCATGTACCTGCCCAGTAAGTAAATACACCAAAGCTGTCATCATAGAATTTGTTACGGCAGTCAGATGTACCATTTGTTAATGTGGTAGGATCAATCACGCCCTCTTTGTAAGCAGCTGCCATTCTCTCAAGTGCGCTCTTCATAGAATCCTCTGTGAATCCATCTTTCCATGTTCCGTCTTCTGCTTTATAGAAGCTTGGGTTTGCATCCTGATAGAACTCTGGTAAGTAGTTTGTATATGGAGCCTCTGTTCCGATGAAACCAGCAGCAGATACACCGTAGGTATCTCCGTTTACACCATTTCCATCCGGGTCACCGGTTGTAAATGCTTCGAGCATTGCAAGATACTCATCATAGTTTGTCGGTACATCAAGTCCGCAGTTGTCTAACCATGCTTTCTTAACATATGTAACACATCCGTTACCACGAGCTGCCGGCATACCGTATAACTTACCATCAAGTCTTACACCATCGATAACTCCTGTGCTGCCGTATGCATCCTGTCTTGTTTTTAAATCAGAAGATGCATAAGCGTCTGTCATAGCCCACAGAACTCCCTGCTCTGCATAACCTGCATAATAGGTAGAAGATAAGATCATAACGTCTGGCCAGTCACCACTTGCAACTGTCTGTCCTACTACATCATAGTAAGCATCATGATCCGGCTGGATCACATTGATCTTCATTCCAAGAAGATCTTCCAATTTAGCAATGAACTCTGCCTGTCCGTTTTCCTGTGTGAAAACAGTTCCATCTACCATAATGGTGATCTCTTCTGGTTTCTCAACATCAGAATCTGTTGCTGTGCTTGCGGAAGCATCACCGCTCTCTGTGGTTGCTTCATTATTTGTAGAAGCATTTGAATTTGTTGTTCCTGCGTTACCAGTGTTGCTGGAACCGCATCCTGCCATACCAGCTACCATAGCGGCAGCCATAAGGACTGATACTACCTTCTTTTTCATAAGAACCTCCTTATTAGGAAAAAATTTGTTTCGACACTGCTCTGATGTAAGTGCTTTCATGTCTTGCTCATACATTACCATCTTATGGGATTTTCAGCAAGAAACAATATTTGACAGGGGGTACAAAATTTGTTTTAACACTACGCAAGCCATTGATTTTACTGGGTTTTTGAGTTTTTGTTGTATTTTTTTCATATTATGATAAAATAGAAAACGTACGATTAAAAAACATGAAAAAAGGACATTTAATACCTATGAGAATAAATTTGAATCCACCAGCGGATGCCACAGCAAAAAATGAATCCACTACGTTTCTCATGATTCGCTTTGCTATTACATACAGTGTCTTTTTACTTATCATTTTACTTCTGATGGTACACCTCCACCGTGTCTCAACAACACGCTCTGAAGAGGATTTCTGGAATCAGGATCAGTCTACCTTTGAAAGTGCCGTTTCACTTTTAGATAATAATTTCACAACCATGGATTCTATCACAAGACAGCTCAGCATGAATACCAAACTATACCGTCTTGCAACGATGAAGTCCACAGACGATAATGATTTTTATCTGTCAGGTCTTACCATGAAGCAGTCCCTTGCCTCTTATATGTATTCCTACAATGAGCTTCCTTTCAGTACCTATTTTGTTTATCTGAGAAATAGCGGCTATATTATCAGTGTAAACACTTTCAATTCCGAACAGCTTTATTATATAAGAAACTATTTATCTTCCGGGGCAAATTTTAATGAATGGCATGATCTGCTCAACAACAATCTGACAAAAGATTCTGCCCTTTATCCACTTTCGGATTTTATGCTTCCCGAAATCGGTAACGCATATCTTTATGTGTTAAATATGGATGTACTGACCTACAAAGATATTCCTGCTACCGTTGCTTTCCATATCAATGAGCAGACCTTACGCAAAATTTTCAGCGGTGTTTCTTTAGGTGATACCGGTTACATTATTGCAGTCGACGCACAGGATCAGCCAGTGTTTTCCCTGTCCGAAGATAAGAATACATCATCTGAAAAAGATTTAAATACGCTTACCGAATCCGTATTATCCTTATCCTATGATGACAATAATACCTGTGTTCACAATGACACACATATTATGCGGATCGCATCAAAAACAAATGACTGGACTTTCTATCTGGTACAGCCGGAATCCATTTATCCATCCGATTATCAGTTTATTTTTCTGCTGATCCTTTTTGCAGCAATCATCGGTGGACTTATCATGATATTTATTTTAGTCCGCAACAATATGCGCCCGATTCTTCATTTAGATGACCAGCTCCAGGAAACACTGCATGCAAATACGCAGTTAATCGAAGAAGCTGCTGCAATCCGTCCTGTTTTATATGACAATTATTTGAGACAGCTGATGAGTGGAGTTATCACAACCCCGGATGAGCTTTCATTTATCCAGAATTATCTGCATTTAGAAGATCCATCGCTTCATTATTATGTGTTGTACGGTGTAACTTACGAAAATGATCCTGCTGCAGATACTTTTCCAAATGAAAATACTTCCACTGAAAGTTCTGAAAGTATGAAAGATATTATCGCCGGTCTTTTGGCCAGATATTTTTCTTATGAAAATAACTTATATCTGTGTTCCCCAAAGAAACATATTTATGCTGTGTTAATCCCTTTTAGTGGAACTGCCGATGAGATACTGATCACACTTCAGGAAAAAGCATTAAAATTTCATAGTGAACTGCTAGAAGAGTATTCGATCTGGTTTTTTGCAGGAATCGGTCTCTCCTGCTCCTTCACCAACATATGGGAATCTTACCAACAGGCGAAAGATGCTGCAGGGTATACCAGTAAAAACTATATTTTCCTTCCATATGAAATGTTGAAAAAAGACTCCCATGTTTACTACTATCCGGCTGAATTTTCAACCCGTCTGATTCGTTCCATCACTGGCGGAAATAAATCCCAGGTGATTGAAATTTTCAATCTGATCCACCAGGAGAACATTGAAGAACGTTCGCTTCCGTTCCAGTTATTACGGTTTTTACTTACCGATATCCGCAACACTCTGTTGAAAGCACGTTTTACATATACGGGAGAAAGTACTCCGCAGATAGCGGAAATTGATACTATGCTTTCACAGGACGAGTTAACTTTCCGTCTCTGTGAAGATATCAGCATTAAACTGTGTGATTTCTTTGCATCAAAATCCGAAAAGAATAATCTGATTGACAGCATTGTGACTTATATCCGTGAAAATTACAAAAATCCGGCGCTCTGCTTAAGCAAGATCTCCGACGAGTTCCACATATCAGAAAGTTATTTTTCTCATATGTTTAAAGAAAATATGAATGTGAACTTCTCTGTCTATCTGGAAGATCTGCGGCTCACAGAGGCGGCACATCTGATTGAAAAAGGCGAATCCGGTATCAATGAAATCGCTTTGGAAGTTGGTTATAACAACCAGACGTCTTTCCGACGTGCATTTAAGAAAAAATATGGCGTTACACCAAGCAGCTTTGGCGTTCAGTCTTAATAAGAAATGGAGGATATTACAATGAATTTCAAAAAAGGTTCTCCAGAAAGTGCTGGCATCCCATCCGGATGCCTTCTTCACTTTCTGGATCGTTTACAAAAAAAACAGGTTCCAATGCACAGTTTTCTTTTAATGCGGCATGACACACTCATTGCCGAGGGCTACTATGCACCATATCAGAAAGACACGCTGCATCGCATGTTTTCGATCAGTAAAAGTTTTACATCCATTGCGATCGGTCTTTTGGAAGCGGAAGGAAAATTATCACTGGATGATCCGATCGTCTCATATTTTCCAGACAAGATTCCAGCGAATGTACATCCGTGGATTGCAGCCATGACGATCCGGGATATGCTCATGATGCGCACCTGTCATGCCGCGACGACCTACAAGGTCGATATGAAAAGTGACTGGGTAGAAAGTTTCTTTACCGTACCACCAACCCATCCTGCAGGAAAGCTCTTTCATTATGATACGTCCTCCGCACATACACTCAGTGCGCTTGTAGAACGTCTTTCCGGCATGCCAATGCTCGATTATCTCAAAGAAAAACTGTCTGTTTTGGAATTTTCCGATGAATCCTACATGCTGACAGATCCTTTTGGTGTCTCCATGGGCGGAAGCGGACTTGTCGCTCTTCCATCCGACCTGTTAAAATTCGGTTATCTTCTATCTCACGATGGAAATATTGATGGAACACAGCTCGTTTCTGCCTCCTACATCAAAACAGCAACCTCCCATCTCTCTGACACACGCATCACGGCACCTCTTCCAAGTGAAGCCTGCGGCTATGGTTATCAGATCTGGCGCAGTGAAAAAAATGGTTTTGTCTGCTACGGCATGGGTGGTCAGTTCATCCATTACCTTCCGGATTATGATCTGCTCTTTGTCACTACCGCAGACACACAGGGACTTGCGGGTGGAAATCAACTGATTTATGATGCTCTGTATGATGAGATTCTTCCTTTCATACAGGCAGATCCACTCCCGGAAGAACAAAAAACGCATACAGAGCTTCTTTCTGTGCTCTCTTCACTTGCGATTGCACCTCTGGGTGATAGTGCAATGACGGCAGCGGTCACTTCACAAGTTTCGGGGAAACGATATATGTTCAAACCAAACAGTAGTGAGTTTACAAATTTTACAGCGGATTTTACAAATGATGAGGGATGTTTTACATTTACACTGCACGGCAGACCGTGTTCCATTCATTTCGGTTTTGGAAAACTTGTCTGCGGACAGTTTCCCGTCTATGACCAGAGGTATGCTGCCAGTGGAGTGTGGGTTTCGGAGGACACTTTATATGTGCGGGCACATGTGATCGATGCGTTCGTGGGGAGTGTGCATTTTGAGGTGGTGTTTGGAGATGCGGATGTAACGGTGTTTATGAGGAAGCAGGAGGAAAGTTTATTTGGGGAGTTTCAGGGACATCTGGTTGGGATGGTTTGCTAGCCCTGCATGGTGATTGGGATGTGGATGCCTGTTGGAAAATGGCAAAACCTGCGGTGATTGTGGCGGGGCGGAGCTGGTTGGTTCCGTTGTACGAGGATAAGAGGTTCTAAGTTGCCCTGCGGAGATGTTTGGAGCCGGACGCAAACACCCCGAACAAACCTTCCATGGTTTGACCGGGGTTTGTACTGCCATCTACAGCGTTTTGCTGCCACGGATGGCAGCAAAAATCCCCGTCGAGCCATGGAAGGCTCGTCCGGGGATGCACGCGTCACTCTGCCACAACCCAGATCAAGGGCACTTAGAACCTCTTATTTCCGTACAACGGAACCCAACAAAACCTGCCGGTTCCGGCGCACGTCCCAAGGCTCAGCCACCTCCTGACTAGGTGCAGCATCAATTCACAACAAATCTCATCTGTTTTTACTGTGGCTGCTTACCAATATAAGCTAAAATACCACCATCTACATACAGCACATGACCATTTACAAAGTTAGATGCATCCGATGCAAGGAACACAGCCGGTCCCTGTAAGTCTTCTGCATTTCCCCATCTTGCAGCCGGAGTCTTTGAACTGGTCAAACGGATGTCTGGAACCGTCTGGCTGGATCTCACGAAGAGGTGCTGTCTGAGGTGTTGCAATATAACCAGGTCCGATACCGTTACACTGGATATTGAATTCACCGTACTCAGATGCAATGTTCTTTGTTAACATTTTTAAACCACCTTTTGCTGCAGCGTAAGCAGAAACGGTCTCACGACCAAGCTCACTCATCATAGAGCAGATGTTGATGATCTTTCCGTGGCCTTTTTTGATCATGGACGGGATCACTGCTTTTACGATGAACGGTGCATTTAAGTCAACATCAATTACCTGTCTGAACTCTGCTGCTGACATATCGCACATTGGAATACGTTTGATGATACCTGCATTGTTTACAAGGATATCGATTACACCAACTTCCTCCTCTACTTTTTTCACAAGTTCATTCACCTGCTCCTCGTTGGTAACGTCGCAGACATAACCATGAGCTTTGATCCCTTTTTCAGCATAAGCTGCTAATCCCTTGTCAACCAGCTCCTGTTTGATATCGTTGAATACGATGGTTGCGCCTGCCTCTGCATAAGCAGATGCGATAGCAAATCCGATACCATAAGATGCGCCTGTTACTAATGCAATTTTACCCTCTAATGAGAAATTGTTTAAAAATGACATAATTCTGTCTCCTTTTTTGTGTTATGTTTAAGATTCTTTCAATAAGAATCCAGTTTCTACTTTTTCTGCCGGATGTTTCTGAAATAACAGATTGAATTCTGCACAAACATTCTATTGTAGATATCCATCATATCCAGATTGACAACTTTTTTCCGTTTCCTTACAAGGTAACACCCTGCTTAAAGATCGCCATATCATGGAATCCGGCTTCCTCACTGCGTACCTTCTTACCAGATGCAACGTCGATCACATAGTCAAATAATTTCTGACCTGTCTCCTCTAACTCTGCATCCTCCACAAGAACGCCCGCATTGAAATCGATCCAGTTCTTTTTCTTTCCGGCAAGTGTACTGTTGCTGGAAATCTTAACGGTCGGAACCGGGGAAGCAAACGGTGTCCCGCGTCCGGTCGTAAACAGAACAATGTGTGCTCCGCTGGCTGCTAATGCAGTTGCAGCAACAAGGTCATTGCCCGGTGCGCTGAGAAGATTTAATCCCGGCGTATGTACGCGCTCGCCGTAGGAAAGAACGCCTTTTACTGCAGCACTTCCTGATTTCTGTGTACATCCTAAAGACTTATCCTCTAAGGTTGAGATACCGCCTTTTTTATTTCCAGGTGACGGATTCTCGTAGATTGTCTGGTGATTATCTTTAAAATACTGTTTAAAATCGTTGATCAGGTTCACCGTCTGCTCAAATAGTTCTTCATTTTCACAGCGGTTCATAAGCAGTGTCTCTGCGCCAAACATCTCCGGCACCTCAGTCAGGATCGTTGTTCCGCCCTTTCCGATCAGGATATCAGAGAATTTACCAACCAGCGGGTTTGCAGTGATTCCGGAAAATCCGTCACTGCCGCCACACTTCATGCCGATGATCAGTTTGGATGCACTGATCGGCTCACGGGAGAATCCTGCCGCATAATTGATCAGTTCCTCTAGGAGTTTTTCGCCCTCTTCCATCTCGTCTTCGCATTCCTGACAGATTAAAAACTTCACACGGTTCTCGTCATAATCACCAATGTATTTTTTCAGTTCACCGATATTACTGTTCTCACAGCCAAGACCAAGTACTAACACGCCTCCGGCATTTGGATGTTTTACGAGATCAGCGAGGATCGTTCTGGTGTGTTCCTGATCATCACCCATCTGGGAACATCCATATGGATGCGGGAATGCAATCACTTCCTCCACAGAGCCATGTACCTTTGTGTTGGCACGTTTTGCCATCGCCGTCGCAATATTGTTTACACAGCCGACGGTCGGTACGATCCATACTTCGTTACGCACACCGACGCTGCCGTCCGGACGTGCAAATCCCATAAAGGTACGCTCCTCTGTCTTTTTCTCCTCTGTTTTTACAGGCTCGTAGGTATAAGTGAGCAGATCGCCGAGTGCTGTTTTGATATTGTGTACATGCACCCACTGACCGGCTTTGATATTCTCTTTTGCATTTCCGATACGGAAACCATATTTGATCACATCACCGCCCTGCGGGATGTCACAGATCGCCATCTTGTGTCCGGCAGGGATCGTCTCAGCCGCTGTGTATTCTTTTCCATCGACTGCGACTTTCTCTCCCTCTGCAAGTTCTTTTATGGCAACAATGACATTATCATTTTCATTGATTTTTATAAAATCTTTCATAAGTGTTCTCCTGCTTATGCGTTAAAAGTTTTTTCCATTGCTGCTCTCATACCAAGTGCACGGATATCTTCCATATAACCGGTTACAGCCTCTTCTACTCCGGCTAATTTGGTAAGATCTTCGCCCCAGAAATGCTCGTTGGATAAAACAGCATGTGTATACTCTGCTGCGTCCTTAGAACTGTTTGCTGCAAAGAACTCTAATACAGCAGCGTCATCTAAGATCTGGTATTCAGTACCGTCACGATGTCCGATCAGAGCCTTGTCACGGATCTCTGTTCCTGTGTAGAATGCCATCAGTGCAGCCAGTGAGAATGTCAGGTGTGTCGGAAGTTTTCCTTCATTCTTAATGTACTCTAAGAAACTCGGCATACATCTTGCGCGCCATTTTGAAACAGAGTTCAGGGAAATGGATAACAGCGCATGTTTTACATATGGGTTGTTAAATCTTGTGATCACTGCCTCTGCAAAATCAATCAGATCCTGTTTCGGAAGTGTCAGTGTAGGAATGACCTCATCAAAGATCGTTGCTTTCATAAAGTTGAAAATCAGTTCATCCTGCATAGACTCTAACACGATATCATTGCCACAGAGATAAGATGCCAGTACGAAGGAAGTATGTGCACCGTTTAAGATACGGACTTTTCTCTGTTTGTATGGCTTCTGGTTGTCTGTAAAGATCACCGGAAGTCCTGCATCCGGAAGTGGGAACTCTTTGCTGATATCTTTTGCGCTCTCGATCACCCAGAGAGCAAATGGCTCACCTGTTACGATCAGATTGTCCTGATAACCGAACTCTTTGCAGAGCTCCTCTGCCTCGTCTCTTGGGTAACCGGTTACGATACGGTCAACTAATGTAGAAGTAAATACACATGCTTCATCTAACCATGTCTTAAATCCATCTTCTAAATTCCAGAGTACTGCAAGTTTCTCTACACACTCTTTTAAGTGGATACCATTGTCATCGATCAGCTCAACCGGAAGCATCACAAGACCTTTATCCATTGCCCCGTTAAAATGTTTATATCTCTCATATAAGAATTTGGTTAATTTGCCCGGATAGCTTTTTGGCGGTTCCATCTCTAATCGGTCTGTATCATCATAAACGATACCTGCTTCTGTTGTGTTCGAAACAATGTAACGTAAGCTGTCAAGTTTTGCATAATCTGCATATTTCTGATATTCACCATAAGCGTCTACTGCATCTGCAACGCTGGTTACAATACGGTTGATGCGTTTTGGCTCACCGTCTACGATTCCTCTTAACTGTACGGTATACTGGCACTCCTGATCGTGGAATCTGTCAAGGCTTCCAAATTCGATCGGTTTTACAAGTACGATGTCCCCGTTAAATTTGCCCTGCTCATTTGCAATGTCGATCATATAGTCAACAAATGCACGAAGGAAATTTCCCTCTCCGAACTGTAATACTTTAACTGGTCTTTCCACTTTTCCTGTTTTCTTTCTGTTTAATAATTCCATGATAATTCCTCCTGCTTATCGGATCATTACTGCACAATGTCATTTTGTAAGCGTTTACAATTTGTATTCTTACACCTTTTTGCCGTTCCGTCAATATGTAATTTTGCACAATTTAGTGATTTTTGTTATTTTTCTTTAAAATCACCATATTTTCTTCTACACTTTTTCTATTTTCACAAAATCCGATATTGCTTTATTTTTTTTAATATTGTATAATCAGACCAGCAGCAATGAAACTGCTTTCATTTTTGTTTACATTCTATATTTAATGTAATCCGAAACGTTTCAGGATGCAAATTTGTTATAAAAGGATTTTTTATATGACTATATATGATATTTCAAAAAAAGCGGGTGTATCGATTGCTACCGTATCCCGTGTATTAAACGGCAGTGACAAGGTCCGCCCTTCCACAAAGAAAAAAGTCATGGATATCATTGAAAAATATGACTACACACCAAATGCTTTTGCACGCGGCATGGGACTCCACTCCCTGCAGACGATTGGTATTCTCTGTGCAGATTCCTCGGATCTTTTTCTCGCAAAGGCAGTTTATTATCTGGAACAGGAGCTGCAGGCAAACGGTTATGAGTCACTGCTCTGCTGTACCGGATATAATCTGGAGCTCAAGCAAAATTACCTGAATTTGATCCTTTCCAAAAAAGTAGACGGCATCATTCTTGTCGGTTCTAATTTCATCGGTACTACGGAGGATGAAAACCAGTATATTAAAGATGTTTCCACGCAGGTACCGATCATGCTGTTAAACGCTTCCTTTGATTATCCGAACGTTTACAGCACTTTATGCGACGACTACACGACTATGTTTGAGGCTACCGAGTCCATGTTAGATTCCGGTATCGCCGATCCAGTCTATATTTACAATTCTATTTCATATAGTGGCCGCAAAAAATTAAATGGTTTCAAAGACGCCTTAAAAAAACATGGCATCTCTGATATAGAAAACAGGATCCACAAATACGACGGAGATTCCCAGCAATTCAATGAAATTGCAGATTTTATGGATCAGGTTGCAAAAGAGGCCCCTCCTTTTCATGGAGTGATCGCTGCGGATGACGTACTCGCCGTCGGCGTAGTCAAATACGCACAACGCAATCATATTTCTGTGCCCGACGATTTATCGATTATTGGGTACAACAACTCCATGCTGACAACCTGCTGTATTCCGGAACTCACTTCCGTGGACAACCGCTTAGAAACACAGACTCATCAGTTAGTACAGACCTTAGTCGGTGTTCTTTCCGGTGAAGAAATGCCGAAGAAATCTATTTTCTCCGGCAAACTGATCAAACGTGGAACTACTTTATTTTAAAACATTTTTATGGAGGAAAAAACAATGAAACAATTTATGGACGAAAATTTCTTACTTCAGAGTGAGACCGCTCAGAAACTTTACCATTCTTACGCAGCAGATACACCGATCTTAGATTATCACTGCCACATCAATCCGCAGGAAATCTACGAAGATCGTCAGTTTGAAAACATTACCCAGGTATGGTTAGGCGGTGATCATTACAAATGGCGCTTTATGCGTTCCTGTGGTGTCGATGAAAAATACATCACCGGTGATGCTTCCGACAAGGAAAAATTCTTAAAATGGGCTGAGGTTCTCGGCAAAGCGATCGGCAACCCGCTCTTCCACTGGAGCCATCTGGAGTTAAAGAAATATTTCGGTTACAACGGCGTTTTAAATAAGAAAACAGCCGAGGAAGTCTGGGAGTTATGCAATAAGAGACTTGCAGAGAAAGATATGTCTGTCCGCAACATCATCAGACAGTCCAACGTTACTCTGATCTGCACCACCGACGATCCGGTCGACTCCTTAGAATGGCACAAAAAGATTGCAGAGGATGATTCTTTTGACGTTCAGGTTCTTCCGGCATGGCGTCCTGACAAGGCAATGAATATCGAAAAAGTTACATATTTAGATTACATTGCACAGTTATCTGACGTTTCCGGCATCAAAGTAGATACCTTTGCAGCCTTAAAGAAGGCACTTTCAAACCGTATGGATTTCTTCGCTTCCATGGGATGCAGCGTATCTGACCACGCTTTGGAATATGTAATGTACGCACCGGCTTCCGATGATGAGATTGAAGCTATTTTTGCAAAACGTCTCTCCGGAGAAGGTGTTACCCGTGAGGAAGAGTTAAAATTCAAGACTGCATTTATGCTGTTTGTCGGCACAGAGTATACAAAACGTAACTGGGTTATGCAGCTTCACTATGGATGCAAACGTGACAACAACACTCCGATGTTCGACCGCCTTGGACCGGATACCGGATACGACTGCATCAACAACTATGCACCATCTTCTGAGATGGCAGATTTCTTAAATTTCTTAAATAAGAGCGGAAATCTTCCAAAAACTATCATTTACAGCTTAAACCCGAACGACAACCAGGCAATCGGCACGATCTTAGGATGCTTCCAGGATTCCACCGCTGTCGCAAAGATCCAGCAGGGTTCCGCTTGGTGGTTCAACGATCACAAGACCGGTATGCAGGATCAGATGATCTCCCTTGCAAACCTTGGAAATCTCTCCGGTTTTGTCGGCATGCTGACAGACTCCAGAAGCTTCTTATCCTACACACGTCACGATTACTTCCGCAGAATTCTCTGCAACCTGATCGGTGGATGGGTAGAAAACGGTGAGTTCCCGGCAGATTATGATACATTAGAGGAGATCGTAAAAGGTATCTGCTACAACAACTCTGTAAATTACTTTGGATTTAACTTAAAAACCTGCTAAGATATAAAACAGGATGCATGTAGCTTTAATAACCTGATTTTCAGCGTTTTGGATTCATATATTAAGATATTTGTGATGCGCACAGAAAGGCGCAGGAAAGGATTTTTATGGAACTTCGTACTGCAGCATCTCCAAGAGATGTCAAACATTACACAACCGAACGTTTAAGAGAAGAATTTTTAATCGATGATCTGTTCCAGCCGGATGTCATCAAACTTGTATACAGCCATATCGACCGCATCATCACCGGTTCAGCTGTTCCGGTAAAGGAAACTTTAAAATTAACCGCCGGCGACGAGCTGCGCACACAGTATTTCTGTGAGCGCCGTGAGCTCGGTGTGATCAATATCGGCGGTGCCGGCGTGATCACGATCGACGGAAAGGAATACAAAGTTGCCCACAAAGAGGGCATGTACATCGGCATGGGCTCAAAGGACATTTCCTTTGCAAGCGAAAATGCAGATGCTCCTGCAAAATTTTACTTAAACAGTGCTCCTGCACATATGACCTACCCGACTGTCT
>ERZ827516.2396-NODE-2396-length-13787-cov-3.814812_pt1 | contig 13787 bp, 5 predicted proteins | sample MGYA00519703_ERZ827516 | MGnify/ENA primary metagenome ERZ827516 (study PRJEB31778, sample SAMEA3449337) | human gut metagenome | biome: human gut; feature: human-associated habitat; material: faeces | place: United Kingdom | collected 2010/2012 ...
AAAAATATACAAATTAACTTTATGAAGCTACTGTTTATCACCGTTTTCGCTGTTTTAGGGGTAAGCGTCTGTCCAGGACAAACGCTGGCCGATATTCTGAACAGCCAGTATGATGACAATCCGATCCCCACGGTGCCCGTTGAGTACACCTTGCCCCGGTTGGCAGCGAAAGCGCCGTTCGTACAACTTTTCAATTCGCTTCTGCTGGCGACCGGGCACCGCGTGTTCCATTCTGATGAATATGAGGCGGACGAATACATTCTGATGAGGATAAAGGCCGAGGACCTGGAGATCGAGATGTCCGGCTCCTTGTGTCGTTATCCGCACAAAACGAAATCGCCTATCGGGTGGATGCCTTTTCACGGAAAGACGATCATCTTCAGTGGCGACAATCCCGGGCTCTTCACTCCTACGGAGGAAACGAGATGCTTCCGGTACAAGGATTATCCGGAAAACTCCCTGTATGGTCTTGAGGATGACGACCGGCCCGAATGGTATTTCCTGTATTCCAAGGGCCGGTATTTCGGAGGAACGTGGGAGTTGATAATTTATCCGGATCGATATGATGTCCCATTCCCATCCGAATGAGGTTCGGTTCTTCCCGTCAAGGGTTGCCGGAACGTCCGGAGAGGTTTACGGTCTGTATGTCCCGAGAGCAGCAGCCGTTGTGATCCCGATCTTCCGGTCGTGTTTCAGTATCCGGTGCGTTGGCCGGATATATGGGTGTCGTATCGTGATCCTTGCGTGAGGGACTGTCCCATGCGCGTAGTCTCTGCGGGATGACCTTCGGGTTCTCGGAGATCGCTCGGCCCCCTTCATTCCTTTATGCGGACCGTCCGGACAATTTCTTGTATGAAGTCGGGGCCGGCGGTGTTCCGATCCGGTGTCATAAAAGCCAAGCGATAACAGGCTGTCTGTTATCGCTTGGCTTGGAAGTTATTCCAGGGGCGCATTCAGGACTTCCCGGATTTCGGGTTCATAAAATCTTGCTATATAAGGAGGAGTGTCGGGAATGTCAATCCGATCCATGATGTATTCGTACAGTTTCCATACGTTTTCATAAGTGAATAGTTCGATCGGCAATTGAATGCGAAGAGCGTGTTTCTCCAATGGTAAATCGTGATCATTATATCCATATTCATATTCTGATATATATTGATTTTTAAATGAGTAACCTGCATATGGTTCGAAATAGGCACCTTCAACCAATTCAAATATGTCTACCGCGTTATTTTTATTCCGCACTGCTTTTTTTAAGATTTTTTTTGCCCAGCGTTTATTCTTCTTGAAAAGATCAGAAGCGACGTCCGCTATTCCATCTTCTTTTAAAACATAGTATTTATGCTTTTTTTTATATATATATTCCTGGCCTCCATCTCCGTCGAAGATAACTACATTACTGTCCTGTGCCATTCCCATCATTGTGCCGGACAAAGCGAGGAGTACCGTGCTCCAAAATATAAACCGTTTCATATTATTTGTACAAGTCTTCTAAGATACTGAAAGATACGATTGCTTCTATTTTCTTGTTGTCGAATACGATTATTTCTTTTGTTCTCATTTGAAATAAATATCCGGTTGCAGTTCCTATTGATTTATGATCTTGCCGGCTCGGGAACCGGCTGGACCCTTTTAATGGGCCGAGGTTTTTCGATCCGCTCGGGTGGCTGTGATAGACACTTCTTGCTCCTTTCGGATTGATCGACACCGACGCGTGCTTTCCGGACTCTCTGACTTCGCCTTGAGAAACATTTGCAATCTGTCCTTCATGATTCACGATCCCTCCGTATTCCCTGTTGTTATTGTCCGAATCGCCTCCGGTGCCATCGTCTTTTATGGTGTTTCTCATTTTCTTGAGCGTGGGGACGGACTCTATTTCCATGATATTCTGCATGTGCGGTCCGGACAGATTCCCTTGTCGGATCGCATTTTCCGTGTCGATTGCCGCTTGTTCCGAAATTGAGTTTACCCGAAAGTCATGTTCATACCCAGCAGCTCTGATTACGTAGGTTTTATCGCCTTTTCCGGTATCATACATCAGGTATCCCAACGAATTATAATATTTGTCGTACACGGATCCATCCGGATCAATATTTCCTATCGGATCGTTTCCGCAATATATGTAGGGCGAACTTCCCGAATACTTTTCGCTTTTCGGGTCGGCCGTGTTCCATCCGATTCTGAATTCAGGGTCCATCATCCGGAATCCGAAATCGACGTACGGTATGCCGACGAATACCTGTTCCTCCTTTCCGTTGTATCGGTAGCGATTGTCGGAAATAAGGGCTTCGGCATCTTCCCATCGCAGGCCGAACGGATAGTAGTCGTTGGTTTCCGTCGCTTCTCCCGAAGCGGGATCCACGACGGCGCGCACGCTTCCCAGATGATCCGTCACGAAAAGATGCGTTTGGATACCGTTCGATGTCACGACGAACCGGCCTCCGTTGAACCCCGCGCTTTCGAGCGATAGTTTTCCATCACGTTTCCCGTATACCAAAGAACCCGAATAATAGAGTCCGTCGCCGCCTGGCTCCGTCGCCGAGAGTTTCGTGCTGTCTGCAAGGTACGAATAATTTGCGGATAAAGTCCCTTTTTTCTCGACTTTTTGTGTCATATTCAGACAATTATATGTAATGTCGAGATCGTTGGCCCCATCGTGCGTCATATTTCCGTTCGCATCGTAGCCGTAGTCGTACACCGCTCCTGCATCGGCTATCGAGGCGATGCGGTTTCCCGTGTAGGAATATTCGAGATCGTTCAATGTCAGTCCGTTCCCGGTCCGCATCAAGGTCCGGAGGTTTCCGTTCGCATCGTATGTCAGTCCCTTTTCCGCGAAACGGTCCGTGAGGGCTCCGGCTTCGTAATGCCTGGTATCCGTCAGACGGGCGAAGCTGTCATAGGCGAATGCGTAGGTGTTTTCGTCCCGGCCGGCATGTTGCCAAGTCCATTCGGAGACATTTCCCGTATAGGAGGGCGTTGTGGCGCTCATTTCCGGTTGGTAGTAACTCAATCGGGCCGAGAAGAGCGGCTGCTCTCCGAATCGGCTCACCTGTTCGGTTTGCCAGCCCAGCAGGTTGTATGACAGCGATGTGACGAACTTGCCGTCTCCTGTTGTCCTGCCGACGACCCGGCCCAGCCCATCGTAGGCATAGCGTATTTCGACGGGTGTACCATCGTCGAGCGTAGAGTTTTCGGCGAGCAGCCGTCCCCGGCGGTCGTATTCCCTCCGTGTTCTGAGGGTGTGCGTCTGTCCCTGCATTTCGTGCGATTCGACTGCCGCGAGGATATTGCCGGTGAAATCGTATTTACGGCTCGTGCGGCTGATTCCTCCCAGCAGATTTTTTTCTACGGTTTGGACGCCCCTCTTTTCGTAGTCGTAGTAATAGGCCCGTTCGACATAGGCGATATCGGTGAAGTCTTCGTTGTTCAGGACGGCGAGGCGGTCGTACGTCTTCAGCCCGCAGGTCCGGCCGTCGATGTCGGTTGCGGGATCCACGGTTTCCGCAACGGCTGCGGGGGCCAGTCCGGCAGGTATGGTGAATCCGTCGCCTCCGTAGCGGCTTTCCGCAAGGATTGCGAGGAGCGTAAAGGATCCGTCGGAGAAGGGAATGGCCGGGTCCGGACTGCCGCCCAGCGTCGGATAGGAATTGTCGAATCCAGCAGCGTCGTAACGGTCTTGAATGGCTTCGCGGGTCAAGGCGGACTGTTGGGTGACGAGGCTTGAGATACGCCGGTTGCCGAAATTGTCGTAGACGTTGTAAACCCAGCGGTTTCGCTCGCGGAGATTTCCGTCCTGTAGCAATACGAGTCGGTTGCCCTTATCATAGACCAGATAAACGGGTTCTGCACCGGGGAGTTTTTTCGAGACCATTCGGTTCCGGGCGTCATACTTATATATGTAGGCGAATTGCGTTACGGCGTCGGCTCCGTCCATTAATTCCGTCGTATTGCCAAGCGATACGGAAAATGCCGGTGGCAGAACATAACACAGATTCCCCGTATCGTCGTAAATATAGTAGGTGTCGAGTATGGTCGTTCCGTCGGAGCTGCGTGTGAGGATCGTGCGTTTCTGTTTGTCACGGAACGTTTCGGTGATGCCACCGTCCTCGTCGGTTGCCCGCTCCTTGAAAAGTTGACCGGCAGCATAACATCCGTTGATCGTCAGCCCGTTTCGGAGCGTGTTCGGTACGATGCGCCTCACCTCGTCCGCAGCATTCGAGGCATACTCGAATCCGATGTATTTCTCCTGTGTCCGGAATATCTTTCCGGGCGAGTAGCTACGGACGATGCGGTTCAGCGGCGAGGCTTCGAACCGGTTTTCCGAATAGGGAACCTCCAAGGAGCCGTACAGACCGTCGAAATAGGCCTGTTGCTCGGCGAAAGCCGTTGTGACCATTTCACCCGTCTTCGACGGGGAGACGTAGGGCATATAGCTGCGGGCGTTGTCGCGCCGCATTTCGTCGTAGTAATAGGGTGTCACGAGATTCGTGCCTTCGGGGGAGGCTTTGACGCTCACTTCCTGCATCGGAAAGCCGAACCCGTCGAAATAGGTGACGTCGGCGACGGATTCGGCGCGGTTCGGCCGGACGAATCGTTTCGTTCGGATCCGGTTGCCGTCGGAAAGGGTGGATGCCGTGTCGAAGACCTCTGCCGTGCCGTTCATCCGGACGGTCTTTCCGGCGATCACGGCGTATACGTTGTAATTGCCCTGCGTGGTCATATTCCCGAATATCAGGGGATCGCCCGTTCCCGTGGCTTCGCCGCACGTCGTTTCCCCGCGTTTTACGACATAATTCGTGCCGGGTTGCGAACCGCTCAGCGTGATGTTGAAACGGGAGTAGTCGTCCCGCAACAATTCATAGTCCACATCGAAAAGGGTCACGCCGCCGCCTGCAGGCTGCGAGAAGGTGATGTGTGTCAGCATGCCGCCTACCTGTACGGCGAACGCTGTGGTCTGCGACAGTGCCGAACTGTCCGTATTGGGCCCGTAAGAGAGCGAGAATTCGACTTCGGAGGCGTCGTATCGTACCAAAGCGAGGCGGAAGTCGCCTGTCCAGCCGGGACATTCTCCCCGGGTACATTTCCGGACGATCTCCTCCAACTCTTCGATGACGGTCTCGCTGTCGCCGATACGCGGACAGATCAGTCGGAATATACCGCCGTTCCCGTCGAGTTCGATCCGGTCGGTGTGATAACTCAAGGCCGCCGTCGTATTGATATCGTAGGATTTGACCGTGACGTATCCGTTCATTTGCGTACCCGACGAGGTGTGGATCGCGTAGGTTCCAGGTACGGCATCGGTGGTAAATCGTACTCCCGAGTTCCCGGCGAGGATGGTTCCGTTTACCGAAAGCCGCATGCCGTCCCTGTAAAGATAATAGGTCGTCCCGGAAGTGTATCCGTCAAGCGTGATTGTCAGTGTTTCGCCAGGCAGCACCTTGTATGTGCCGGCTTCGTTGATCGAGTGCACGACTTCACCGGTCGGTTGAATTACGGTCGCCGTATTGCCCGATGCCGTGTAGAAGACCAGTTCCCGGGTCGATCCCGATGTATTTGCCTTGAGTGTGAAGTTCGCCATGAACTTGTTCTGACCCGGATAGACTCCGGATAGCGAGAGCCAGGAGGAATATCCCTGGGAGCTGATCCGGTTCCGGATATTGGTCTGAAGCGTCTGGGCATCCCCGGTCGTGGGAGTAGAAGGGGTATAGAAAACGACTTGAATGCTTCCTCCGGAATAGGGCATGTCGTAGGTTTTCGATGCGTCGTGGTAAAACTCTACGGTGGTCGTGTTGAACCATTCGATTTGCAGTGGACACCAAGTATTCCCAGCGGTCGTCGGAATGGTCCAAAGCAATACCAGACAAAAGGATAATATCTTTCCCATGATTTCTGTTTTATTTTCGTGGTATTCCGTCGTCGTATTTCCCGGTGTCGATGAAGCACTCCGGAGCGAACGACCTGGTCCGAATGTATCGAAACCGTCTCGACGAAACGACGGGAACACGATTATCTTTACTTTCTATATTTATAGTCGTAGGCTACAACCGGGTTTCCTGCGTCGTCAGCGATCTCCTTTATCCGCCCTGTTTCGTCGTAGAGATAGGAGGTTCTGACACCTCGCGGATCGGTTCGACTCGTGACGCCGAATATGGGATGATGCGTATAGGTAGTGATCTGCGTATCGCCGAGAGCCGCGGCGGACCGCAACCCCTCGAGGGCAGCTATGTCGCTTTCGGATAGTGTTATACGATCGGTCATGGCATCTATCCGGGCCTGTCCGAGTACGTTTGCGACCTGTTGGTAGGCGGCATTCCGGATTTCTGCGACCAGACGGGTTCCCCCGTATCCCCATAGATAGGTCGTGGAAATGCCATTCGGATCGGTGGATTGCAGCAAATTACCCCGTTCGTCGTAACGGTCCAGAGTGAAAAGAGTTGTCTGAGGGCCCTCTCCGAAAGACCTGCTGACCGATACTGGCCAAATCGTATTACCGGAGTAATGGTATGCCAGGCTTGATGTCTGACCCGTGCCCTTGAAGGTCCGCGTCCTGATCCGATTGAGCAACATGTTCGAAAGGACCAGCCCGTTGGCCAGCGTTGCATCGGGATAGGTGTACTCCTGCGCTATCAGGGTATTGTCGCTGTCCGTCTGCGTCTCACGTACGAGCCGGTTCCGGTCGTCGTATTCGAATGTCCTGGACACGACGACTGAATCCGTCCCGAAATAGGAGATGTCCTGCTGGGAGGAAAGAACCTGGGTTCCCGTGTGGATTGTCGGATAACAACAACTTATCACTCTGTTGAAGGCGTCGTACGCGGAATATCGGTCATGATCTGGTTGTTTCTTTTTCAAATAAACGTCAGGAAAATTTCCGATCTGGGATGCTTTGATCCCTTCGAAAATATGATCGTTGACCATTATATACTCATACCGGCTCTTCCGTAATGGCTTGGACTGAGCATCGTAATAAGTCTGCTCGTATAATACGGGAAACATACCAGGTCTATACATATCTACGGTCCGGGATGCCCATTGGGAATGCAATAGACTTCCGAACATATTCGATCGGATATTGGAAGGCTCGAACGTATAGGTCGTATGAAATTGTTCCGGAACGAAGTAACGAGAAACGACTTTACCGTTTGAAATATCACCGGTTTCTCTGTATCTGTATTTTGCGACTGAATTATATTGTACCTGAAAATGAGAGACCTCCGGCAGAGTTGGTTCTCGATAAAATGTTTTAGTAAATGTATCCACATGCCCGAATTCTACATTGCTAATGAAAAATGTATTGGTATTCGATTCTGCTCCCATGAAAAATGCAGGAGAAATGTCGAGATTGGCTATACCCAATCCAGATTCGTTTTCTCCGTACTTATATTCGGTAGTCAGTCCGGGATCTGCTTCGGATTCTCGGAGTATGATTTTTCGAATGCGTTGTCCTCCGGCTTTTACGTCTCGACTCAGTGCCGATGATCTGTACTCGTTGGGTTCGTAAATGAATTCCGACGAACCTCCTGTTGGGTATGTAATTTTTTTGAGAGAGAATGATTGTGGATATAAGTTGTCTCCTGTACGATCGGCCTGATATTCCGCAAAATTTCTTGCAAAAGAAGCCGTTTCCAAAGCACCGATCCTGCATGGAATCTTTGCCATTGTTCCTTCTGTTACGATATTTTCTTTAGCAAATTCTTCATGAATGAACGGTTTGGTCAGATCCCATGCCGATAGTACGGATTTATAATATCCCCATTGATCTGCAATATTGAGCCCGAATACGTTCCCTTTAGGGGCATAATACTCGAATTTATATTTTTCCTCATCGTAAGCTATAGTAATCTGTGCAAGTAAATTGTGCCATCGGTTTTTATTTGTTTCATAATATGAAAACTCAATATGTTTGATTGTTTTGCCCGCATAGTCTTTAATCAATATTTTTTGAATGACATTTGAGGGTGATTCCTTTCTGATTATTTCGATAGTCTCGTTTTCTGTTTCTACTTTTTCTAACAACAATTCTCCATAGTCGGGATTTGGAAATGTCACTCCTGAAGTTATATTACCGTGATCTGGGATTGTTACCGTTTCAGGATGAGGCGTATATACATTTCCTCCTGTTACGACGACATAGTTGGATAGAGATTGATTCGGTGCAGTATGATTGCAATAGGAGAAAGTCAGTGTTTCTCCGTATGGAGTCGATATTTGCGTTAGCGGCCAGCCAATCTCAAATGCCGGTGCGGCAGAGCCTATATTTACAGTAGCCATTTCGGCTTGCGATATGCCCGATTCGGGGTGAAAGCCTAAATAGAACGTATTCCCGCCGGTGTCTGTCAATGTAATATTATCTATGCTTCCTTCGAAACTATCTTCAGTAGCCTGAGTTACATCCAAACTTATTCTATCAAGCGATGTACCGATCTTTATGGGTGAGTAGTTTTCGTCGAGGATGAATCGGCCGTTCGATGTCGGGAGGTTATAGAAGAAGAAATCGTATTCTCCATCGAGGTAGTCGGTTTGATAAAATGGGGATAAAAATCCTCTGTCATGATAAATGCGGGATAAATATTTATCGGTTTCTTCCGCGTCTGTCAATGTTTTGAGATACGATGGCGACGCTTTGGGGCGCATTTCGTCCGCTTTGCCGTTGATCGTCCGCATCATGCGGTAGCCTCCGATCGAAAGCGTCCAGCCTGCACCCAGTTCACCGTCGTGATAGGTATATTCTGGATGCGAGCCGTCGGCTACATAACCGTAGAGATAGTTGTATTTGATCCCCGAGGCTCTGTATGACAGGATGACGGGGATCGTAAATCCTTTGGTTTTGATCTCATAGAGCGGAATCGTGATTTCGGGCAGTCCGTTGTATTCGCATACAGGGTAGTCGATCTGTGCCTGAAACAACTGGGAGTGCGCGGTCGGCAGAATGACTTTGGGTAATTTATTTGTCGGATCTTTGATCTGGCCGTACGATCCGATAACTGGCAGACCGATGAACAATAGTGTGGCTAAACGGTTCATATAATAGTAGAAATGAGGTTAGTAATTCGGGGCTGTTTGGCATATTCCGAAAGATGCCGCTCTCTGTCCGGCGAATTGTCTCACCGTCGATAAATGTCCATGGCGCAGGTCTCCTTTCTTGATATAAGATTGTTGAACGGTTATCCGGATGCAGGAAACGGAATGGACCGTTATTCCGATTCTTCCTATGCAGTTGTTGTAGACAAATGTAATGTCCGAAATTCTGTTATCCAACGGATTTTAAGATTAAATAAATCTTACATACGATATGCAATATGCTGATAATCAAATATTTGCCACAGCGCGTTTATATCAAATGCTATCATACACCTTACGCTGATTGATAATACATTAATTATCAATAAATTAAACACAATTATCCCGGACATCCATTGCAAAAAGTCCGGGATAATTCATTCAAGGGTTGATTTTCTTATAATAATATCAAATTTCGTACAGGGTAACTTGAATTGATAAAATAGAAGAAAACGGGATTTGCTGGCTATTGAGAGTTGCTGTGCCGTTCGATCGAGGGTCCAAAGAGCGGCAGAAAGGATAAAAATCATCCGGAGAATGTCTTGCGCAATAAAGTGGATGCAAAAAGTATCATTATTTGATGATAATTGCCCGGAATACGTTTTGTATAAAAAATCAACCTTCTTTATATATATTACATCGTTTATCCTTCATCAGCTTCCCAAGCTGAGGGTCGCGGGTTCGAATCCCGTTTTCCGCTCTGAAAACCGAGGAAAAAAGCGACGATAAAGGGTAAAGTCTTATGTATTATGCAAGGCTTTCCCGTTTTCGGAGCCTGCGGAAAATGCATTCGGAAGTAGGTTCATACACCCCGGTTCCTGCACCGTCCGATTCCGTTCCGATATGTTATGACCAATGCCGACCGGCTGGTACATTCCGCGATTTCTCCGATCGACACCCGGCGGATATTTGGTCGGGAAAACGGATAAATCGGAAAACTGGAGTCGGAAAGATGGCGCACCGGCCCATACCCTTCGCGGAACGCCGGATAAAACAAACCGTCGGATGAAAAGCCCGAATCAATCCGTCTCGCCTTCGGCCTTTCCGTCCAGCCAGTCTCGGACAATCGAGAGCACCTGCGGACCGTATTTGGCCATGAAAACCTTTCCGATCCCTTTTATGTCGGACAATTCCTTTTCGCTTCGTGGAAGTACCCGGCATACCGTCACGAGAGCGATCTGCTGCATGATCACATAGGCCGGCACGCCATCGCGGGTCGCACATCGCTTGCGCCATGTTCTGAGCCGTTCGAAAAGTTCTGGATTCTTGATGTCTTCCGAAACAGGCTCCGCTGCCGCTTTTTTGTTATTCGACCGTCTGGCCGCAAGGTCTTTTACGGCTGCCTTGGCCCTCGTGTCGAGGTAATTGCGGATCGTGAAGCCCGAAGAATTGTCCATGCCGAGTACGGCCGTCTTTATGGCGAATGCCTCCTGCAATTTTCCGACGGCCTCGGATACTTTCTTTTTAATATCTTTATTGTCAATGACGATGTCGCTCTGATTCATCAGAGGCATGACGATCTCCTCGCACTTCGCAAGAAAATACGACTGGGCTTTCACGATACGGTCCGTCAACTGCCTGTCGGTCTCCGGATCGGACGATGCGGTCAGGAGCGCATCCAGTTGATATTGGAATTTTTCGCTTATGGCGACGATTTCCGAGATGAACCGTCCCGAAGCGGCATTCCACATTCCGGTCGATTTCGGGTAGATTTTCGCAAGGTGTTCGTTGAATGCTTTTCGTACCGTGAATATTTTGATTTTCAAGGATGTGAAATCGAACATGTCGGTCAGAAGAGAGCGGTAGTATATCCGGCGCTGTGCGGCGAAGAGGGTTTCGTCGGGCCGGTCGGTCTCCATGTTCCTGTTGAAATCCGCAACCGCCGAATCGTTGATGATCGCGTTTTTCTGCAGGGGCGTACGGAGTACGAGCCCTTCGAAACTCCGGCAACGGCTCAATGCCACGTACACCTGGCCGTGGGAGAACGAATGCGCAGCGTCGATAATGACCCGATCGAACGTCAGCCCCTGGCTTTTGTGGATGGTTATCGCCCAAGCCGCTTTAAGAGGGTATTGACGGAATATCCCTTCCACGGTTTCGCTGATTTCCCGGGTCTGCGGGTCAACGATATACTTCACGTTCGTCCATTCCCCGGGTTCGACTTCGACGGGCTCGGCAAGATCGTCGAGTGCAACTTCGATTTTCGACTCGCCGATGCGTGTTATCCGGCCGATCTTGCCGTTAAAATAGCGCTGAAGTCCTGTGGGATCGTTTTTGACGAACATCACCTGGGCTCCCGCCTTGAGCGTAAGTTCTCGGTCTGTGGGAAAAAGATACTCCGGAAAATCGCCCTCTATGTCGCAAGAAAACGTATGCGGCGGAGTGTCGAGACCGGCCATCCTCCGCTCGTTGATCGCACGGGCCGTATCGTTATGCGATGTCAGCGTGATATACCCGTCTTTGTCGTCGGGGACGAATCCGGGAACATATCTTGAATTCAGCCTCTCCAGTATGTCCGGAGTGACGGTGTTTTCCCGTACCCGGTTGAGAATATCTATGAATCCGGTATCACTCTGCCGATAGACATGTTTCAATTCCAGAGTGATGTATTTGGCTTCCCGCAGCGCCGCACTGTCGAAAAAGTAGGGCGACTCGTAATATTTGCCGAGCAGTTCCCATTCCGGTTGTTTTACGACAGGAGCGAGTTGCTGGAGATCCCCGATCATCAGCAACTGTACGCCGCCGAACGGTTTGTCCCGGTCCCTGTATCGCCGCAAGACGTCGTTCATCGCATCCAGCAGGTCGGCACGCACCATGCTTATTTCGTCGATGACCAGCAGGTCGAGGCTTCTGATGACGGCTATTTTTTCCTTGCTGAAATTCATTCGCTTCTCTCCTCCGGTCCGGAGCACGCCAGGCAGGTGAGGTCCGAACGGAAGCTGGAAGAAAGAGTGAATGGTAACTCCTCCGGCATTGATCGCTGCGACGCCTGTCGGCGCTACGACAATCATTCTTTTGGGCGAGCTCTGTCTGAGATCGCGCAGGAAAGTGGTCTTTCCCGTACCGGCTTTTCCCGTGAGAAAGACATTGATTCCGGTTTGCTCGAGAAATTTCCGGGCAAGATCCATTTGGGGGTTGTCAGACATGTTCTGTACTCGTTTTACGACTTAAAGATACCTATTTAATCCGACATTCGAAATTTACGATCCGACACCCGGGGCTTTCCCGTCCGTCGGGTCGCTCTCCCGAAAGTCCGTTTTTCACACGGCAACCGTCGGGGCCGATACCGTTCGGGACGCCGCATCGCCTCCGTCAAGGTGATCGGCCTCTCACGGCGGACAACGCCTTGGGATGACATAGCCGAGCGGACCCTGTCGTTCCGCCGTATCGCCGACGAAGCGGCAGCAAGGACCTTCCGACCAGCAGAATGGCATCGAATTTGCCCGAAATGTTTTCATACCTGCCGATTATCCGCTTTCTTGCCGGCCGCCGGAGACAATGTCGTTTCCGGAAAACAAAGAATAATATGATAGTGGCTTATTTAAGGGTCAGTACGGGCAAACAGAATCTGGCCAATCAACAGGACGAAATCAGACGTTTCGCCGAAAGCAGGGAGTTGGTGATAACCAACTGGGTGACCGAGGTAGTCAGCGGCAAGGCGAAAGAGAAGGACCGCAAACTCGGACGGTTGCTGAAGCGCATGAAGAGGGGAGACACGCTGATCGTGACGGAAATATCCCGCCTGAGCCGGACGCTCACCGACATCATGGGAATCATGGGCAAATGCCTCAAGCGCGGAATCAACCTGTACACCACCAAGGAAAAGTACTCCTTCGACGACACGATCAACAGCAAGGTGCTCTGCTTCGCGTTCGGGCTCGTGGCCGAAATCGAGCGCAACCTGATCTCCATGCGCACCCGCGAAGCGCTTGCCTTGCGTCGGGAACAAGGTGTCAAGCTCGGACGAAAAAAAGGCAGTTATACCAAACAGAAAATACTGCTGGACAACCGGAATGAAATTATTCGAACAATCAACTCCGGACAGAGTATCGCTTCTATTTGCCGAAAGTATCACGTTTCGAGAGAAACATTCAATCGGTTTCGGCGCAATCATCTGCCATTAGACAAAAAAGATTCCGATATTACAAAAGATCGATACAGAACAATGACGCCTTAGACAATCGATACAAAAGTTTCATCTCACAAAATAAGGGAATTAAAAATAATAAACAGAAAGAAATTGCCTCACAAATTCCCCAAAGAGGTACCATACACTTTATTGCAACATCCATAGATGGTAAAACACCTACTCCGCAATAGTAGTTAAAGATGAAAATAGAGATATTATAAAACGTATTCATGGAACCGTTGCAATGCAAAATAACCAATTCCGGTGGTAGAATAAAAAGGCTGTCTAAACGTTTTAAGACAGCCCCATTCTATTTTTTATTTTGCCAATATTTTGTTGGGAAACCTAAATTTTCTATATCCGAAATATAAAAGATATATACTTGAAGATATTTATCTTAGCGGCAGGTTGCCACTTGTCTGATAAACGGCCAAGACGACGTGCCATATGCGTGGGTCTTGGCCGAGATGGTTATTCCACAAGCATATACCCACCTGTCGTTAACGCATCGAGATCCGCACATTTAAAAATGTTTTATTCCAATTCCGGCAACGTGTTTTTACACAAACTTGCATTTCATTTTCCATAACTTCAGCGA
>ERZ827516.2398-NODE-2398-length-13774-cov-6.466798_pt1 | contig 13774 bp, 10 predicted proteins | sample MGYA00519703_ERZ827516 | MGnify/ENA primary metagenome ERZ827516 (study PRJEB31778, sample SAMEA3449337) | human gut metagenome | biome: human gut; feature: human-associated habitat; material: faeces | place: United Kingdom | collected 2010/2012 ...
TGCCGCCGCCCATGGGCAGGGTGGTCAGGCTGTTCTTGAAGGTCTGCTCGAAGCCCAGGAACTTCAGGATGCCCTGATTGACAGAGGGATGGAAGCGCAGGCCGCCCTTGTAGGGGCCGATGGCGCTGTTGAACTGCACGCGGTAGCCGCGGTTCACCTGCACCTTACCGGCATCGTCCACCCAAGGCACACGGAAGGTGATGATGCGCTCCGGCTCCACCAGGCGCTCGATCAGACCGGCCTTCTCGTACTCGGGGTGCTTTTCCACAACGGGCTGGATGCTCTCCAGCACCTCGCGCACAGCCTGCAAAAACTCGGGCTCGTTGGCGTTGCGCTTTTCCAGACCCTCGTAAACGCGCTTCAGGTATTCATTCGTCAGCATAATAGAATACTCCTTTTCCCAATTACTCTATAAATTTGAAAAAGCGGAAATGCCCCTGCCCGCCGCACAGCGGGTATATCCTTGCAGATGCCGGGCGCTTCCGGTTCTCCATGCTTGCACGGCACGCCCGCAATGGCGGGCAATGCTTACTTTATTATTATAAAGCTTTGCGGTGGGTTTTACAATAGCAAAAAGCAGAATTTGTTTAAAAAAACAGATAAAAAGTCACAGCTGCTTCACAAAACGAAAATTAAAAGCCGGAATGCGTCGCGAACCTTGTTTTTTAAAGTGCGCTGCCGCCCCAAAGCTGCACAGAAAAGAATGTCTTTTGCACGGCAGCGGGCTTATCTAAGCAAAAAGCCCTGTGTCGCAACGGGCACAGGGCAGGGTGCAGTTACTTCTTCAGCAGCTTTTCGCAGGCGTCTGCGGCGCCTTCCAAAAATTCGCCGCCATAGGTCTCGATCATGCCGGCGTCGGAAAGCTCTGCCAGTTTGGGGTCGATGGGGCACTTGGCCAGCACGGGCAGGTGATGCTTTGCGGCAACCTCGTCCACATGGCTGTTGCCAAACACATTGATGTGCTTGCCGCAGTCCGGGCAGACGATGTAGCTCATGTTCTCCACGATGCCCAGCATGGGCACCTTCATCATCTCGGCCATGTTCACGGCCTTTGCCACGATCATGCTTACCAGCTCCTGCGGGCTTGCCACCACAACGATGCCATCCACCGGCAGGCTCTGGAACACGGTCAGGGGCACATCACCGGTGCCCGGGGGCATATCCACGAACAGGAAATCCACGTCCTTCCAGACCACATCGGTCCAGAACTGCTTGACCGCACCGGCGATGACGGGGCCGCGCCAGACGACGGGGTCTTCCTCGTTCTCCACCAGCAGGTTGATGCTCATCACGTCGATGCCCATCCGGCTCTGGATGGGCCAGCAGCCCTTGTCGTCAGCCATGGCACGGCCATGGATGCCGAACAGCTTGGGGATGGACGGGCCGGTGATGTCGGCGTCGAGGATGCCGCAGTGGTAGCCGCGGCGTGCCATTGCACAGGCCAGCAGGGCGCTGGTCATGCTCTTGCCGACGCCGCCCTTGCCGGATACGACGCCGATGACCTTCTTGACGCTGCTATTGGGGTTGGGTGCGTCATGCTGGGGCGCAGCATTGCGGGAAGAACACGCTGCCCCGCAGTTGGAGCAGTCATGGGTACATTCTTCGCTCATTGTCTCGTTGCGCACGGCCGTGGTACCGGGGTGCGCTTCCTCCTTGCATTCTTAGATCCGGTCTGGCGGAACATTCCCGCCAGATACAATATATATCATATCATAAAACTGGGAAAGAAACAACCCACGGCCCCGCTCATATTTCCCAGAGCAGTTTACATATTTATAAAAAGATACACTGGGGAAAGGGAGGGGTGCGCTGTGCGGCAGAGCTATCTGAAAAACGCAGCCCTGATGACCGGGGCGGACGTCCTGCTCCGTCTGGCGGGCATGGGGCTGCGCATCTGGCTGGCGAACGCTCTGGGCGGCGAGGGGATGGGGCTGTACCAGCTGGTGCTGGCGGTCTATTCGCTCTTCGTCACGTTGGCGACGGCGGGCGTCTCGGTGGCGGCCACCCGCCTGATGGCTGAAGAGCTGGCCCGCAGCCCGGCGGAGGCCCGGGGGATGCTTCACTGTCTCCTGCTGGCGGGGGCCGGGCTGGGCGTGCTGGCGCTGGCGGCGCAGTTCGGGCTGGCGGGCCTCGCCGCAAAATGGTGGCTGGGCGATGTCCGGGCAGCGGGGGCGCTGCGTGTCTCGTCGCTGGGCCTGCCATGGATGGCGGTGTCGTCGGTACTGCGGGGCTTTTTCATCGCCCGGCGGCAGGTGGAGCCAAACGTCCTGAGCCAGCTGGCCGAGCAGACCGTCCGCATCGGCATCGTATGGGCTGCGCTGGAGCGGGCCGACGCCCTCGGCTGGGACGTGGGCGGGCGCTGCACGGCAGTGCTGGGCGCAACGGCGGTCAGCGAGGCCGTCAGCACTGGGCTGATGGCACTTTTTTACCGTAAAGAGGCCCGCCGCTGCTTCGGTGCGCGGCCTGCCTGCCGCCCGCAGGAGCCGGGAAAGCGCCTCTGGGACATTCTCTGGCCGGTGGAGGGAGGACGTTGTCTCGCCAGTGCTCTCCACACCGCGGAGAATATGCTGGTGCCGGCCTGCCTGGCAGTCTATCTGCAGTTTTCCGGCGGGCGTGCCGAAGCCGTGGCCCAGTACGGCAGCCTCAAGGGGATGGCCCTGCCTCTGCTGACCTTTCCCTTCGGACTGCTGGGAAGCCTTTCCGTCCTGCTGATGCCCGAAATCACCCAGGCCCACCTCCGGGGCCAGAACGGGCGGCTGGCGGCTCTCATCGACAGGATGCTCCGGCTCACCGGCTATTTCTCGGCGCTGGCAGGAGCGGCGTTCTGGGTGTGGGGTCAGCCGCTGGCCGAAGCCCTCTACGGCAGCGCCGAGGCAGGCAGCTACCTCGTCATCCTCGGCCCGGCCATGCCGCTGATGTATCTCGAGAGCATGGTGGACGGTGCCATGAAGGGGGTAGGAGAACAGAAAGCCGTTTTCCGCTACAGCATGTGGGACTCCTGCCTCCGCATTGTGGGCGTGCTGCTCCTGCTGCCCCGCTTCGGGATGAAGGGCTTTCTTTTTGTGATATTGCTGTCCAGCTTCTACACATGCACCGCCAACACGGGGCGGCTGCTGTCCAGCTGCGGCCTGCGGCTGCAACTCTGGCGGTGGCTGGGCGCACCGGGCTTTGCGGGAGCCGTCAGCGCCGGGGCCGGGCTGGCCCTGCGGCATCTTTTAGCGGACTGGCTCACCGGCGGAGTCCTCTTGCAGCTGGCGGCGGTAGCGCTGGGTGGCGCGGGGATGGCAGTGGTCTGCTTTGCGGCGGCGTGGCCGCTGGGCCTCGGCGAAGAGCTGCGGGCCGTGGCGGCAGGGGAGAGGCGGCATAAGAAAAATGTCCAAAAAGTGAAATAGCTGGACACGGGGGAGAGAATCGAGTATAATACTAAAGATATTATGGGGTGATAGGCCCTTGAAATGAAAAACGGCAGCTGACATCTTCGGATGCCGGCCCCCGATGCAAAAGAGGATATGCTGTGAAGGAAAAGAAAACAAATCTGCTGCAGGTACTGGCCCGCCGGGCTCTGCTGGTGGCGCTGGACGGAGCCATCGTAGCCTTCAGCTTTTATTTCGCCCTGCTGCTGCGCGCAGACGGCGCTGTCGAGGCCTCCTGGTGGCCCCATAACCGCGCCCTGCTCTACGCGAATCTGCCCTGGATCGTGGCAGTCTACCTGCTCAGCTTTCTGGCCGGGCGGCTCTACACCATCCTTTGGAAGTACGCCGGGGAGCGTGACCTCATCCGTCTGGCCGGGATGATCGCCGTCCCGACGGGCATCGTCTATCTGGTCAACCGCTGCTTCATCCACGGCGTGCTTTTCAACTCGGCCAACGCCATGGCGGCGGTGCTCATTTTCCTGTTCATCGGCGGGAGCCGTCTGGCATGGCGGCTCTTCCTGAACCACCCGCTGGGCGAGCGTCTGCGCGGCAACACCAGCAAGGACCCCAACCGCCCTGTCATGATCGTGGGTGCGGGCGAGGCTGGTGCGTGGGCCATCAATGTCTGCAAGACCAACACCAGCTACGGCCATGTCATCGTGGCCGTGGATGATGACCCCAACAAGCTGGGCCAGACCATCCATGGTGTCCCGGTGCGCGGCACACTGGAAGAAATTCCTGACCTGTGTACCCGCTACAACATCCATACCATCATCGTGGCGATCCCGACCCTGAAGGGAAACCGCCTGAACCACGTCATCGACCTCTGCGTCTCCACCCACTGCGCCGTGCAGATGCTCAGCGACCCCCAGCTGGTGGGTGCAGGCACACCTCAGCAGGGCGCGTTCCGTGAGCTGAACACCGCCGATTTCCTCTCCCGTGAGGAAGTCACACTGGACACGGAGAAAATTTCCGGCTACCTCACCGGCAAGACCGTTCTGGTGACGGGCGGCGGCGGCAGCATCGGCAGCGAGCTCTGCCGTCAGGTCATGCGCTTCAAACCTGCAAAACTGCTTATCTTCGATATTTATGAGAACTGCGCCTATGAACTGCTGATGGAACTGCAGCAGAAGTATGGCCGTGATGTGCCGGTCACGGTGCTGGTCGGCTCCATCCGGGACAAGGCCCGTCTGGACGAGGTGTTTGAGACGTACCACCCGACGGTGGTGTTCCATGCTGCCGCCCACAAGCATGTCCCGCTGATGGAGATCAGCCCCGCCGAGGCCGTCAAAAACAATGTCTTTGGCACCAAGAATCTGCTCACCAGTGCCAGCGAACACGGCGTGGAGCGGCTGGTGCAGCTCTCCACCGATAAGGCCGTCAACCCCACCAGCGTTATGGGCTGCACCAAGCGCCTGTGTGAGATGCTTATCCAGACCTTCGCAGGCAACACCGACATGAAGTGCGTCGCCGTCCGCTTCGGCAATGTGCTGGGCAGCCACGGCAGTGTCATCCCGCTGTTTGAGGCGCAGATCAAAAAGGGCGGCCCCGTCACCCTCACCGATGCCAACATCGAGCGCTACTTTATGACCATCCCGGAGGCGGCACAGCTGGTGCTGCAGGCCGGTGCGCTGGCCGAGAGCGGCAGCATCTATGTGCTGGACATGGGCGAGCCGGTCAAGATCATGGACCTTGCAAAACAGCTCATCCGCTTCTACGGCTATGAGCCGGGCGTGAACATGGATATTAAGATCGTGGGTCTGCGCCCCGGCGAAAAACTCTACGAAGAACTGATGATGGACGAGGAGCAGGACAAGATGCGCCGCACCGTCCACAATAAGATCTTCGTGGCTCCGCCTCGGAACATCGACCTGGGCGAGTTCTACCAGCAGCTCCAGGAGCTGGCCGTCGCCGCCGAGCACAACGACGACAGCGTGGTGGAGCAGTTGGCCAAAATGGTGCCTACCTTTACCCCCACCCGCGAGAACCTCAAGCTGTAAAACCGCTGGCTGCACGGCGCCTTTGCTGTGTAAAAATATATGAGAGGGATGTACAATCATGGAAAAGAAACCGTTTTTGACTGAGTCGATGGCTCAGGACATCATTCAGGACGTACCCACCCCCTTCCACGTCTATGACGAGAAGGGCATCCGCGAGAACGCCCGCCGCATCAACAAGGCATTCAGCTGGAACAAGGGCTTCCGCGAGTATTTTGCGGTCAAGGCTCTGCCGAACCCCGTCATCCTCCAGATCCTGAAGGAAGAGGGCTGCGGCGTGGACTGCTCCTCTCTGACCGAGCTGATGCTCAGCGAAGTGTGCGGCTTCAGCGGCAGCGACATCATGTTCTCCTCCAACCAGACCCCTGTGGAGGACATGAAGAAGGCTTACGAGCTGGGCGCTTATATCAACCTCGATGACGCCACGATGGTGGACTTCCTCGACCGCGTGGCCGGTGTGCCGGAGAATATCTTCTGCCGTTACAATCCGGGCGGCACCTTCCAGCTGGGCGAGAGCAAAGAGGGCTTCCAGGTCATGGACAAGCCCGGCGACGCCAAGTACGGCATGACCGAGGAGCAGATGATCGACAGCTACAAGAAGCTGGCTGCAAAGGGTGCCAAAAACTTTGGCATCCACGCCTTCCTCGCCTCCAACACCATCTCTGACGCCTATTATCCTGAGCTGGCAGGCATCCTCTTCCAGCTGGCTGTCCGCGTCCAGAAGGCCACCGGCGTGCATATCGCCTACATCAACCTGTCCGGCGGTGTCGGCATCCCGTACCGCCCCGAGCAGACGGAGAACGACATCATGGCCATCGGCGAGGGCGTTCGCAAGAAGTTTGAAGAAATTCTGGTCCCCGCCGGCATGGGCGATGTCTCCATCTTCACCGAGATGGGCCGCTTCACCACCGGCCCCTACGGCGCTCTGGTAGCTACTGCCATCCACGAGAAGCACATCTATAAGGAATACATCGGTCTGGATGCCTGCGCGGCCAACCTGATGCGCCCCGCCATGTACGGTGCTTACCACCACATCACCGTGCTGGGCAAGGAAGACGCCCCCCACGACCACAAGTACGATGTGGTCGGCGGTCTGTGCGAGAACAACGACAAGTTTGCCATCGACCGTATGCTGCCCAAAATCGACATCGGCGACATCGTGTATATCCACGACACCGGTGCGCACGGCTCCGCCATGGGTTACAACTACAACGGCAAGCTGCGCAGCGCCGAGGTCCTGCTCTGCGAGGACGGCTCTCACCGCCTCATCCGCCGTGCCGAGACTCCCCGCGACTACTTTGCAACGCTGGACTTTCTGCCCTTCATGAAGCCGCTGCTGGGCGAGTACAACGACGACTGAGCACGCTTCTGACTCCATCACACCAGAATAAAGCGAGGAACGACGCAGATGTTTTTTGGATTCCAACTCACCTGTGGCCTGATGCTGGTCTTTTACGGCTATTCGGTCATGAAAAATCCACGGGTCTGGGGCGACCAGGGCCGTCAGGCCGTCAAGGCCGAAAATTTCCCCGAGTACTGCCGCCAGAACGGCCTGTTTTTCCTGAAAGCTGGCTTCATCATGGCGCTCATTGGTGCGCTGGACGCGCTGGTAACGCTTTCGGGTCTGCTGTACGTCCTGCTGTACCTGTTCGGGCTGGCGTTTGCGTTCTACCCGCTGACCCGCTGGTGCAAGGAGAACGAGGGCTTCTCGTGGCCCTGGCCCCGCGTCGAGAGCGAGAAAAAGCGCATCAAGAAACTGCGCCGGCAGCAGGAGGCCGAAAAGGCGGAACGAGAAGAAAAGTAAATAGCAAAAAATAAGAGGCCGCTGTAAAAGCAACCTCTCAGTCTCACTTCGTTCGACAGCTCCCCCTACCGAGGGGAGCCTCTGGCGAAGAGATTGGGCTTTCTGCCATGCCAAAGCCTCCCCTCGATAGGGGAGGTGGCACGGCGAAGCCGTGACGGAGAGGTTGAACACAGCGGCCTCTTTTTGTTTTCTTAAATCAAACCATTTTCTTTGCAGTAGTGGTAAATACCATCCTCAGCACAGGGACGACAGACCTCGCTGGCAATGGATTTCAGGTCGGGGGAGGCGTTGCCCATGGCGACGCTGTGACCGACAGCCTGAAACATTTCTATATCGTTGTTGCCGTCACCGAAAGCCATTGCATCCTCGGGCGTCAGGCTGTAATAGGCCAGAACTTTCTGGATGCCGGCTCCTTTTCCGCCGGAGATGGGGATGATGTCCACCGCCCTGTCCCACCAGGCGGCGATTTTTGCACCGCTCGTGCCCTTGAGAATGGCGGGCCAGTCGCTTTCGCGGCAGCCCATCAGCAGCTGGAAAACTTCACCTCGGGAGACTTCATCGAACTTATCGGAAATGACCGGCGCTCGTCCGCCGATGGCGTAATATGCTGCCAAATCGTCATCCGTTCCGTTGGAGAGGAGCTGCGTCCGTCCTGCAACCGACACCGGACGACCAAGCGCTGCGGCGTTTTGAATCAGCGTCTGCACATCCTGCGGCGGGATGGGGCTGACGAAAATATCGCCGGTCATGTTGTAGCAGAATGAGCCGTTGTAGGTAAGAAAGACGTCGAACTCTACGCCGTCGAATTTCGGCACAATGAGAGGGGAACGCCCGGTGGCGATGGCCAGCAGGATGCCGTTTTGCTGTAAGCGGCGCAGAGCGTCCAGTGTCCGCTCAGTAATACGCTTTTTCTCCATGTCGATAAGGGTGCCGTCGATGTCGAAAAAGATGATGCGGGGCTTGTGCATGGTGCTGTACCTCCAATACAAAAAGAGGGGAGAGACTTACCTGCGGGTCTTGCGGTCAGGATACATCAGAATGCCTCCTTATAGTGCGTCGATGTCGGCCTGTAGTTTCTCGTAGAATTTCCCCAGATGGAGACCGTCGATGAAGCGGTGATTGACCTCCACCGACATCCCCAATTTCTTGCGGCCATTTTCCTCGCCATATCTGCCCCATGTGATGCGGGGGATGTTGTCGTCCCGGTCAAAATCCCGCTCGTTGGTGCAGCCGGTCAAATCAAACCACGGTGTGCAGGAGATATAGATGAGGTTGTCGTTCTCTTCGTCCTGGTCAAGAAGGGTCTTCTGGGCAGAGCTTCTCGCCTGTGCGGAGGCACAGAACTCCGCAATGCCACCGACTTTTGGCAGGGTGACGATGTGAAACTGCTCACTGCCGGGTTTCAGGTCGGTCAGACTGGGAATGCGCTCATCCAGCAGCCATACCTCGCCGTCCCGGATGGCGTAGCGGAAATTCTTCACGCTGTTCACGGCGTCCGTCACGAGATACCCCATCGCGTAATAAAACGACAAATGCCGCTCCTTGACATAGCGGTAAAGGTTTGTTACATCCACCCGGAAGGTGACGCTGTAAAAAGGGTGGGAAACAGCGGAGAAAAACTCGAACAATTCAGCCCGCTCCCAGTGGGTCCTATCGACTTTTTCCATCTTACTTCTCCTCGGCGGTGGCCTGCTTATTTTTATCCAGCGTGTCGAACTGCTTTACGATCTGCGGGTCTTTCAGCTTGATGACCTTGCCGGAGAGGTAGTGCAGGGTGTTTTCCTCCGGCACATCCAGAAAGCTGATGCGCACCGCGCACAGCGCCTGCGTCTTGGTGCCGGTACGCTCGTTCATTTTGCGGTTGCCGTATTTGATATCGCCCAGCACCGGCTTGCCCAGATAGGCCAGATGCGCGCGGATCTGGTGGGTGCGGCCCGTGACCAGGCCGATCCTGCACAGGGCAAAGGGCCCGGCGGTGCGCAGCACGTCCACATCGGTGATGATCTGCTTGCGGCGCTCGTCCTGGGACTGGTGGGCGTGGATGCTCACCTTATTGTTCTTCTCGTCGTGCTCCCACCATGCAGTGAAGCGCCCGCTCTGGGGGATGCCCACCGTGATGGTGTAGTATTCCTTCTTGAGCAGGTCGGTGCGGATGATCTCGTTCATGTCCCGGAGGGCGGCGTAGCTCTTGGCCGCGATGACGAGGCCCTCAGTGCCGCGGTCGAGGCGGTTGCAGATGCCGGGCTTGAAGCGGTTCTCGCCCTGGGGGTCGTACTCGCCCTTCTGGGCCAGATACTGGGTGAAGGCGTCCACAAGGTTTGCGTCGCCGGTGCGGTCGCTGTGGCAGAGCAGATGGGTGGGCTTGTAGAGGACGGCAATGTTCTCATCCTCGTAGATGACCGTCACCTTGGGCTGGTTCTGCTGCTTTTTGGGGGCGGGCTTGTGGGCCGGCTTTGCGCCCTCGGGCGGGAAGAATTCGTCGTTGATGTAGAGCTCGATGAGGTCGCCGGCCTTGATGCGGTCTTCGGGTACACCCTTTTTGCCGTTGACTTTGATGCGCTTGTTGCGGAAGCTCTTGTATAAAAGGCTGGTAGGGAAGTCACGGGTCACGCTCTGGACAAAGCGGGAGAGGCGGACACCCTCGTCGTTGGCGGTGGCAGTGTATTGTTTCATGTTCGTTTTCCTTATATAAAAAGTATCTGATACACCTATAATAATCTACTCTCCCCATGAAGTCAACGCAGAATATTTTCTGTCGGCTCTTGTCTTTTGCCGAAAATGGGGTACTATAAAAGAAACGACTACAAACAAAGGAGCGCAGCTATGGCAGGACAGAACATAAGCCACGAGGGTCACCGGCAGCGGATGCGCGCCCGGGTGGAGCAGTACGGGCTGGAAAGCCTCGCACCCCACGAGGCACTGGAATATCTGCTCTACATCACCAACGCCCGCCGGGATACCAATGGCATCGCCCACGCGCTGCTGGAGCGGTTCGGCAGCTTTGCCGGTGTGCTGGAAGCCAGTGAAGAAGAACTCTGCCGTGTGCCGGGCGTCGGCCCGGCCAGCGCCCGGATGCTGCATCTCCTGCCCGAGGTGAGCCGGTACTACGAGCACAGCCGCACCAGCACCGAAGGTGCATTGACGACTACTGAGCAGCTGGCGGCTTACCTGAAACCCCGCTTCGCCGGGGCAAAACAGGAGAAAGCCCTGCTCCTTTCGCTGGACAGCCGCAGCCGGGTAAAGAGCGTGTACTGGCTCAAGGAGGGGAACAGCCGGATGGTGAGCCTCGAGGTGAAGGACGTCATCTCGGCGGCGCTCCGGGGCGGGACAGAAAGCGTCGTGCTCTGCCACAACCACCCCAACGGTGTGCCGCTGCCCTCCCGCGAAGACCTCGCCGCCACCGAGAACATCGTCCGTGCGCTGGGGCTGGTCAAGATACGCCTGCGGGACCACATCATCCTCGCCGAAAACGACTACTTCTCCATGCGGGAATCCAACCGCCTGCCTTTCTACGACTTCGAGACCGGCGCAATGTTACGCCCATATGGAAGAGAATGATTTACATTATAAAATAATTGTGGTATAATGGCTGCGAGAGATACAACTAATCGTAGTTTTGGAAAGGAGGGCTTTTTGTGGCAGAGGAAAAATTCCATCTGGTGTCGTCCTACGCCCCCACGGGCGACCAGCCGCAGGCTATCGCACAGCTGGTAGAGGGGGTAGAGCGGGGCGACCGCTGCCAGACCCTGTTGGGCGTCACCGGCAGCGGCAAGACCTTCACGATGGCGAACGTCATCGCCCAGTGCAACCGCCCGACGCTGGTGCTGGCCCACAACAAGACGCTGGCCGCCCAGCTCTGCACCGAGTTCCGCTCGTTTTTCCCGGACAACGCCGTGGAATATTTCGTCTCCTACTACGACTACTACCAGCCGGAGGCCTATATCCCCAGCACCGATACCTATATTGAAAAGGACAGCGCCATCAACGACGAGATTGACCGTCTGCGCCACTCGGCCACGGCGGCGCTCTCGGAGCGGCGGGACGTCATCATCGTCGCGTCGGTGTCCTGCATCTACTCGCTGGGCGACCCCATCGACTATCGCAGCATGGTCATCAGCCTGCGGCCTGGGATGCAGATGGAGCGGGACGAGTTGTGTGAAAAGCTGGTGACGCTGCAATATGAGCGCAACGATGTCAATTTCATCCGCAATAAGTTCCGCGTCCACGGCGACATCGTGGACATCTATCTGGCCTATATGAGCGAGCTGGCCATCCGGGTGGAATTCTTCGGCGACGAGATCGACCGCATCACCGAGTTCAACCCCCTCACGGGCGCCAAGCAGAACGTGGTCAAGCACGTTGCCATCTTCCCGGCCAGCCACTATATCGTCAGCGCCGACAAAAAGGCTGCCGCCATTGAAAAGATTCGCGCCGAGTGCGACGCGCAGGTGAAGCAGTTCACCTTGGAAGGTAAGCTCATCGAGGCCCAGCGCATCCAGCAGCGGACGAACTACGACATTGAGATGCTGACGGAAGTGGGTATCTGCAAGGGCATCGAGAACTATTCTGCCGTTCTGTCGGGTCGTGCGCCGGGCAGTATGCCCACGACTCTGCTTGACTATTTCCCGGACGACTTCCTGCTCTTCGTAGACGAGAGCCATGTCACCCTGCCGCAGGTGCGGGCCATGTACGGTGGCGACTACGCCCGCAAAAAGACGCTGGTGGAGTACGGTTTCCGCCTGCCGTCGGCCTTTGACAACCGCCCCCTCAAGTTCGAGGAAGTGGAATCCAAGCTCAACCAGATGATATTTGTCTCGGCCACCCCCGGCGAGTACGAGCGGAAGAACAGCACCCAGGTGGCCCAGCAGGTCATCCGGCCCACTGGTCTGCTGGATCCGCTCATCTCGGTGCGCCCCGTAGAGGGGCAGGTGACTGACCTTCTGGGCGAGATAAACGCCCGCATCGAGCGGCATGAGCGCGTCCTGGTCACGACGCTGACCAAGAAAATGGCCGAAGATCTGACGGATTACTTTACCGAACAGGGGATAAAGGTCAAGTATATGCACCACGAGGTGGACACCTTCGAGCGGATGGAGATCATCAAAGACCTCCGCCTCGGCACCATCGACGTGGTGGTGGGCATCAACCTGCTGCGTGAGGGCCTCGACTTGCCCGAGGTCAGCCTTGTGGCCATCCTCGACGCCGACAAAGAGGGCTTCCTCCGCAGCGAGACGAGCCTGATTCAGACCATCGGCCGCGCCGCCCGCAACGCGGAAGGTCTGGTCATCATGTACGCCGACGAAATCACCCCCTCCATGCGGGCGGCCATCGACGAGACGGAGCGCCGCCGCACCATTCAGGACGCCTATAACCGGGCCCACGGCATTGTACCCAAGACCATCATCAAAGGGGTCCGGGAGGTGCTGGAGATCTCCCAGACACCGGAGGAGGAGACCGGCCGGGGCCGGAAGAAGCGCAAGCTCACCGAGCAGGAACGCGCGGCGGAAATCGCCAAGCTGGAAAAGGAAATGAAGGAAGCCAGCAAGATGCTGGAATTCGAATACGCGGCGGTGCTGCGGGACCGGATCATCGAGCTGCGGGGCGAGAAATAAAGCATTTTCAATTCAAAGCTCCGCAGGGGGAAAAGCCCGTGTTTTCCGCAAGCTCCGGCCAAATGGCCATTCCTGTCGGAGCCCGGTGAAAACGAGGGGAAAAGAGGACCTTATTATGTGGTTTATTTTTGCACTGCTGTCGGCGGTATTTGCCGCGCTGACGTCCATTCTGGCCAAGATCGGAATCGCGGGCGTCAGCTCCAATCTGGCCACAGCCATCCGCACCATTGTGGTACTGGTGATGGCCTGGGGAATCGTATTGCTCACCGGTGAGATCGGGGGAGTGCGGAACATTTCCGGCCGCAGCTGGCTGTTCCTGGGACTCTCCGGCGTTGCCACCGGCCTCTCCTGGCTTTGCTATTACCATGCCCTGCAGCTGGGACAGGCCAGCAAGGTGGTCCCGGTGGACAAGTTCAGTGTGGTGATCTCCCTGGTGCTGGCATTTTTGATCTTGCATGAGACAGTGGATGCAAAGACGATCCTGGGGGCAGTGCTGATAACAGCCGGGACCCTGTTGATGATTTTGTAAGGATTTGCCGCCTGAGGGGAGGAGACCGTATGGAAGGAAGGCACACGCGGCTTCAAAAGGGAGTACTGATCGTTCTGGCTGCTCTCGCGGTGGTGTTTTGTGTGCTGATGCTGTGCTCCCGGCTTCATCCCGGCGTGGTTTTCGACGGGACGCTCCTGCGGCTTCAGGAGGCGGACGGCGGGACCACTTATACCGGAAAACTCCACGGTGAGCAGGTCTCCGTCTCCGTTGTCCGGGAGAGTGGAGCTGTCACCACCGTCACCTGCACGGTGGAGGATCAAACCCCGGATGTCTACCGGATGGAATATCCGCTGGACCCGATCCTGGCGGCGGACGGGCCGGCAGAGGGGCAGATGGTGGACGGCATCCGCATCACCAAAAACGGGAAAACCCTGTTTGAGGGGGGATTTGACCGGGAT
>ERZ827516.2403-NODE-2403-length-13735-cov-3.472953_pt1 | contig 13735 bp, 13 predicted proteins | sample MGYA00519703_ERZ827516 | MGnify/ENA primary metagenome ERZ827516 (study PRJEB31778, sample SAMEA3449337) | human gut metagenome | biome: human gut; feature: human-associated habitat; material: faeces | place: United Kingdom | collected 2010/2012 ...
CAAAGGTAGGATCCTCAAAAATCATCCACAAGGTGGGGATTAACGGATACTTACTGTGCAAATCGTGAATGATGAATTTGACAAAGCGGGACGTTCAAGGCTCAAATCGCATCAGATCGCCAATATATACACCACGAACACCGCAACGGCCTTCGCGGCCGGACAGATGACCAGGATGCTCGAGGTGCAGGAGGATTTCCCGTTTTGGCAGTTCTCGGCCGTGATGGATTCCCGAACCAGACCGTCGCATGCAAGCCTGCACGGGAAAATATTCCGTGTCGGTGATTTTACCTTCTATCCGCCGCTGGATTATCAATGCCGGTGCACGGCCCGCCTGCTCACGGCTCGCCAGGCTGGGAAATATCCCAGATCGGCGATGCCGTCCCAGGAAGAGAAAAACGAACTCTACGCCAAAGCCGGCCGGCCCGAATTTGCGGGTAACAAACAGGCCAATTATATCGCATGGCTGGAAAAAGAGTACAAAGCAGCCGATCCGGCCTCACAAAGGCTCATCGACCAGGCAACGGAAACCATGAAAGACGAACTTCGGAAACTGGGAGCAGCGGCACCCCGGACCAAACAGGAGCAAAAGCAGGAAAGCATCGTTCCGCCGGAATTGTCCGCTGAAAGCGCTTTCGTCAATGGTGCCGGAATAAGCTATAAAGAGGAGTTTTTCAAGATGCTGGACAAGGAGCGTCCTATCCGTCTGGTGATTTCCCAGAAGGGGAAAGGAGCCTATTTCAGCCCCTCGGAACAGGCCGTGCATATCGTCAATGGCGAACGGGCCAAGGCCAGCACTTGGTACCGCGAACGCGTCGTTTATCACGAACTCGGGCACGCCATAGACTGGCAGCGGGATATGCACCGGCAGGAACGCGTGCAAACCATGCTCAAGGAGTGGCAGCGTAAACTCGGGAAGAAAGGACAATACAAAGAATTCGGCTGGGGTCGGGATGCCGACGGACACATACAACGAGGTTATTATACCGTAGAAAAGCCCCGGATCGCCTACGTGAGTGAAAAACTCAACCAGATTTACAGCCGGATCTCCCGGATGGGGGATGAACCGTTTGAAAGGCGCGGTATTTCAAAATCCGACGTGCTGGAACAAATTGCAGCGACACAGGACACCATCAAGGCGATCAATGTAAAATACGGATGGGGGCATACAACCGCATATTTTCGACGCCCCGGATTGAAGGAGGCCGAATTTATTGCGCATTGCTTTGAAAACAAGTTTGCAGGGAACACCGTATTCCGCAAGTATTTGCCGGACTTGTATCAGGCCACAATCGAATACATCGAGGAGGCCCAATAAACGCCAAGAGGGGGCGCATGCCCCCTCTTGCCTTTTTCCGGCCGATGGTTAGCCGATATAAATACAACCGTCCTCGATCTCGCCCAGGTATTGCCATGCGCTTTGGTCTTCGTTCGAGGACGCATAGGCAAAGATCAGACGCCGGCCGCTCTGTTCGCATTCCTCCAGAATACGCCGGGCACGGGTGTCGTCCCAGCCGATAGCGCCGGAAAGCATCCGTAACACATTCTCGAAACTATCATTTTCCCGGAGCACCTTCCCGCCCTCTTCAATGACGGCATAGGTCGTATAAGTTCCGCTGTTATTCATGGTCGTTCAGATTTTGGTTGTCAAAGGGCTCGATGGCCCGGGTATATTCGGCAAAACGCTCGCCGGCCTCACGAACCGAAATTTCGAACTTATGGAACGTGTCGGCCATCCTGCCGGCCGCTTCGACGATTGTCTGCTGAACATCTGGCTGTTTTTCCATAGTAGGCTCTCAAATTTTCCGAAAGATACATATTTTCTGCTCTCGCAACAACGGGGGCCTATTTGCCGGCCCCCGTCTGTTTGAACTTCCATCCGTTGAGGCGATACACCTCTTTTCGGGCTTCCTCCCACGTGTCTTTCTCATCCACTTTCGTTCCTGTGCCTCCGTGTTCGGTATAGGTCATCAGATAGATGGCCCAGCGGCGGCCGCGGGGCCGGTACTCGTAGCGTTGAGTGAGGACGGCATGCGTTTCCATGGCCCGGGACGTTACAGGATATTGAACTTGTCCTCCCGGACGATCTCCACCCCTTGCGAGCGGAGAATCTGCCGCACGACCTTATCCTCGGCCGAATAAAGAGCCATGAAGTCCGGCACGAGTTTTACATACTGTTCCGGGAGGGCTAAAGCCAGCTGTGTACGGGCTGCCGTGGAAAGCGCCTTGCCGTCCTTGACAGGCTTGGCGGCCCCGGCCTTGATAGCGATGACGGCCGTACCCAATGCCAGACGGTCATCGGTAAACTCTCCGATATGCTCGGTACAATAGCCGGCGACCAGTTCCTCGGCCTCTTTCATCCGTGCGTCGATTTCCGCTTTCGCGCGTTTGGCTGCCAGGTAGGCGGCTGCCGCCTCCTCAGCTTGTTGTTTGGTAATTTTTTCCATAATGAAAAGTTTTAATTGGTGGTTTCGTCGAAAAGAGAGCGCTGGCGGCTCTCGAAAGTATGCTGCCGGAGTTCCTCGCGCAACTCCCGGCTGATCTTCTCCACTTTCCGTTGGCTCACGCCGTACTTGACAGCTACGGTTTTCGCATCGAAGCCCGTTTCTTTCAATGCCTCGGCGATTTCCGTGCGGCTCGCCTTCGGAATGTAGATACTGATACCGCCCAGCCGGCGCATGAGCGTCCGGGTCGCCTCCTCGCCGATAACTTCGGCGATCAGCTTCATGTCGTTAGTTAAATCTTCCATTGTCGTCCAGCTTTAGGGGAAAATCCAATACTCGGCCGTTGCTCGGCAAACCCACGAACACCCCGGTTTCACCCGTGAGGGTCACATATACCTGTGCGATGGGCGGCATGGTACGTGCGACTTCGTAATCCAGAGCCCGCTCGCGGGCCAGGGCCATCGAACGCTTTTCCATGTTGCGAATCGCGGCAATGGCTCCCGAAGCCTGGCGCTTTGTGAGATCATAGACGCTCGTAACCCCGAACTTGCGTTCCAGAAAGGCGTGCAGGTGTTTGTCTCCGCAGGCCATGGCATCCTGGTCGATGCACTTCCAATGCTCGAGGATGTATTTCACCTGCCCGGGAGTTGCCATCTGGGGCCTGTTGTGCAGTTCATTCCAAAGAGCGGTCAAGTCCTGGATCATTTTGGAACCTTGTGCGATGGAAAGCGTTTCGAGCGTTGCGGGTTTGCAATCGGTCAGTTTGCAGAAAACCCGCAGGAAGTCGGTACGGTCATCCTCGTTCCAGCCTAATTTCTTGAACAGAATGCGCACCAGACGAATCTGTTTATCCGTGATCTTTTTCATACTGACTGCTTCGGTTTCTGATTGCGCCCCAAAAGGTTTACAACCCCGTTGATTATCGTCTTGAAACGTTCGGGCTCCGTATGGGTGTCGATGCCGCGCAACTCCGCAAGCCGCAGGCTTTCCTGCACGATCATTCTCAGGTCGCGGCCGATGCCCCGGCACGCTTTGAACCAGAACGCCGCCTCGACAGGAGTGTCTACCATCGTGGCCACGAGTTGTGCGACGTCCGTCTCCGAGAGCAGATTCATGTGGATCGTAAGCGACGTGCGGTTATAGATATACGTGTATTTCGTGCTGCTGCGAAGCATGTTCAGAAGCATCGGAAGACCGCAAAGTATGACGCTGCATCCCGTGAAGTCCGTAAACGAACGCAAGGCATCCATCGCCTCGATGGGCAGGTGCTCGGCCTCGTCCACCAAAACCAACCGGTTGGTGCTCTCCATTTCCGAAATGATCTCCTCGAACATAAGCCCGAACGAATGGAGCGGTTCCAGCCCCAGCTCCGTGCAGAAGCGCGTCATAAAACCGCGGGTCGTGATACCCCGATACGCCCGGATCAGAACCGAGGTCCGTTTCTGTTCGTGGATACGCTCCAGCGCCATGGTCTTTCCCACTCCCGAGGCCCCGATCATCAACCGGAATTCTCCGCGGGCCTCCGCAACACTGATCCCGTCATAGGCAAGGGCGTAGTTCTCCGTTTCTACAAAGTCGAAATCCCGTTTCAGCATCGAAGTTTCCCGATGGATAGCGGCTCGTTTGGACAGGAACTCCTCGACGAGATCCTCCAGAACGTCGTTGCGCCCGGCATACTTGCCGGACAGCCAGGAGGAAACGCGGCTGACGGATACCCCGATGGCCTTGGCTAATTCTGACTGCGTGAACAGCTTTTGATCGAGCTGGTCCTTTACTCTCTGCCTCAAATCGTTTGTCATGGTATGCTGTTATTAAAAGATTCGGAAATTGCGCGGATCATCCGGGTTATTCGGGTCGTAATCCGGAGTTGCAGAGGCCGTTTGTGCGGATTCCGGCAGCTCCAGAGGAACATTGAATGTCGGCAGTTCCGACAAACCGGGACCTTCGCCCAGATTTCGGGCTTTCGTTACGGCCGTTTGCTCCAGCGACGAGAGAGCTCGCTGCGCCGAGCGGACACGCGACCGGTCGGCCTCCGAGCCCAGAACCGCCGCAGCGTGGAGATTCGCGCCGAAGAATACCCCGGCTTCGCACCATAGGCGCCCGTCGGCCTCGAAGATCAGCACTTTGTCCGGATGCAGCGGATCGTAGCGTACGATATACTCCTCATTACCGCCTACACGGTCGGCAAAAAGAGGATTGTAATAGGATGTTCCGTTGATCCGAAAACCGTTCGGCGTAAGTTTTAGGGTCTTGGCATGGAGCAGCAGGTAATCGAGCCCCTTGCCTTCGACGATTCGGTGCGTGACATCCAACTGCGGAATCTGAGCCTGCGCCAAAGCATTCGGAGTTGTCCCTGCGAGATATTTCCCCGAGCCGGTAGTAGCATTGTATTGAGAGACCCACCAGGCGACAGCCTGATAAGCTCCCCAAAGCGTCGGGTGGCCGTCTCGGGCGATAGCTCGCTCCCGGTTCGTGCGGTGCCAGATTTCATTACGCATCAAAGCGGCGGGTTTGTTGGCCAGACGGTCGCCTGTGTAGGTGTTGGCAAGTTGTTCCATGCGCGAAAAACTCTGCCAGGCTCGTTCGATAATCTTTGTGCGGGCATTGTAGGGACGTGCATAAACCACATGCTCCAGACCATAGGATTCCAGACGGCTGAAAAGACCGCCTAACTGAGACTTCAAATCCACCTTCTCGTTAAAGAACTTGTTTTTGAACGCCTTGCCGTTATCCATGTAGATCATCCGGGGAAGAATAGCCCCATCGACGCCCAAAAGTTGCCCGGCCGAGAGGCATGCCTGGCGGAAAGCGCTGGCCACAGAGCGGGAATTCTCCGTAACCATAAGTTCGAAACCCAGAATCTGAAGCGTCCGGAAATCCATCCATGCGATCAGCGTAGGCCGGCAGAGTTTTCCCGTATCCGGATGAATAACTTGAAAATTCAACACCTTGCCGTCCGCAACGAGGCAATCCAGATATTTGATACTGTCCGGATCTCTTTCCAGAGACGGGAGCACCTTATCCTTGAGCGCCTTCAATCCGTCGCGTCGGTAAGTCACGGCCGTTTTGTTGTGGGCAATCCAGCCGTTGAGAAAACGGCGGCAGGCTGAAAGGCCCGGGAGATCTTTCCCGCGGGCTCCTTCCGATTGCCAGATACAGCAGGCATAATAATAGGCATCCGAAATCGTCGGTTTGCTGTCCCGGCAATATTGCTCGATAAGGGTGTGTTGCTGTTCCGGTGTGAGGGCCGGTCCCGTCTTGGACTTGCGGCGTGGGGCCAGCGCGTCGATTTTGTCGCCGCCGTCGCGCAGCTCTTTGTTCCAGCGCTCCACACTCTGAAAACTGATCGTGCCGACGGCCTCGTATGAATCCTGGCAGAGAACACCCTGCTGGACCAGCCCGATGAACTCCTTTTTCGCCGCCGTGAGACCCATATCTGCCTTGTGTAGCTCCGAAAATTCCCGATAGCATTGCACGATATTATATTTGGCGTTACACAAATGCTGTTGTGCTACGCTCAACTCCTCGAACGGGATGCGGGAACTGGACGCCGACGACGATTGAAGGCCCAGCAAGACGCGGGGATCACCCAGATACGCACAAATCTTTGTCTTATATTTATCGGCAAGAGTATCGAACACGATTTCAACATGACGACCTCGCCCGCCCCGTATGGTTGTTGTCAGCATCCCACGAGATTTAGCCATATTATATGCCGATTCACTCAATATGGCTGGTACTACCTTATCGTAAGGAATCAGTGTTCTACCTTGGTCATCCACTCTCATAGTGTTACTTTTTTATTCTTGCTCCTGCCGGGGCCTCGAACCCCGGTGGTGGCCGATCAGGATAGTCGCTACTTCAACTCCGATTGACGGACTGAGGAAAAAATTAATGATTGCAAACTGAACAGTGCAAGATAGATTTCATCGTTGATAAGCTCCATGAAATCATGTGTCCCTTTGCGTTTCTCGTAATAGTCCATCAACTCGTGAACATGTGTGAGCGCCGCAGAGTGTTCTGCTGTTGGTATCGTATCTTTAATTTGTGCCATAACTAATAGGTGTTTTTATCTCGTTCTATCTTGTTTCGCTCCGTGATGGAGGCCCAGAGGAGCGCGGCACCGGGCAAGACCGTAAAAAAGAAATGTCCCGGATTCCAGAAACTGGCGATCAGTCCAATGATGATGAACGTGATGCTTACAATGATTTCCCAGAGCATGACGGGCCTTGTATTTCTGTAATCTCAACGAGAGACCCCCATTCTTGCATGGCTCGTTCTCGGATTTGGTAGGCCAGACGACTGTTCGTTTGGAAAGTCAAAGCCTTGTGAATGGTAACGGAGCTAACATTCATTTCTCGGGCAAGGAAAATCACGGTTCCTTTGGGTACGAGGATGCGTTTCATAATCACGAAATTTACTTTGAGGTTACTATATACTTTTCCAAAAAATATCCCTACTTTTGTATGGCTTTTATAATTATCATGATGCAAATATAATCACAATATGCGATAATGCAAAGAAAAAAATCACAAATTGAGATAACGCAAGTTATAGCACGCCTCAAACGGGTATTTGACGCTAAAACAGATTCGGAGTTAGCCGATAAATTAGGCGTAAAGCAGAATACTATTTCTACATGGAAGATAAGAGGAACTTTAGACTACCCACTGATAATCGCAAATTGTGATAAAATAGATCTTAATTGGCTTTTTGGTACGCACCATATACTTTTCGCCGAAAATAATGATGCTCCAACTCGTGAAATTGCAGATCGGTTTTCTGCCCCTAACAATGTCGAGCAATACGATCCCGCAATTCATCATTGTGTAGATTTTGCTGCGGCCGAAGACAGCAATAAAGGACTTGCTGATGAAAAAAAATCAAAAAAAAATTATACGGAAAATGTGAGGGCAAAATGTGAGGGCAAAAATGTGAGGGCAAAAGAAAATTTGTTAGGGCAAAATGCAAGCCCAAATAATGGTTTACCCTCTGACAGCATCGAGAAAGGAGGAGAGGATCCTGATGAACGGATTGATACCCTCAATCGGTTTATACAAGGGCTTCAAACAAGATTGAAACATTTGGAGGAGCTGCTGGAGGCGAAGGAGCAGCTAATCCAAGCCAAAGATGTGACGATCACAACTCAGAATACCGCTCTAAAGCTCATAGAGCACCAAATGGACGCATCAAGCCGCGCGATGGAAGCATTCATCAGCCGCCTCAAAAACGAGTAAAATAGCCTCATTTGCGAGCTTCGGAGGCAGTCCTGCATTCTTTCCTCTCCTGTATTGAAAAGCGGCGATCATCGTGTTGATGGTCGCCGCTCTGCATTGAAGCGTTTCAAATCCCTTTGAAAATCCTTTGAATGCCTCTTAAACACCTCTGAGGCCGTTTTGAAACCTTTTCAGGAAATTTGAAACGGTTTTGTGGCAGTTTTCAGGCTGTTTTTGGAAGAAATCCGGAAGTTTTTGCAATTTCTCACACGTCCGTCGCGGGGCTGCCGTGGAGTATAACCCGCTATCTTTGTACTTGTTACGTCTTGTTTTACCCTCTCTTACTCCTTTCTCATTTTTCCTGTTACTTCATAGCTGTCGGCCCGGACCGCGGGATGGCCGGAGCGGAAAACATCCGCCCCCGCCGCGGATCGTTGCGGCAGGGGCGAAGCGTGTTTCCGGGATGCGGCTTTTCCGGCCCGGGTCAGAGGTCGATGCGTTTGCCCGACAGTCCGTTGATCCTGAACGTGCCTGCACCGGGCAGCGACACCTTGTGCGCCTTGTCGTCGCGGTTGATCACGAGATAGGCCCGCCGCCCGTCGGGCGTCTGCCATTCGGAGGCCAGCACGGCCGCGTCGTCGCCGAAGCCCGGGGCGTGCATCGTCGGGTTGTCGCCCGCCGGGGTGAGTTCGCGGAGGAACCGTCCGCCGTAGAGGACGTCGTGCAGCCCGCGGCGGAAATCCATGAGCGTTTTCAGGAAGCGCGCCTCCCGTTCGGCCTCCTTCGACATGAGGTAGCGGGGGTCCACCCAGCCCGGCTGCGACCCCCAGAGAAGGGCTTTGGTCATTTCGTAGCGGAAGTCGCCGTTGGTCATCAGGTCGGTGGAGAGCGGGGTGTAGGTGAAGCCGCTGGTGATGACGCGGTCGGAATAGACCATCGGGAAAACGGGGCGGATCGTGCAGTTTTCGGCATTGTGGGGCGTGTTCACCACCAGCAGCATGTCGAACAGGTCGATGTAGCACTCCGAGTTCTCCTCGCTGGTCAGAATCCGGCCCTCCTGCAGGTGTCCGTCGCGGATCTTGCCGATCAGACGCCGGTAGCCGTCGTACCAGAAGTCGCCGCCGCCGACCGGGTGGGGGTGGTTCTCGTTCCAGCACGGTTCGGGGGCCGCCGCCGCGATCTGGTCGATGTAGATGCCGTCCACGCCCAGTTCCCGCTGGAGACGGTCCACCAGTCCGATGATCTTGCCGTGCCAGATATCCGTCGAGGGGCATGTCACCGTGTTGAGTACCTTCGAGGTGGGATAAATCTCCGTGTAGAGCGTCCCGTCGGGCTTGCGGCACGAGGCGTCGCAGCCGCGGTCGGGTTTGTAGCTGTCGGCCGAGGGATCCCAAAGCCGGCCGTTGATGTAGGGCGTGACATGCGCCCCGAGGCTTTGGGCCGTGCGGATCATCTCGGCGAAGCGCGGCTGCGCCGGAAAGTAGTCGGGGTAGTGGGTGTCGTAGGGGTGGTTGTGCCAGTAGTACCAGTGGATGCCCAGCCCCTTGCCGAAGAGTGCGGCGGCGCGGCGGACGGCGTCCAGCGTGTCGTCGGCCACGTGGCGGGCGCGGATCCAGGCGTCGGCGTCGTAGCACCACTGCGGGATGTCGCGCGAGGCGAGCGTCTTGCCGCCCCATTCGGTCGTGTAGGTGAAGGGGCGGTACCAGCGCATCACGGCGTCCTCCCAGCCCTTCGGCGCGAAGCCTGCGACCGACTCCCACGGCAGGCGGAACGTGCCCTCATTGATCCATCCGGCCGAGGCGGGGACGGCGTCGCTGAAGATCACCTCGTCGCGCGTGCACTGCGCCGAGTAGGTCTTGCCGCAGCCCCGGCGGTCCTCCGTGCCGTAGTAGAAGGCCCCTTCGGGGTTGTGGACGACGATGAACTGCATGGACGAGGCGTGCGACGGGTAGCGCGCCTCGAAGGTGGCGATGTCGAGCGGTTTCTCTACGCCCCAGCCCTCCGTGGTCAGCACCTTGCCGCCGTCGGGGCGGTCGATCGTTATGCGGGGAAATTCGAGGTCGGTCACCATCCACCCTTCGGGCAGGTCGGCCTCGATGTTCCAGCGCAGCAGTTCGCTGCCGTCGGGCAGCGAGACGTACATGCGCACGGGGTAGCGTTCGGCGGAGTAGTCCAGCGTGAGCTGCCAGGTGAACACCAGCGTCTTGCCTTCGTCGTCGTCGCGGATTGCCGCTCCGTCGTAGGCGGCGTGTTCGGGCATCAGGCAGGGATTCTCGCCTTGCGGCCCTTTATAATATAGTACCCACGGGGCGAGGTTGGCGCCCGCGCCGAGCACCGATTTGCCGTTGAGGGTCAGTTTCTCGATGTCGAACCGGCCCTGTCCGCTGAACACGGCCTCCACGGCGCCGTTCGAAAGCGTGTAATTGTCGCCGGAGCGGGTCGCACGGGTCGTGCCCTGTGCGAAGGTCTGCGCGGCGAGCAGGAGCAGCCCGGCCGACAGCATACGGATTTTCTGGATCATAACGGGTGTAGTTGTTTCGGGTGTTTCCGGTATTTCCAGACGTTCGGGGCACGGCGGTCCTTCGTCCGTGCGATCCTGCGGCCGCTTTTTTTACCGGTCGGACAAATTTAAGTAAAATTATTTACCCGTACAAACCGAAACCAGTAAAAACTTTTCAATGACCGGCGGCTTCGGCTTCGGAAGTGCAAAAACGGGGCGGAAACGGTTTTTCCGGCGGAATCGGGGATTCAAAGCCCTGTCGGAGCGTGTTTTGCAGAGAACGGGTCTTTTGTTTCGAAAGAAAAGGCCCGATTCGTCCGAAAAACATTTTCGGAATGATCCGGTTTTATTTCGTTTATTCTCAATCGCTTAGTTTTCCGGAGCACCGAAATCCCCCCCCCTCGCGGGAATCTTAACAAAAAATAATTATCAAAAATGTTTTGTATAATAATTTTATTGCTATATTTGCTTTTGAAATAGTAAATACTTTTAACCGAAACCGAATGAAAGAACCCTGGAATGACACCTGTATTTTCCCGGATGGACCCTTTCGGCCGTTCGGTCCTCCGTGCGGATATTACTATCGTATAAACCTATAATTATCAACCACCTAAAAAACTGCGCCTATGATTGAATGAAACGGATCGGACCTAAATGTGACACTTCTCTGAAATTCTAAATTCCGCAAATCCTTATGGGATAAAATCGAACTTGTACGGAACCGCCGGTACGGAACGACGTGCCGCACGGGCTGCACAAACTTTTATTAAGTAATAAATGAGGAAATATGACAAGGATTATACAAAAGTATCTTTGTAAGACGATGTTCCGGTCATTCGTGCTGTTGTTGGGGCTGATGTCCGTCACGGAATTGAGCGCGAATCCCGACCTTTCCGCGCTGGAAAGCGGCATGGACGCACCGACGCCCGCTCCGCAAGGGGGGGGGAGATTTGCCTTGACAGGCAAGGTGTTGGATGAGACGGGAGCCGGAATTCCGGGTGCTTCCATCGTTGTCAAGGGCAGTACGCGGGGCGTTACGACCGACGTGGACGGCTCGTTCGAATTCGAGGTCGCCGCGGCCGACGTGCTCCAGATCTCCTATCTGGGTTACGAGACGCAGGAGATCACGGTGGGCGCCCAGACCAATATCACCGTCCAGCTCAAGCCGCAGGTTTCCGAGCTGGAGACCGTGACGGTCGTGGCCTACGGCAAGCAGCGCAAGGAGAGTATCATCGGCGCCATCAACACGATCGACACCGACGAACTGCGGGTGCAGTCGGGACAGCTCTCGTCGAACCTGGCCGGTAAGCTGGCCGGTGTCGTCGTGATGCAGCGTTCGGGCGAGCCGGGCAAGAGCGCCGATTTCTGGATCCGCGGCGTGAACACCTTCGGCGAGAACAACAAGCCGCTGATTCTCGTGGACGGTATCGAGCGCGAAATGGACCTCGTGGACGTGGACGACATCGCGTCGCTTTCGATTCTGAAGGACGCTACGGCCACGGCGCTCTACGGTGTGCGCGGTGCGAACGGTATCGTGCTCATCACCACCAAGCGCGGTTCGGAAGGGGCCGCCAAGGTCAGCGTCAAGGCCGAGTTCGGCCTCACGCAGCCGGTGAAGGTCCCCGAGATGGCCAATGCCGAGCAGTGGATCGACTACTACAACGAAATCTCCACCTACGAGGAGGGTTCGATCAAGCCGATCGACGACTATCAGAAGCAAATGTACCTGAGCGGCGCCGATCCCGACCTCTATCCGAACGTGGACTGGATGGACGCCATCTACAAGAACCTGGCGATGACCGGCCGCGTGAATGTCAGCGCGTCGGGCGGTAACAAGAACGTCCGCTACTACGTGGGCGGTTCCTACTATACGGAGGGCGGTATGTTCAACATGGCCGACAACAACAATTACAACGCCCAGATGAACTTCAACCGCTTCAGCTTCCGTTCGAACATCGACATCAACATCACCAAATCGACCGAGCTGGGCCTTTCGCTTTCGACGCAGTACACCAGCAAGAACAAACCCGGCGGCGTGAATTCCGACGTGAACAACGATTTCTACGCCTATGCGATGCGCACGACGCCGATTTCGAACCCGACGATCTATTCGGACGGCACGCTGGCGGTTCCTCCCGAGGGCGGCGGCGCGGTGAACGTTTATAACATGCTCAACTACCAGGGCTACACGAAGGACAACCGGACGATGGCCCAGTCGCTCATCTCGCTGACGCAGGACTTCTCGGATATCATCACCGAGGGCCTGAAGGTGAACGCCAAGTTCTCGTGGGATATCGACAGCAACAACAGCATCACCCGCAAGTACAACCCCAACCAGTACCATGCGACCGGCCGCGACGATCAGGGCAATCTGATGTTCGACCAGATCGTGACCGGAACGGGTTACATGAGCCTCGATTACGTCTATCCCAAGGGCTGGACGACGATCAACTTCGAGGCGTCGGCCACCTACGACCGCGTATTCGCCGACGATCACCGCGTGGGCGCCCTGTTCCTGTTCAACATGCGCAGCAAGAGCATGCTGCGTCCGACCTCCTATCTGGAGGCGTGGCCCTACCGGAATATCGGTATCGCCGGCCGCGTGACCTACGCCTTCCGCGACAAGTACTTCGCCGAGTTCAACTTCGGTTACAACGGTTCGGAGAACTTCGCCCCGGGCAAGCGCTTCGGTTTCTTCCCCTCGTATGCCATCGGTTACATGATCAGCAACGAGTCGTTCTGGGAGCCGCTGCGCGACAAGATCAACATTCTGAAAATCCGCGCTTCGTACGGTACGATCGGTAACGACCAGATCGGCGGCGGCCGTCGTTTCGCCTACAACACGACGCTGGAGACCGGTGCTTACGGCTTCAACTTCGGAACCAACGCCCCGGCGTCGCATACGCCTCCGTTGAACGGTATCACGACGAAGGACTACGGCAACCCGGATGTGACGTGGGAGGAGGCTACGAAGGCCGACGTCGGCATCGAGCTGGGACTCTACGACATGCTCCGCATCCAGGCCGACTACTTCTACGAGAAGCGCGAGGGCATCTTCATCCAGCGCGAGTCGCAGCCTTCGGTGGTCGGTACGCGCGTGCAGCAGTACGTGAACCTCGGACGGATGCGCAACCAGGGCTTCGACATGTCGCTCGAGTTCGACAAGAATATCAACAAGGACTTCTGGATTTCGGCCCGCGGTAACTTCACCTACAACCGGACGAAGAAGCTCTACGACGACAAACCGGACCAGATCTGGAAGTATCAGAACAAGGCCGGTTTCGCCAACAACCAGCAGTTCGGCCTGATCGCCGAGGGGCTGTTCGAGTCGGAGGAGGACATCGCCAATTCGCCCAAGCAGGATTTCGGAACCGTCCGCGTGGGTGACATCAAGTACCGCGACATCAACGGCGACGGCGTGGTCAATACGTTCGACCAGGTGGCCATCGGCTATACGACGGTTCCTGAGATCAACTACGGCTTCGGCGTGAGCCTCGGCTGGAAGGGCCTCGACGTTTCGGTGTTCTTCTCGGGCGTGGGTCACGTGACCCGCATCATCGGCGGCTACAACCTCT
>ERZ827516.2405-NODE-2405-length-13724-cov-3.758797_pt1 | contig 13724 bp, 22 predicted proteins | sample MGYA00519703_ERZ827516 | MGnify/ENA primary metagenome ERZ827516 (study PRJEB31778, sample SAMEA3449337) | human gut metagenome | biome: human gut; feature: human-associated habitat; material: faeces | place: United Kingdom | collected 2010/2012 ...
GCAAAGGTAGGATCCTCAAAAATCATCCACAAGGTGGGGATTAACGGATACTTACAGTATAAGCCCTCGGATGTACAATACAGCATCAACTGCGCTACGTGCGCCCCGGCTTATGCGTTACGTCTGTTGGGTTTCGACGTCAAGGCGAAAGGCCGTGTCGCGGGCTCCGGAACCCTGAACGACTCCGTGGCCGGCAATCGCTCTTTCGAAATGTGGAAAAATATCGACGGAACAGCGGCCACACCGACTCTGACGCTGGAGTGGATGATGCGGAAGGGATACAAGAAAATGACCGAAAAGCGCTATCGGGAGTTCCTGGAGGAGAGTTGCAAGGAGAGAGGCGTTTATATACTGACTATCGGCTGGCGGGGAGGAGGCGGACACGCTACGGTCCTGCAGCGGTTCGAAGACGGAACTCTCAGCTACATCGAACCCCAGGCGTTCGACAGCCTGCAAGGCGCCCGGAGAAGCATCGACGAACTTTGTGAAAAAGGGGCGGCGACGCCGTTTTACAAACGCGGAGTGATGCGCGTGGACAATAAATTGTTCGACACGGATTTCCTGTCACTCTTTGACAAATAAGCCGATGATGTCGAGGGCCGGAAAACCCGTGATCTCCAGCACTTCGTCGTTTTCAAGTTGATAGACGTATGGAAACCCCGTATTCGAATCCTCGGGAAAAACGAACGTATAGAAGTCCGCTCCCTCGTATTTTCCGAGGTAGTCGAACGAAAGGCCGTACATGTCGATGAGACCTTTTGCGGCTTCTTGAACTTTTACCGGGACATCCATATTCACAAAAATAGCGGTTTTTCCGCCCAAAAACAAAAAAATGCCTAAAAATCACGACATCATGCCCGCCGTGCTGCGCGATATGCGGGTGAAGCTCGCGGAGATGTTCGATAACAACTTCCGCGAGCAGGGATTCTTCGGCGAGAGATGGCGCCTGAAGAAGGTGTTCTCGAAGGGCGGCAGCCCGACGATTCTCATCGTCACGGGAGCCCTACGCCGCGGGATACGCTCCTCCGTGCGCGGCCGGGGCGTGGTGTTCACCTCCGACAAGCCCTATGCCGCCCTGCACAACGAGGGCGGACGGTTTCGGCAGAGCGTCCCGGCGCATTATCGCGGCCGTGCAGGACGCCGATACCGCGTCCGGGCGCATACCCGGATGATGAACATGCCCCGGCGGCAGTTCATCGGCGACCACGAGCGGGTGCGGGAAGCCGTCACCGCGATCGTGACCCGCCACCTCGAGCGCATCAGCCGCGACCTTACCAAAATCACACGGATATGAGAAAGATTCTTTTTCTGAACATCGCCGAGCGCCTCGAGCAGGTCGTATGGATCGGCGGCGTGCCGACCTTCGAGCCGGATGCCGCGAAGCGCGAGGGCTGCAGGCGCGTGTTCTGGCACTTCGACCTGTGGAACGAGAACATTCCCCAGCTCGTCAAGCAGCGGCCGTTCCCCACGCCTGCGGTGTTTTTCGAGTTCGAACCTGTTCGCTGGAGCTATGCCGGGCAACGGGTCCGGGAGGCCGACGTCGTGCTGCGCCTGCATGTCATCACGACGACCGTGGCCACGGCAGAAGCCGGGAACAGATACCGGGACAAGGCCCTCGAGCGGTTCGACATCATCGACGCCCTCACACAGGCCCTGCTCGGATTCTCCTACGACGACGGCATCCGCCAGGCAGGGACGATGCGGGCATACGAATCCGTCACGGATCACAACCACGGGGAGGTCTGCGAGGATATCGAGAGCTGGGTGACGCATTGCCGCGACGCCGCGGGGTGCGACATCCCCCAGCCGACGACACACCCCCTGCGGCTGGGAATCGGCACCCCCGGGAAATGAACGACCCCCGACCGCAAGGCCGGGGGTCGTCTTCAAAACAGCGAGAGTTGGCCGGGGGGATGGAGCCGCTCCGAGGCTTCGGCCTCCCGAAGCAGAGACGGAGGGGTGGAGACGTAGTTCAGGAACGTGCGGTAACACATCGGGTAGACCGGGTAGACGTGTTCCCGCCATACGGCCTTGTAGCACTTCCGAAGCACGCCGGGCTCGTAATGCTCCCTGACGATCGCGCAGACCAGGCGAATGCGCCGCAATGTGTTGATATTCCTTTTTCCACCCTTTTTACCCATTCTCCGAAAAAATCGCTATCTTTGTCAAAACTTCGACCTTTCGACTCGTTAGCTGATTTCTTTCGGCGACGGGTCTTTTTTTAATCCGTCTGGCCTTCGAACGGCGCGATTCGGACCGTGCCCTCGTTCACCTTCCAGACCCGGCCCCGGCCGTCGCAGACCGGGCAGGGACGGGTCGTGTGGCCTACCATCTGCGACGAGCCGTCCTCGAGTACCCGGGCATGCTCCTCGGTAACATATCCCCGGCCGCAGCAGTTGCGGCACAGCTCGACGGTCGCCTTGCGATACTCCCGCATCTTTTCCATTCGGCTAATCCTCCTTCTCCTTTTTGGGTTCGACATAGAATGACTCTTCCTGCACGACGTCGATGCCGCATTTCTGCATCAACGGCTGCAGTTGTTCGTTCTCTCGGTCGGCCAGCAGCTTGTCTTTGGCGACCTCTTCCGAGGTGCGGATATACGACGGTAGAAACTCACGGACAAGCTCCAGCGCGGCGGCCCATGTGAAGCCCCGGCGGGTTTTGAGTTTCGGCGTCCCTGTGCGGAACCCGATAATGCCGTGCGTCGTCTCCAGGCTCCGGCGCTTCGAAAACAGCACCTCGCGCTGCTCCGTGGCGAATACCTGCATCACCTCGAACGATTCGATTTTCTGCTGCTCCAGCTCTGCGAGCCGTTCGGCGTTCCGCTCTCGGATGGCGACGAACTCCTTGTCCATCGCCGCGTTGATACTCTGCATCTCGGCGTCCGCCGTAGCATAACGACCGAACGCTTCCTCCATCGCCTCGCGCGTGACGCCCGAGATGACGATCTTCTTTTCTCTCTTTGCCATTGGTATAAAAAATGAATGATTGTTATTTCGCCTCCAAAATCGGAAGATTGGCTTCCGTCGGAATGTAGATCACCTTGTCCGCGGCATTGTTCTGCTGTCGCACCCAAAGATATTGAATGTAGGTAGGGGTAATCGCGCCGTTTTCGATACGGATAGCCTCGGCTGCGCCCTTCGCCCGTTCGATCTCAGCCTGTGCGTTGAGTTTCTCTGCTTCCAGATTGGCTTTTGCCTCCTCGATCATAATGCGGCGATTCTGCTCCGCTTTGGCAAACTCGGCTTTTCCGGCCATCTCCTGCTGCCAGACATTATAGGACGGACCGCCAAACATGACTGCGGCGCCCAGTAGACAGATTGCCAGCAGAATGATGATTCCCCCGGGCGCATAATAGGCCGTCTTTCCATCAGATCCCTTCGAAGTTGCAAATAGTTTCATTGTCGTATTGTTTTTATGAATTGTTATCTTGTTCACATTTTTTCCGCATCTCTGCCTTCAGAACACCGCATTCCACCAGGCTTTATTTCCGCGTTGATACGCTGCATCTCGGCATCCGCCGTAGCATAACAGCCGAAGGCTTCCTCCATCGCCTCGCGCGTGACGCCCGAGAGGATGATCTTCTTTGCTCTTTTTGCCATAAAATTCGTTGTTTTAATTGTTGTTCGTTTCCCTTTTTTTGTCCGAGGTCCTCCGGTCCGCAGAATATCCAGCAGCGCCCCCAGTTCCGCGAAGCGGCGGGCCGTTTCCCGCGCAGCATCCGCATAGTGCAGCAGCGCCTCGGTCATTCGTCGAGCTTGCCGCATACGATGTCGCCCAAACTCAACGTTAAATTAAAGGCCCTTCTCGATGCGACATTCTCGACCACTTTCGCCAGAAAGGGGTAAAATTCCGGATTCTCACGACATGCTTTCTCCAGTCCGACCTGAAGGGCGCGGGAGTTACCACCGAACAACCTGCCTCCCGTGCAGGTCTTTTCGCCTTCGTCGATGCGGTTGAAAATTAGCAGCACGCCGCAATCGTTCTCTATCTCCGGATTGTCTTTCACTATCCTGTCGAGCGCTTTCACATACGTGCTTATCTTCTCGATGTAGGCCGCCGAGTCCATCTTGGGAGACTCGGTCGCCGCAGCATCCTTGCGGACCAGATTTGCCGGGTGGTACTCTACGGCGTAGGTCAGTCCCGTTAGAGGGTCGAGGATGTTTACCGCCATCGCATCGTACCGGAGTCGAGTTCCTCCCGGATTGTGTAGCTTTATAAACGATCTCTCATAGGGAGCCGCGATGATTTTGTACTCCACACCGTCGAGAAGGGTTTCGTGATCCGTTTTAAGGCACACGGCCTTTGCGTCGCGCGGCACGTAGCCGCAGCCAATGATGGTTTTCATTCCCATAGCGTGTTGTTATTTGGTGATACGTTTGGCTTCGTCGTCGTACTCCATGCGCCACATGTCGCAGTCGATTTGGTGAAGGTGGAATCCTTCCGGAGTGGCCTCGCGGGCCCATTCCTCGACGCGATCCGCGTCATTGAGTTTGTCCGAGGAAACCTCGGCCGTTCGGATGACATCGCGCTTGTCCGGCGCGATAAACGGGTTGTTCGCCCGCCAGGTTACTTTTACTTTCATGTTATCTATTGGTTAAAGGGTTGTTATTCGCTCTTTTCAGTTGATTGTCCGTCCGATTTTCCGGGGGGGGGAGTATTTCGCCCCGCAAGGAATGAGATCGCCGAGCTGCGGCGGCTGAACTGACGCCGGAAGCCGTCCGGAAAACTCACTTGATACTTGATTATCGGATGGAAACCGTCTCTTCCTTTAAGGCGGGTCACATAACGAGTCAAGCGGCCGTGTCCGCCATACTGCGGACCCGCGTCGATGAAATCGTCACTCCGGAACATTGCCTCTGTTTCCCGGAATGCGGCGAACAGCTCGGCCGACACTTCCGTATCCGCCTCGTCGTTCTCGATCAGTTGCGGGAAGCATTCGACAGAACAGTGTATGCGGTATTTCCGTACATAGCGGATTGCCCGCTTGCGCAGCGCCCCGAGCACATAGAAAAGCAGCGGGCGCTCTCCGGCCTGTTCATGGGCGAGCAAGTCGAGTTGAAACGCCTCCGGACGACGGCACAGCGATTCCAGCACGTCGGACAGCACGTCGTCCGCATCCGGGAGAATGCCCAGGAAGGAGCACCAGCGCTGGGAGCTGCGCCGCCAGTCGTCGTAATAGCGGCTGATGTAGGGAACCAGGGCAGGAAGCATATCAGCAGGCGGTTTGGCGGCTCGCACTCTGCGAATAGATCGCCATGCTCACCAGTTCGTCGATCGTTTTCGAATCCTTCTGCTTATTGAGGAAGGTATTGTAGAGGTTGCGCAGCCGCTCGGCAGGAATCTTGTTGAAGTTCTCGTAGCGCGTGGCGCGGCAGGCGATGGCCTTGATCCGGGCGATGCCCTCCTCCTTGCCCTGCATCCGCAGCCATCCGCCGATGGCGGCGATGGCCTGCTTGCGCAGGCGGTCCATCTTCAGCGCGTCCTTGTCCAAGCGTCCCTCGAGTGCCCGGCAGATCGTCAGCAGGTCGTCGTTGCCGATGTCCGCAGAACTCTCCACGCCGTAACCCTCGATGATCGCGGTCTTCTCCTCGGCAGACAGGTGCAGTCTGCTGCAAAGGGTGTGGAACTGCCGCAGCAGCCACTTCTTCTGTTTGTCCATGATGTTCTGTGCCATTGTACCGTTATTTTTCAGGTTTTTCCATTCTTTTTATCATCGTCAATTCTGTAAGAAAGGATTCTTTGTCCCGACGAGCTGCCGCTGTTATCGAACCGTGGTAACGGAATTTTGCGAAGCAGAGCGGACATTCGAATACCATCATATAGCCCATCGGGGTACTGCACCATCCGACCAATCGGGCAGGCGGCAGAGGTTTGCCCCAATTCGGACCTAACCCCCAATAATAGCCGCTGCCTGAGCGGCCGCAAGGGCAGGTGAAATCCGCTTGATACGGTATCGTCTCGTACTGCGGAAATTCCTTTAATTCACTATTATTCATAATTATTCAACGCTTGCCGAATATTCTGCGGCGCCCTCTTCCCAAATCGTGAAGTCTTCGCCGCCTTCGCCCTTCGTCCGGTCCTCGTAGCGCGTCGTCGTATAGACCCGGTACCCCTCGACGCGCATCTTGATGTCCGAGAGCTTGCGTATCTTCTCCGCGAGCGCCGGCCACGGGTTGCCCCGGTCGTCCTCGTGCGCCAAGAAGATGAACAGCTTGTCCGGGTAGTCGTTCATCAGCTTCTGGTAGTCCGCCAGCCGCATCCCGACCAGGCAGATCACCGAGTCGATGACGACCACGTTCGGACTCTTGCGCTTCGACAGCCTGTCCCGCAGCTCCGGGAGGGGTTCCTTGTCCAGGAAGATCACTTTCGAACCCGCCTCCTCCATGTCCACGCGCTTCCAGGCTTTCTGCATCGACAGCGACAGCCCCTGTTCGAGCGAGTCGAAGGCCACCTTGTCGACGAAGCGCGTCAGGTATTTGGCCAGTTGCAGCGCGAAGGTCGTCTTGCCGCTGCCCGACTTGCCGAAGATCAGCCACGACCCTTTCAGTTCGGGACACCCGAGTGACGCCTTGAAAGGCCCGTCAAACGGCGCCGGATCGAATTTCGCATCCGCAACGTTTTTATTGCTTATGGCTCGGGGCATACTCTCTGACCTGCGCGTTTATTCCATGTTGCGTGGACAGCATCGAGGCGGTCCGGGCGGCTTCCGCACGGTCCGGGAAAATCCGGGCGTCCTTCGCCCGGTTCGTCCACTCTGCCTGCACCGTCCCATTGGCATACGTCCGCGGACACCCTTTGACCAGATACCACAGGCGATTCGTATCGACTACAACGACCCACATATTCGAACACCGTTTAATCATTGTTTGAAAGCTGTTTTTTCTCTGCATGCACACGCCGCTTGACCCGGCGCAGGTCGCACTCGCTGTCGTCGATGATCTCCTCGATCGTCGCACGGTCCGTAATTCCGTTCGCCACGCAGACCGCCGCGATGTCCTCGCCGTTCACCACAGGCATCGGGATGAACTTCCGGCCCACGCGCGAATAGATTTCCTTGTAGCCTTTGCGGTTGGCCTTCACCCCGCGCGTGATGCGCTTCTTGAGGTAGTCCGTGGCACAGATGATGATTCCGCAATGGTCCTCCAGCTTGTTGTAGAGCGAGATGAAGAAGTAGAGCACCTGGTCGCTCAGCTTGTCGGCCTCGTCCAGCACGATAATCGGCGTGGCCTTGCGCTTGAGCGTGAGGATCGCCTCCGACATCATCTCGGCGACCGTGCTGCCCGTAGCCTCGACACCCATCGCCTGCAGCAGCTCCGTGAGGAACTGCTTGCGGTTCCAGTACTCCGAGCACGACAGTGCGAACACATCGCGGTGGTGACGAGCGTAGTATTCGATCGCCTGCGACTTCCCGCACCCGGCATCGCCCGTCACGGCCAGCACCAGCGCATTCTCCTGGGCATCGGCGAGCAGCTTGTACATCCGGTTGTAACCTTCGGTCCGGACGATGACCCATTGCCGGGCATCGTAGCCGATCTGCGCGGCGACGTTACGCCACATCTCCTCGGTGATGAGCTCCCAGTTGCCGTTGAGCATCTGCGAGAGCGTCGCAGGGCTTACGCCTTTGAGCGTCGCGGCCGCCTTATTCTGACTGCCTTTATTCTCGCAGTACTCCTTCAGACGGGCGGCGATGGCTTGTTTTTCGGTAGTTTTCATATCAGTAGAGATTAAATATCGACTCTTTTTTTCCGGTCGAAGGCGTCGGGACGACCTCTTCGGCTGTTTTGACTTCCAGGGCGCTTATGTCTCCGAGAGCCAGGCGCCGGGCGTTCCGCTGGTCTTTGTGCTGACCGCGGGAATCGCACAGAAGCGTCCGGGCCAGCGTGTTGTCCAGTTGCGGGTTATGGGTGAACAACTGTTCGGTACATTCGCCCGCAGCAGCGATCTGCCCCTTGATATAACCTTCGAGCTGCCTGTTGTGCTGTTGTATCCGGGCAAGCTGGACGGCATCCCCCTCGGTACGCTCCGCCAGCGCCATAGGCTGCACGTATTTGCTTTCGAGCAGGAACCGCAGCGTCCCGTCGTCATTGACGGCGAGCACATGGTCGAGGTTGTCCGGATCGTATTTCACATTCCAGCGCACGTGTGCGTATTGGCGGAACCGCGGATCGAAGCAGTCGTAGGAACAGCGGGCGCCGAGCAGCTTCACGTTCAGACCCGAACCCTCGAGGGCATTCTTGTAGCCCGTTTCTGCTCCGAAATTCAAAAGGTACTGCTCCAGCGGAAGCTCCAGACGCCGTTCGGCAGGAACCGCGGCCCACAATTTCAGATACTCCTCGCGCTTGGCGGCACGTTCCGAGGCGATGATCTGCTCGATCTGCGCACGGCAGCCGGCCTCGTCGGGAAACTCCTTGCGACGCAGATTCAGCGCGTCGATGTTCGGCTGACGATCCTTGTCCGAGGTGATACCGAACCCCGACCAGTTCCGGCAATATTGGCAATAGGTTTCGTTCAGATATTTGAAATACCGCTCGACAGGCTTCGATTTCGCATTGCCGACTTTTGCGGGCGTAACCTTGTCGCCGACGACCTGGTAGAACGGAAGCATCGTTTTCAACGCATAGCGGTCGCTCTGCACCTGGTTCGAACGGTAGCGCCGACCGAATAGCTCGGCCGTATGGTTCACGGCGTTTTTCAGCGCCTCTTTGATCAGGGAGGGTTCCTCCTGCCGTCCGATGGCATAGCCGATCGGATAATTCACGCACGGATCGAGAACGACGACGATCGAGAGGCGGTTCGAATAGGTGGTCGTGTTATAACCCCGTTTGTCGGTTCCGGTCTTCTGAAAGTACAGCTCCACATCCCAGCCGTCGAGGCTCCACAGGTAAAGCGGAAGAGACGGCCGACGGCGTTTCACCTGCATCGAAAGGTGATTGCGGAACTCGGAAGAACCCAGACGGCCCGCGGCGGTCTCCAGGCCCCAGCGCTTCGCCCAGGTCTCGATGATGGCCGTGCGGCCGATCGTTCCCCAGTTCATCCGCTCGGCAACGGCATTGTACATGTTGGCGATCTGCTGAAAGTTCAGGTTTTGAGAATCCGCCATCAGCGTTTTTAACAGCGACTGCTGCTCCTCCGTGCGGACGACAGCGGCATTCCGCGTCCCGAATTTTCCCGTGACGAGCACCTCGTAATTGGGTTTGCCGCCCCGGAAAAACTGGTTGAACTTCTCCTGCAGACGCCGCGGGTTCTCCGGCAGAGAATGGGGGTATCTGTCCCCGATGCGCCGCAGCGCCTTCGCGGCGTTCGCCCAAAAGGCCGCCTTCTTGATGCGGGGGTGGCCCTGGCGGAGGCGCTGCGAGTCGGCCTTGGCGATCCGCTGGCGGAACGCCTCCAGGATCGCGGCGTTGTTCGAATACTCCTGCTGCTTGGTGAAGCTCAGACCACGGGCCCCCTCGACCTTATACTCGGCATAGAAGTTCATGGCGAACCCGTCCGGTTCGATAAGGTCGAGGAACTCCCGGCTCGCGGCCTGTTCCTGAAGGTCCGGGTGCGTCTTGTAGAGCGCGTTCTTGACCTGAGAGGGGAAACTGTCCACTAAAAACAGCGCCTTACGACCGTTGCCGCCGACCTGTACCTGTTTGATGCTGCCACGTTGCACTTGTTTCTGCAAGGCATCGTAACTGATGATACCTTCCAAGTCGGCGTAACCCGCACAGAGCATATTGTCGTATAATTCCATTCTTCAACCTTTTGTTTTTGCTCCCGTGCCGGTATCGCTCCGGAGTAACGCCTTCGCATTCACGGGAAAATCGCTATATTTGTGCTGTCCAACTACAAACCCTTAGCGATTATGAATAATGCCGAAATCCATGATTATGCAGAGTCCTCGTTGGCGGTGAACGTTCCGAAAGCAAAAGCATTGAAAGCTAAGATGGTTTGCCCCGTACACCGCCGCAAAGTGTTATTCACCTATGACTACCTTAACGACGGGACTCACGCCTACATAACACGCTACTGCTGTAAAGAATTTGCGGAGAAGGTGGCGCAGGCGTTTCGGGAAGCTCAACTGTTCGACCATGTAGAGGTCGAACTTTAAGACGATGTGATTCCCGAACCCGTCCGTAGCGACAGAGGTCATCGTACCGCCGTCGAGGCTGCGCTCGAATGCCTGTTTACGCAGTTCGTCCATTTCTTCGGAGGTGAACGGCTCGCCCATTTTGTAGGCGGCCATAATCAGATGCTTGTGCATGGGTGATTGGGTTTTCATAGTTATTTCATTTAATTGTTTTGAATACGGCCATTACCGCGAAGCAGCTACCTGCGAAGTTCGCCGTGATAAGGAGCAGCGGCCATTGCTCTTGCTGTTCCACGTAACCGCAGATAACCATCAGCGACAGACACCACCACAGCCCGACCAGTTTGCACCTTACGGGCAGGACAATGAACTCGCGGCCCAGCAGCCGGATCATCCAGTATTTCAAAAAGCGCTTCATGTCCGTCGTGTTATTCTGCCGCCAAAGTCAGGTTCTCGATTACGTCGCCCGCGGCCGTCATCGCCTCGTCGAGGTATTCGATCACCGTCTGGGCGCGGTCACCTTTTTCGCCGTCCTGGAAGGCCTCCGGCATGTTGTTGTAGTACTCCTCCTCTTCGGTGCGGAGCTCTTCGATTTCCTGCTTGATTCCCTCCGTCTTCTCGATAAGTTCCCGGAGGCTCTTTCTGCGCGTGTTGTTCATGACTTTATTGCTTATAGATTCGTGTCGGTTGGACTACTCCGCCCCGGTCGATGGCCAGCTTGCGGATTTTTCGTGCCAGAGGGGTATTCGTTTGACCGCTCAATGCCTCCCTCACGGTCTTACGGGCTACCCCCAGCAACTGCGCCAGCTTGTTGATCTCGCCGTGCATTACAAATACTTTTGCCATAGAATCAATTATTTCGTATATTTGTCGCAAATGTTCCGTTTGGAACTTCGAGGCAAAGATAAGGGATAATTATCCCCTTTGCAAATAAAATGGGGATAATTTTCAACTATTATGAGCGGGATTTTACCAAGAATTGAGAAAATAGCACAAAATGAAGGGATTACAATAGGCGCTCTTGAGAGGTCAATTGGAGCAAGCAAAGGTGTCTTATCTCGAGCCATTGCGAATGGGACGGATATTCAATCGAAATGGCTACAATCTTTGGTTGAAAATTATCCCCAATATTCTGCAAGCTGGCTTTTGTCCGGTGCAGGAAATATGCTGAATACTGGCGCACGTGATGCATCGTTTTCAGAACAGCCCCATGGAGTCCCTTTTTATGATGTGGATTTCTGCGGAGGTTTTGATATGATGGTGAACGACCAAACTGCGATTCCGGCGGGGTATATAGATTTCCCCCAATACAACAAAGCCGACAGTTGGGCGCGAATTACCGGGCACTCGATGGAGCCGTTAATCAGTAATGGAGATATTATTGCCTTACGAAGGATCGAGGATTGGCAGTCTTATATTTTATACGGCGAGATATATGGCATCATGACCGATGAATATCGGACTGTCAAGCGCGTCCGTAAAACACAAGACCCGAACAAAATTTTACTGGAACCTATCAATAAAGATTTTGATCCGACAGAACTGGAGAAGAAATTGATCACAGGGGTTTGGGCGGTACTTGGATGTGCAAAAAAATTTTTCTGAAAATTGGGGTAAAAGAGGCTAAAAAGCGTGCAGAAATCTATTTTGCACGCTTTTTTTGTGCCGATACGGGTGATTTGCCTTGATTATAAGCTAAATGCAGCCGTGAAGCGACGCCCGAAACCCCTCAAATAGTGGTATTATAGGGGGTCTTACTGCCTCGAAACCCCGTAATTTAACATACGATTATGGGATTATAGGGGTCGTAAAGCCTCGATTTTGTCCACCCAACTGTCCGCCCAACTGTCCGTGCAACTCGAAAAAGGCCGTTTTTTCGTCAAATTCAGATGTACAATTTTTGCGAATGGGGAATTATCGAAGGCCGAAATCCGGATGTCCCATGCGGTGCGAAGACGAGAAGACGGAATTAGCCCGTTTTCGGCCGATTTCGCGGCCTCACGCCCTTGTAGCGGGGTGTAGACATGAAAAAGGGCACGCAGTACAACTACGCGCCCAGTAAAATCCTATCAGAATCCAAGTATCGCCGCGAGCTGCGGCCCCAAAATACAAGCTCAATACAAGCAAATCCAAGTAAATGTACAACTGAAATCGAGCGCCAAAATTTGACGCACTCCTCTAACTCGCTGCATTACCGTGTCTTACGTCGATATCCCTGCTATGTCTTTTTGTACATCTGAATCTGGCGCCCATAATTATTTCAAAGACAAGTCTCAAAAATCATTTTATCCGTCAGCAAAAGCATATGCAAAGAAAGAGAATTTAATTAGAACTAAATATAAAACTCTTGCTGAACTAATAGCCAATAATGATGAAAAACATTGTTTCTATTTTATCCCGTTATTAGAACAAGAAAAGATTAATATAGATGAATTACAACAATTTTTGATGCAATGTTTCAGAAATGGTTATATTAAAAACAGCTATTTCAAACAGTTAGTCTGTTATTATGATTACTTAAAATTTGGATTAGAACAGTAGGTAGAAATAACAAAGGGATTATCCGCTTGCATCGGATAGTCCCTTTTCTTTTTTCTGCGGTCGTCGGTTGCGACAGAAAGCGGAATTTTGTAAATTCGTTGAAACAATTACCGCTTATGAACGAACTTACAGGCTCGAAAGGCTGTTTGGCTACCGATACCCGCTCCTTGCGGGAAATCGCCCCGTTATTGGAAAACTATTTCGGCATTACGCTGGGTTACTTTGAAAATGAAATCGAATTGAGTACAGGCAAACATGCCGCCAAAGCGATCCAAGAGGATCACGAGATATATTTGCCTATTAACCGTTTCGATTATGACGCTTATATGGAACTGTTCGGAGAAACGCCCCTTTTGACCGACCGACTGCGCGAAGCCCTCTTATTCGTGGCTTACATCATCACCGACCGCAAATTCAACGAGGAAGAATTAAGCGAGCGCGGATATTGGGAAGATTGGAATACCTATAAGGGCGAGTGGGCGAAACTGATGCTTTTTATGGAAGAAACCGAACAACGGCATCGGAACCTGTACGAACGTGTCGGAGAACAGGAAATGCCCGTAACCCTGCGCACCAACAGCCGCAAGCAAGAGCCGCAAACGATTCCCAATACGAATAACTGGCTGTTCCGTCTGATCCGAAAGGAACTCGCCGATTATTTCCCCGATATTCAGACCGCCGAAGATGCACGGCAGGAATTGGAACGACGCAAACCCTCGGCAGGAGCCAAACCGATGAATACGCGCTATTCGATTGTCGCATACGGGATTTATCGGATGCTCCATGAAGAAAATGCAATGTCCGAGAATCCCGACACGCCGAACGAACTTTGCAGGTTGATCTACGATTACACCCGCTTCGTCGGGTGCTATCCCTCCTATAAAGGCTATGACGGTTCTTTCAACCCCAAAAACATACGCGCCGACATAGGCTATATAAAGAAGAACGTACAGAAATACGGCGGGGAAAAGATACCGAAATTCCCGTCTGTCGAGTTCGGGCGAATACACATCGTAACGGACAACATCGTTCATAAGGATTTATTCTGAATAACCGACATATTTCAGGTAGAGAATGGGTGCAGAAATGCACCCTTTTTCTTTACCTG
>ERZ827516.2411-NODE-2411-length-13681-cov-8.667841_pt1 | contig 13681 bp, 8 predicted proteins | sample MGYA00519703_ERZ827516 | MGnify/ENA primary metagenome ERZ827516 (study PRJEB31778, sample SAMEA3449337) | human gut metagenome | biome: human gut; feature: human-associated habitat; material: faeces | place: United Kingdom | collected 2010/2012 ...
GTTTCCATTCTTTCTGCTGACACCTGTGACACGGTTCTGGTCATCATAAGTATAGGTTGTGACATTTCCGTTTCCATCGGTCACGGCACTCTCATTTCCATTGACATCATATGCAGTCTCATTGATGATCGTATCTTTTCCTGTGGTGATACTGTCTCCATCGACAACCGGCTGGCTGATCGTATGGGTTGTTTTTCCTTCTTTGTTGTATAACGTCAGGGAGATCTTTCCTTCTCCATCGGTACTGCTTCCAAGTGTGACCGCTGCGATCTCTTTTCCATCTTCGGTAAAGACATGATCCGTATAGATACCGCTGTTTAAGGTACGGACTGCATTACCTGCATGGTCTGTCCATGTCTTGTCTGTCACGGTTCCATTGACTCTGGTTGTCTGTACCTGAAGATCTTTATAAGTCTTTGTGCCTGTCAGGGTATGGATCACGGCAGTTTCATATCCATAAGAAGTTTCTGTTGTTTTTGTCTTATTGTCTGCTTCTTCCTTTGTGGTAGTTACACGGTTTCTGTTATCATAAGTATACTTGATTGTAACTCCTGCACTGCTCGTCTCTGATGTGACTGATCCGTTTGCATTATAGCTCTTTATCTCTGTCTGGACGATATCCTTTCCTTCCTGATCTTTCAGGGATCTTTCTGTCTTTACTGCACGTCCCATAAAATCATAGGTGATGGTTGTCACTTCTCCTGTATTCTGGTCCGTACTTGAAACTTCCCTTCCCATCGCATCATAGGAGGTGGTATCTTCCTGTGTCACTTCTCCCTGTGTGCTTGTTAATGTCTCACTGACTTTGTGGTCTGCTTCTTCTTTCTGTGTTGTCTGTTCGGACGTCAGAACTCCGGCATCCCCCTCTGACTTAACATTCTCATAGGACTGTTCCTCTTTGACTTCCCCATCCTCATCATATGCATACTCTGTCTTGGTATCTCCGATATCTTCATATTCAAGAATCATATTTCCATGATCATCGTAATCATATGTTGTGTCTGAGGTAGTTTCTCCCTCACTGTTTTTGATTACTTCTGTCTGTGCAAGACTGGATTCTTTCCCTGTTCTATAGGTTGTGCTTGTTACCTGCCCTGTCTCATCCACTTCTTCCACTACGTTTTCGTTGCTGTCATATGCAGTTGTTGTCGTTACTTTCACATCATTTTTAAAGTTTACCTGATTGTTTTCTAATGTCTGATAGCATACGGTTGTCTCAGTTCCTGTCTGTAACATCGGATTCTCTGTGTTCTCATACTGGTATGTCGTCTTAACTCCATCCCCATTTGTGGAAGATAAAAGCTTTCCGCTGTTCTTCTCATAGGTCATGGAATCTTCGGATATCTTTGTTCCGTCATTCTTATGAAGGGATACTGTGGTTGTTCCATCCCCATATGTGATCTGCTGGTATTCTCCGTCCGGCTTGGTAAAACGGACTGCCTTTTCCCTTTCATATGTAACACCATAATCATTTCCCTCTGCATCCGTTATGGCTGTCATGTGGTGTTCTTTATCATAAGCATATGGTTCCTGTACAGACTGATTTCCGTCCGCTGACACATGGGCTGCATTGGTAAGATCTCCTGCTGTATCGTAGGTATACTGCATCTTTGTTCCATCTGCAAGTTCGATCTCTTTTAACAGGTTCTGGTCATTATACTGCATCTTAAGGAACTGGTTCTTGTCTGTTGTTACTGTCTTTAACAACCCTGTTTCATCCATTTCATATAACAGGAAGTTTCCGTTTGCATCTTCCTGTGAAACCATCGTTCCATTCGCATCAAACCGTGTGATGTTCTGGTCCTTATCAATGAGTGTCCACTGATAGGAAATGGTCTTCTTTACTGTTTCCTGTTCTTCTTTTGCTTCTGTTTTTTCTTCCAGTTCATAAGTCTTTTCCTGTTCTTCCGGTTCTTCTTTCAACGTATATTCTTTGGTTTCTTCACAGGTATAGCTGTCCCCGTTCTTCTCAAATGCCAGACAGCTTCCATCGCTGTCCTGAAAGACCACCTGATCTCCAACATGATATAATTCCCTGTGAAAGCTGTCATACCATCCGTTTCCAAACATTCCCTGTTTGTCTGACTGGCTGTTATAAGTTCTTGTAAGGGATAATCCCATCACCCCGGTATTGATCTCAAAATCCGTGTTTGTGTAAGTAAGATTTCCGCTTCCCTTGTCGATCGTTCCGCTTCCTGTCGGTGTGCTGATCTCTGCTGTATCACGGTAATCCCTGCTTCCAAGCCACCGGCTGTATTCCGCCTTGTCGATCGAAACCTGTGATCTCATCGTTACATATGCACTGGTACTGTTTACCTCTCCTTTTGTTGTGACTTTTTGTGCGCATACCTTGTAATACCACTGGGTTCCATCTGCGACCTCGGTATCTGTGCAGTAAGAGTCCTTGATGGATGCCTTCACAAGATTTTCTTTCGATGGTGTAAAGTCTTCGTTCTTTCCACGATAAACGGCATAACTGATACTGTTTGGAAGTTCTTTTTTCTTCCAGCTGATCGTGTTCTTTCCATAGTGATTCTGGACGTTTCCATCTTCCGGTGCATAATCGGATGCCTTGGAATCGTCAATATAATAATAGTTGACGGTCTTTGCTACGCTTTCATTTCCTGCCTTGTCAACGATCACTGCCTGGATCTTAAATGTCTGGTCCGTAACACCCTGGCTGATCGGAAGTTTGATCGTTGTCTGGGATGTTGTTCCGTTGAAACCTGCTCCTTTCGTATAAGATGCTGCATTATCTACTTTATATTTGATATAAGAAAGGTTCGCATCTTTTCCTGTGATCTTCAGTACCGGATTTGTCTGGCTGGACGGACTGGCTGCTGTCTTTCCGGATGTCATCTCCGGATCACTTGCAAATGCCGGTGCTGTACGGTCGATCGTAAACCATGCCCCTTTTCCATATCCATTGATGTATCCGTTGTCCACTCCACGGACGACGATCTTATAATCTCCTTCTGCCCACTTATCGCTGTTGATAGTGGCTGATCCGCTGGATGTTGTTCCGATCTTTGTCGAACTGGAATATGGCACATAGTTTGAATTTCCTTCCGCGTTATTAACCCATGTTGCCAGACGGTATTCCACTCTGTTTAATGATTTTGCATTGATCCCTGTCCATGCAAGCTTGATCGAATGCGTATTCTTTCCAACATATCTTGGTGTCGCAGATGCACTGGCTGCTGTTGTTGGTCCGTCATAGTAAGTCACTGACAGTTTCGGACGGTTTGCGGAAGCCCTTGAACCATAGAACTGTCCATAACTCTTTGTCTCATCAGAGTTCTTTAACATCACTCCGTAAGATGTGATCTTCCCGGAAGCACACTCCCTTGCATACTGGGTCAGATTGATGCTTCTTCCTTTCTTGGCTTTTCCTGTTGTCTTCACACTTCCATAGTTGGTGCTGTATCCCGGACGGCTGCTCCATTTTAATCCGGATCTTGTCCATCCTCCTGTGACTCTTCTTGCCTCGATCGTCTGTCCGCTCTGGCTGCTTCCTGTCTCATACATCGTAAGTGTCGCACTGTCCACGTATTTTCCTTCGATCTTCTTGGTAAAATCCTTGAAGCGGAGATAGGTACGGTAAACTCCCTGTTTTGCTTTTCCTGCCATCATGGCTGTGATACCGCTGTCATAGAAGTTTGTATTCTTATAAGATCCGTTGATCACATAGACATCCCAAAAGTTTGTAGAACCTGTCCATGATACGGTCGGATCGATCGTTACCGGATATTCCCGGTCTTTCTCCTGAAAGTAATCTTCATCCAGATGCAGTGTCAGAAGATAGGAATCTTCTTCTCCATCCGGTTCAATGTCATAATACAGTTTCTCACTGTATGCTTTTCCTGTTGCATCGTTTATATTTGGAGCTTCTAAAGATGCAACGATCTCATCTGTCTCCTCATCCAGAAAGCTGATGCCGCCATCCATTGCATTTTTCTTTGGTGTCAGTCCTTTCGCTTTAAAGTGAAACTTCAGAACGTTTCCTTCGGGTGCTTTTGTCAGGACAATGCTTTCTTTCACTCCTGTATTCAGGGATTCATAGGAAAATGTGCAGTCTTTCTTCTCTGATTCATATGAGACTTTTACCTGTTTTTCCTCGGTATTTCCCTGTGCATCTTCCACCGTTTCTTCTTCCAGTCCGGTACGTGTTAAGTTCTTTACTGATGTGAGAGCATCTTCCTGATCGTCTTTGTCTGTTGCTTCTGTATCTTCTGCCTGATCGCCGGATGTTCCTTCTGTCACTGCACGGACTGCCTGATCTGCCTGTGCGACTGCCTGTTCCACAGCTTTGGATGTCTGGTTATCTGACTGATCTTTTGAATCTGTTGTGTTGTCTGTATCTGTATTATCTTTATTCTCTTTTTCCTCTCCATAGATTGGTGCGAAAGAGATCTCATACTTTCCATTTTCCATCAAAACCGGGGTCTTGTCTGTCAGTTTCTTTGGCAGATAGTGTTTCTTATCCCCTGTTTCATTTTCATAGGCATAGTCTTTTAAGCTGTTTCCGTTCTCGCTTTTTGAATCTTCTACTTTTACAAGTGTTGGATCGTAGTCTTTTAATGTTCCATTGTCTGTTTCAAAGCGGACATCCTGCCCATAAAAGATGGTATTTTTCTTTCCTCCTGTCATCTGAAATGTGGTAGAATTCGTAGTTTTTTCTACGATTTTCTTTGTTTCGCTTGTTTCATTTGTCGTCTGTTTTGCATGAACTGAGTGAATCATTCCTGCAATCCCAGACCACTCCACTGATGTCAAACATAATGTACATGTCAATAATACTGCCAATATCTGCTTCCCTAATTTTTCTTTCATAAGCGTACCCTTTCTGTGCTTATTTTTCATTTGCTGCTTCCTCCTCTTTTAAACTACATGTTCCTGCTACATTAACTACTTTCTCCCCATAATTTTCTACATATATTTTATAATACCCTGACTTTTCTATTTTGAAAGAATACCATAAATCCCAATCATCGCTTATATATCTTGCATTCCCTTTCATATCTGTAATTCCTGTGGAAATATCTTTACTATCTCCGTCTTCTTCCATTCCTGAAGTTACCGACAACTCAACGATTGTTCCTCTTTTGATATAGGCTTTTTTACTTTCTAGTCTTTGTCCTGCTTTTATCGTATTACTGAATGCTATTTCACCATTCATTCGTGGAATTTTTTCATCTAATATTATTGTTGTTTTACTTTTTGACAGTTTTTCTGTTTTTTCCTCAAAATCCTGTTGTGGAACATCTTCTATTGTAGCAATCTCATTATCTTGTGTCTTATCCGCAATATAACTATACCCCTTAGCATACCCAATAGATGATGCTGCCACCGTCACTGCACTGACTCCAAAGACCATCATTACCAATCCTGCAGATACAACCTTCTTTAGTGGTCGCTTCTTCATATAGGCATTCATTCTCTGCATTCTTAACATAAGCAGCTTGGTTCCCTCACAAAGTCCTGCCATATAGACATCACATTCTGGTCGTTCTACCGCTATTGTTATAATAATATTGAAATAGTCTTTTACACTCTTTACATATCTGCTGACCGTCATATCACATACTGTCTCTCCCCATTGATCTAGCTGTCTCAGAATATCCTGCATTGCAGGATGAAACCAGTAAATACATCTCGTGATCTGAAACAGTTGTTTCCAGAACAGATCATGGTGTTTATGATGTACTAGCTCATGCAACAGAATCACTTCTAATTCCTGTTGACTATATTCTTTGGCTGGCAGCAGAACTTTTGGCTGGAAAAGTCCATATGCCATTGGAACTTCGATCATATGTAATATCACTGGTTTTACACTTCTGTGAAGTTTTACTCTCTTACTGATTTCACTGATTTGTTCTTGCAGTATTGGAGATTGTTCTTTAACTTCACATTGTCTGATCGCTTTATGTATCTTTCTATGCTGATTTCCATAGCGTATTATACATATCACAGTTCCAGCTACCCATATAAAAAATAAAATAGAAGCTATGTCCATAATAAAAGCTGTCTTCCAGAATTCAAATCCATACAAACCATTTTTCCTTATCTTTAATAACACAAAAAATGATATCGGACACCAAAAAGATAATAATACAACTTTCCAGATCCAATAGCTGATATCTACATATCCTCTCTTCTCAGACCATCGTCCAGCTAATTTCCATATCAAATATACGATCGTTCCTAAGGCTGTTCCAAAAACGATATATGTAAATCCATTGATCACTATATTATTTAAAATCCATCTCATCTAACATATCCTTCAAACTTTCTTGATCTTCTTTGGGAATCTTTTGATTCAATGCACTGAACAGCTCTTTTGCTGATCCGTCAAACCATTCATCCAGCATGCTTGCTGCTTTCTCTGTCTTATATGTTGTTTCGTCAATCAATGCATTGATATATGCTTTTCTTCCCCTTTTCTCTACTTTAATATATCCTTTATCTTCTAAACGGAACAAATAGGTTCGAATACTTGTACGTTTATATTCTTTATGAAATTTGTCCTTTAATTCTTCTCCCATTCGCAGAAATGGCATCTCTTTTCCGTAGTTCCAGATACATTTCATCATTAATTCTTCTGTGTTAGTTAAATATTCCATCTTACGCATCCCCTTTTTAACTGTTTTTTTAATTACTTTTACTTTAACATGTTTACTGTTTTAATTCAACTTGTTTTTTAGTTACTTTGAATAATTTTATCAATATATCGTCTATATTATTTTGCAAAATGTACAAAAGAGATTCAATCTAATCTATATCAAAAAAAGAAATGCCTTTTCCTTTGGCATCTCTTTCTTCAAAATAAATCTACAATCTGCTAATAAATTTTTCATGTACTCTCAAATTCTCATCCAATTCCGGATGAAATGCAACCCCAATCTGATTTCCATATTCTACCCCAACAATATTTCCATCAACTTCTGCTAATACCTTCACGCCCTCTTCAACACTCTCCACATAAGGTGCCATGATAAACGTCATTGGTATCGTTCCAAAGTATGTTTCTTCTTGGTCTTTGATATCTTTTGCAAGAAGAATGAGTCCTGCACAGGTTGCGAGGACTGGCATTCCTTCTTCGATCTGTTTCTTGATCGTATCAAACATATCCAGTTCTTTTAAGAGTTTCCCCTGAACGGTGCTTTCACCGCCGGGAAGGATAATTCCATCGTATGGTTTTTCTAAATCTTCTTTGTTTCGTAATTCAATACAGGAAACTCCTAGTTGTTCAAGCATTTTTTCATGTTCGATAAATGCGCCCTGTAATGCTAAAACACCGACTTTCTTCATCTTATTTTCCTCTTTCTGCCATTAATAATTCGATTTCCTGTTCGTTGATTCCTACCATTGCTTCTCCAAGGTCTTTGGATAATTCTGCGATTCGTTTGGCATCTGTAAAGTTTGTGACTGCCTGTACGATCGCTGCTGCTCGTTTGGCTGGATTTCCAGATTTGAAGATTCCTGATCCTACGAAGACTCCTTCTGCTCCTAACTGCATCATTAGGGCTGCATCGGCTGGTGTTGCGACTCCACCTGCTGCGAAGTTTACGACTGGAAGTTTTCCATTTTCATGAACGTATAATACCAGATCATAAGGGACTCGTTGTGTCATATCTTAATAAAATAAGAAAAGTCATTGAATGCTCTTATTTTGTGAAAAATAATTTGCATTCAATGACTTTATAACCACTGTGTCACACAACTATGTTTCTTTGTCTTCTTATCATAACTGATTCCAACACCTAAGATTTTATGATCTGTTTTTATTTCACCTATTTTTCCTTGAAATTTTAATTTATAATCTTTGTCCACAATCTGCTTTAATGCTTCTCTTGGACTATGATCTACTTTTAATTCTAATATAATTCCTGGATCCTTCTTATTCTCTGGATAAAAAATATAATCAACAAATCCCTTGTCTGCTTTGTCTTCTCTTTCTACACGATATTTGTCCCTTGCTGAAAGATAAACAAGATTTATAATTGCTGATAATTCCGTTTCATTATTATATGATAGAATTGGTGTTTCTGTATTATGTGCGTATTCTAAGATTTCTTCCATTACCTGAGTATCTTCTGCTAAAGTTGCTTGTAACATTCTTTCTGACTCTTTTGCCAAACGATAAACATATCCTAGAGATTCTTCTTTTTGAATCATATCATCAAATTTATTCATCAATTCTTTATTTGGTATTCTTACTTTACCATCTTCATAACTCAAAAATCCATATACTACCATAGCTGAAAATATCTCACTTTTTGTTTCAAGTCTCATAGCTGCTGCAGCATATTCCTGAATTTTTACCTGCACTGACTCTCCTGATATCATTAGAGCCAGATCATTTTGTACATCATCAATATTCTTTCTGATATAATAAAAAATTTCATCGTATGGTCCTGAACTTGTCCAATAATTTCCTATATTGTTATTCGTAAGAGCAAGTACAACGGATCTGGGATTATAGATTCTCTCTCCAGATTTTGTTGTATATCCATCATACCAAATTCTTAAATCTTGTCTTGAAATTTGAGCATTCTCATTATTATGTTCATACCTTTCAAAAAGTTCATCTACCTCCTCATCTGTAAATCCAAAATATTCACTATATTTTGTTTCTGATGCCATATTATATTCCCAGAACATATTTAATTCAGAGCCACTTGAATACTTAGCAATTGGTAAAATTCCTGTCATATATGTCATGATTACATACGGACGATCTTTTAATAGATTACTCAAAAATAGAATATATTGCTTTTTATCTTCCTCTTTAATAAAATCCTTATGAAAAATAAAATCCCACTCGTCAAACACGAATATAAATCTCTGATCAAATTTTCTTCTATACGATCAATATATTCTCGATATGAATGACATTCTCTTGGCATTTTGCTAAAGTCAATGAATATAACATCATATTGATTTTTATACTTTATATATTCTTTATTTTGAGATATATTCAATGATTCAAACAGCCCATTTTCACTTTTTCTTTTTCCTAAAAAAGAGGCAATCATGTTTGCAATCATTGTTTTTCCAAAACGTCTTGGTCTTGTAATACAAATATGTGTATTTCCAACTTCTAAAAATGGAAATAACTCTGATAACAACTTTGTTTTATCTACAAAATATGGCTTCATCGTTTCATTTTTGTATAATACATATGAAGTTGAACTGTTTAAGTATCTTCCCATATCAAGACCTCTTCTTTCTTATTCCATGATTCTATACAAAGTTGTATTTTTTTAATTCAATTATACCAAAAGATATGGTTAAAGTACAGCATAACAAACTGAATTGATGCATTGACTGCTCTTTGAAATAATCTTTACTTCCTATTTTTTCAATTACACTTCATTTTTAATACAAACATCCAATTTCTGATAAGGTATCTCTATTCCTTCCTCATCAAATCGAAGTTTAATCTCTTCATTCAACGCCCATTTTGTTGCTACATAATCCGATGTTGGAACCCAGCACCTGATCCCCATCATGACAGAGCTGTCTGCCAGACTGCTGACAAAGATTTTAACTCCATCCTGATCAAGAATTCTTTTTTCATTTTTTGCAATATCTGTAAGAATTCTTTTTACCTCTTTAATATCTGCATCATAAGAGATTCCTACTTCAATATCGATCAGTCTTCGATCCTGTTTCGTATTATTGATCAGATTGGAATTGCTTAATGTACCATTTGGAATAACGATCACTCGGTTATCAACAGTCTTAAGCTTTGTGTAGAAAATGTCCATCGCTGCAACTTCTCCTTCGCAGTTGGTTCCTGTTAATACGATATAATCTCCCACCTGAAATGGTTTCAGAATTAATAATAAAACTCCGCCAGCTACGTTAGAAAGTGTTCCTTGTAATGCTAAACCTACTGCTACACCGGCAGATCCTAATAATGCGATAAAGGAACTTACTTCTACTCCCATATGTGCCACTGCCATAAAAATTACAATACATCGCAATCCAATCCTTATGAAGGAACAGGAAAATGAGATCACTCCATAATCGATCTCTGCCTTCTCAAGGGTTGTTTTTAAAAGAGTAATCAGGATTTTGATCAGTTTAAATCCGATGACAATGATCAAAAATGATACAATAACTTTCCCTATGATACTCATTGCAATTTCCAGATATTTTTCAAAAAACTGATTCCAGTCAATCTTACTTAAGTCCACTGCTGCGAACATTGATTGTATCTGTGCTAACATACTATCTCCTTTTTTATCTTATATTTTTTCATGTACTTAGCAACGTGCGCCATAAGACGCATAACATGAAAGAAACACGTATTTCTACGTGTTTCTTATCATAGCAAGTTTATCTATTAATTACAATGCTTATTTCTTTGTAATATATCCTTTTGCTTTTAATGTCTCTGCACATAATACAGCTCCACCTGCTGCACCACGAACTGTGTTATGAGAAAGTCCTACGAATTTGTAATCGTATACTGTGTCTTCTCTTAAACGTCCAACAGAGATTCCCATTCCGTTTTCGTAATCTACGTCTGCTTTTACCTGTGGGCGGTTATCTTCTTCTAAGTACTGGATCATCTGTTTTGGAGCACTTGGAAGTTCTAATTCCTGTGGAAGTCCACTGAAGTTTACTAATTTTTCGATCAGCTGTTCTTTTGTTGGTTTCTTTTTGAATTTAACGAAAACTGCTGCTGTATGTCCGTTTAATACTGGTACACGGATACACTGTGTTGTGATCACTGGTGTTTCAGCTTTCACGATCACACCGTCTTCAATGTGTCCCCATAAACGAAGAGGTTCCTGTTCACTCTTCTCTTCTTCTCCACCGATGTATGGGATGATGTTTTCTACCATTTCAGGCCAGTCTTTGAAAGTTTTTCCTGCTCCGGAAATTGCCTGATATGTTGTAGCTACGACTTCATATGGTTCGAATTCTTTCCATGCTGTTAAAACTGGTGCATAACTCTGGATAGAGCAATTTGGTTTTACCGCTACGAAACCTTTTGTTGTTCCTAAACGTTTCTTCTGGCTTTCGATAACTTCGAAATGTTCTGGGTTAATCTCAGGTACTACCATTGGTACGTCTGGTGTCCAGCGGTGAGCACTGTTGTTAGATACAACTGGTGTTTCTGTTTTTGCGTAGTCTTCCTCGATCTTTTTGATCTCATCTTTAGACATATCAACTGCACTGAATACAAAATCAACCTGAGAAGCAACTTCTTCTACTTCGTTTACATTCTTTACGATCATAGATTTTACTGCTTCTGGCATTGGTGTATCCATTTTCCAGCGTCCACCTACTGCTTCTTCATATGTCTTTCCTGCAGAACGTGGGCTTGCAGCTAATGTTGTAACTTCAAACCATGGATGGTTCTCTAATAATGAAATAAAACGCTGTCCAACCATTCCCGTTGCACCTAAAATACCAACTCTTAATTTTTCACTCATGCTTCTTCTCTCCTATAGTACACGAACTCGAACGACTCCGTCGATCTGTTCCATTTTCTTAACTGTTTCTTCTGTTGGTGCTTTCTTTTCCATATCAAACATAGAATAAGCCCATTCACCTTTGGATTTATTTAACATATTGGCAATGTTATGTCCATCTGCTGCAAGGATCGCTGTTAACTGTCCGATCATATTTGGAAGGTTTTTGTGATGCACTGTGATACGTGCTGCACAATTTGCTTCTCCAAGATCACAGTTTGGATAGTTGACTGAATTTACGATATTACCATTCTCTAAGTAATTCATTAACTGGTCAACTGCCATCTCTGCACAGTTTTCTTCAGATTCTTCTGTAGAAGCTCCTAAATGTGGAATTGTGATCACTTTATCAACTCCAGCAATCTCTGCACTTGGGAAGTCTGTAACGTAATGTTTTACTTTTCCAGATTCTAATCCTTCGATCACTGCCTGATTCTCAACCAATTCTCCTCTGGCAAAGTTTAAGATCGTCACTCCGTCTTTCATCTTATCGATGGCTTCTTTGTTGATCATTTCTTTTGTGGAATCCATATATGGAACATGGATCGTGATGTAATCACATGTCTCAAATAATTCATCGATAGATGCGATATGTTTTACCATTCTTGATAAGCTCCATGCGGAACGTACAGATACATATGGATCGTATCCGTAAACTTTCATTCCAAGACGGTTACAGATATTTGCTACTAAAACTCCGATAGCTCCAAGTCCGATGACTCCAATGCTCTTTCCTTTTAATTCGTTTCCCGCATACTGTTTCTTCTGTTTCTCAACTAATTTTGCAAGATTTTCTTCGGAAGCATTTTCTTTAACCCAGTTATATCCACCAATGATATCACGGGATGCAAGTAAAAGTCCGGCAACAACTAATTCTTTCACTCCATTTGCATTAGCTCCTGGTGTATTGAATGCTACGATACCTTTCTTTGCATATTCATCTAATGGAATATTGTTAACTCCAGCTCCAGCTCTTGCAACTGCAAGAAGGCTTTCTGGAACTTCAAGTTCATGCATGGATGCACTTCTTACTAAGACTGCATCTGCTGCATCTAAATCATCAATGACTTTAAAATCTTCTGTAAATAAATCAAGCCCTTTGTCTGCGATCGGGTTTAAGCATTTTACTGTATACATGGCTCCTCCTTATTTGTTCTCTTCTTCAAATTTCTTCATGAATGCAACTAATTTTTCAACACCTTCTTTTGGCATTGCGTTATAAATACTTGCACGCATTCCACCAACGGTACGATGTCCTTTTAAGTTTTCAAATCCAGCTTCTTTTGCTTCGGCTACGAATTTGGCATCCAGATCTTTGTCTCCTGTTACAAATGGAACATTCATTAAAGAACGATCTTTTTTGACTACTGTTCCTTTAAACATTTCACTCTGATCTAAGAAATCATATAAGATCTTTGCCTTTTCTTCGTTACGTTTCTTCATTGCTTCTAGTCCACCCTGGTCTTTTAACCATTTGAAGACTTTACCACAAATATAGATTCCATAGCATGGAGGTGTGTTATACAGTGAATCTGCATCTGCCTGTGTTTTCCATTTTAACATGGTTGGTGTTCCTTCTAACACATCATCTGTAATCAGGTCTTCACGTACGATACAAACTACAACTCCAGCTGGTCCAACATTTTTCTGTACTCCAAAATAAATAACTCCAAAGTCTTCTACATTCACAGGCTCAGATAGAATGCAGGAAGACATATCTGCAACAAGGATCTTTCCTTTTGTGTTTGGAATCTGCTGATATTTTGTTCCATAGATTGTATTGTTATAGCATACATATACATAATCTGCATCTTCTGATACTGGAAGATCAGAGCAATCTGGAATATATGTATATGTTTTATCTTCAGATGAAGCTAAGATATTTGCTTTTCCATATCTTGCTGCTTCCTGATATGCTTTCTTTGCCCACTGTCCTGTGATGATAAAATCTGCGACTTTGTTCTTCATCAGGTTCATAGGGATGGCTGAAAACTGCTGGGAAGCTCCACCCTGAAGGAATAATACTTTATAATTATCTGGGATGTTCATTAACTCTCTTAAGTCTGCTTCTGCAGTTTTGATGATGTCATCAAACATCTTGGATCTGTGGCTCATCTCCATAACGGACATTCCGCATCCTCTGTAATCAAGCATTTCCTCTGCTGCTTCTTTTAACACTTCTTCCGGAA
>ERZ827516.2419-NODE-2419-length-13640-cov-3.149356_pt1 | contig 13640 bp, 9 predicted proteins | sample MGYA00519703_ERZ827516 | MGnify/ENA primary metagenome ERZ827516 (study PRJEB31778, sample SAMEA3449337) | human gut metagenome | biome: human gut; feature: human-associated habitat; material: faeces | place: United Kingdom | collected 2010/2012 ...
CGTCTCTACGACAGCATCCGTTCGAAAACCGAACGCCGCCGCGTGCCGCACCTGCTCTACAAGATGCTTTTCGTGCGGCCCGTGCTGGACACCACCTCGAACGGCCGCGTCACCGACGAGAGCTTGCTGCTGGCCCCCTATGCAGGCAAGACGATCGGTGACATCACCATCGAACGGCGGCAGGTGTTCGACAACGGCGGCAACTGGCTGGAACGCACGAGCAACAAACTCCACTACCTGACGCGCGACCGGGTGATCCGGCGCGACCTGCTCTTCGGCCCGGGCGACCGATTCGATCCGCAGCTCGTCGTGCGGAACAAACAACTGCTGCGCTCGCGCAGCTACATCGCCGACGTGGACATAGCCGTGCTGCCAGACTCGCTGGACACCACGCGCGTCAATCTCCTCATCACGACACGCGACAGTTGGACCATTTCGGCCGACGGCGCCCTGCACTCCGAAGGGCGGACGATGGTCGGGCTCTCCGACGCCAACATCCTCGGCACGGGCAACAGTCTGAAATTCATGACCAACTTCAGCCGTTCGGACTTCTCCTACGGCGGCAACATGTTCGAATACGAAATCCCGAACCTGCTGGGAACCTTCTACACCGCCGAATTCGCCGCCGGGCGCGACTTCTACAACTCGACGCTCGAACTGGGAATGCGCAAGGAGTTCCTCAAACGCACGGACTACGAACTGGGCCTCACCTACAGCGACAACAAGGCCAAACGCTACATGATCGAGACAGACACGTCGCTGCTCGTCAAGGAGCGTAACCTCGACGCCTGGGGAGGCTACTCGCACTACCTGCCCGGCATCCGTTCAAGCCTCTACCTCACGGGACGCTACAACTACCGCCGGTTCAGCCGCCGCCCGCCCGTCCGCGCCGACTACAACCCCGCGCTGCACGACCAGGACGTCCTGCTGCTCGGCACGGGTCTCTACCGCGAGCGGTTCTACACGGCCAACATGATCTACGGATTCGGCGCACGCGAGTACCTCGCCTCGGGATACAAGGCCGAGGCCGTCGGCGGATACTCCTGGGGCGAGTTCGACGACGCCATGTACCTCGGACTTTCGTTCGAGGCGGGCGGATTCCGCACGATGGGATACATCATGGGCGGCTTCACGCTCGGCAGCTACATCGACCTCGTGAGCGGCATGTGGAGACGCAGCGCCGTGGACATCGACCTGAGGTGGTTCTCCAACCTGTTCATGGTCCGCCGCAGCCGCATCCGGCAGTTCCTCGCCTTCAACTACACGCAGGGGTGGAACCGCCTGCAGGGCAACGACGAAAGCATCCGCTTCACCCACGTGAACGGATTGCAGGCGCTCAAGGAGCATATCACGGGAACCAACCGCATGATTCTCAACACGGAAACCGTCATTTTCACCCCCTATCAGCCGCTGGGATTCCGCATCGCCCTGTTCGGATTCGCCGATTTCGGACTGCTCGGCTACTCGCCCAACATCTTCAAGAACGAGTTCTACACCTCGTTCGGCCTCGGAGTGCGGCTGCGCAACGAACGGCTCGTTTTCAACACGATCCAAATCCGGCTGGGCCTCGCCCTCGGCAAACCGGGCCTGGTCGAAAGCGACTTCTTCCGCATCTCGAACAGCACGCGGCTGGAGCAGTACCGCTACCGCCCGACACGGCCCGAGATCGTCGGATTCGAATAGCCGTACCGGAAAACGAAGGCGGAGCCGCAACGCTGCGACCCCGCACCTCTTCCGAACTTTTTATTTCGAACCGCTTACGGTTCCCGCTTCCCTATCTGCGCGCCTGAATCTCGACGACCCCGGCCCGCGCCGCCTCGCCGTACCGCTTCGCCGCGGCGTCGTTCTTGTAGATGCGCACCTTCCTGATCCGCGAATAGGCTCCGATCTCGGAACGGTCCCGGAGCTTGCCGTTGATATAGACCCGGTAATCGGCGGGAATCGCACGCAGCATCTCGCGCGACGACTCGCCCTCCGCGAACAGGGTCTCGTCGCCCAGATAGTCGAACACGCTCCTCTTCGGGGCAACCCGCACCGACACGGCCGGAGCCGAGAGTCCGGACTCGTTCGCCTCCCCGGACTTCGAGACGATCTTCACCACGCCGCCCCGGCCCTCCTCGCCGTACTCCTCCAACGACGAAGCGTCCTTCAGCACGGTGACGGAGACGATCTGCCGGGGGTCCATCTTCTGCACCGTTTCGGCCGTGACTTTCCGTCCGTCGAGAAAAAAGACGGGATCCGCACCGGTTCCGGAGACCGAAAGCCGGCCGTTCGCATCGCCCCGGCCGTTCCGGATCACGATCCGCTCCATCCGGCCGTCGAGCCGCGACCGCAACCGCTCCAGTTCCTCGGGATCCATTTCGCAAAGGCTGCCTTCCAGGCTGTCCGGCAGCCGTCCCCAGTCGAAATTCCCGATTTCCGCACCGGTCTCCTCCATACGCTTCCGCAAACGTTTCCATTCGTCGCTCCGGAAAAACTCCCCTGCCTCGGAGAGTTTCCGCTGCGCCTCCTTCCACTCGTCGCTCTCGAAATAGGCCCCCGCCTCGGAAATCCCGCGCTGCGCCTCCTTCCATTCGTCGCTCCGCATGTAAGCGTCCAGCTCCTGCCGCGCCTTCTCCAGCTCGCGCTGCGCCTTTTCGTACTCCCCGGCGGGCATGCGGTCGCGTGCCATCTCCAGTGCCATTCCGGCGATCTCGATCCCCGCGCTGCCCATCCGGACACCCGCTCCGGCAGCATTCATCCCGGCTTCCACGGCCTGCCGGGCCGCCGGGCCGGTTCCCCGCACGACGGTCGCGGAAACCGTGCGCAGAGAGTCCGTCCGCCCCGCTGCCGCCGGCTTCAGTTCGACCAGAACGACCCCCTGCCCCGCATCCGCTCCGTAGCGGACCGCCGACAGCGAATCCTTCAGCACCGTGACCGAAGCGATCTCGCCCGGGTCGATGCCGTCGAGCGACCGTCCCCGGACGCCATTCACCAGAATCAGCGGTCCGGGACCTTTTTTCCGGCTGCGGAGCACCGAATCGGGAACGTTCCCGGACTCCGCCCCGCCGGGAAGCCGGCCCGTTTCTCCGGTCAGGTCTCCGTATCTTTCCGGAAAGACATACGCGGTCTCGGCGAAAGCCCCGAGAGCGAGCCCCGCAAGGGGCAGCAGCAACAGCGCCCGGGCTCCGGCCCAGCGCGACGACTTCTTGCGCAACATCATGGTAATACGTTTTTTAAGTTTGCTATGATTGAAACTGTTCGCGACCGGATACCACCTCCCGCCGGCGGCTTTCCGCACCAGCAGCAACTGATAGCTCCGGGCATCGACGCCGCTGGCGAGCACCGCCTCGTCGGCCTCGTACTCATGGATGGCCCTGATTTCGCGCCGCAACAGCCACATCGCCGGATTGAACCACTGCAAGCATCCCGCGAGGTCCGCCGCCAGCAGGTCGAGCGAATGGCGCAGTCTCAGATGCGCCCGTTCGTGTATGAGGATCGCCTCCTCGTCCTCGCCGCGCCCCCGCTCCGGAAGCACGATATAACGCCCCCAACTGAAGGGCGCCGCGACCCGGTCCGACCGCACCAGCACGACGCCGTCCGTCTGCCGTTCCCGGCGGCCGCTGCGGATCAGCCGCGCCACGCACCCCAGCGACCAAAGGGTCCGCAACAGCACCGCCGCGGCACCGAGGAGAAACACCCATCCGGCGAGCCGCTCCCAGGGGAAGGCGGGCTCCGCAACGCGGCCGGCGGCATCCTCCGCGGCCGCGGCCAGCAGAGCCGGCCGGATCTCCGGCAGCACGGGCGCCTCGCGGTAAACGGTGATGACGCACAGCGGAAGCACGAACGACAACAGCAGCGCTCCCAGCACCACCGCCCGGTTGAGACGGTGGAATGTCTCGCGGCTCAGCAGCAGCTTGAAAAAGAGGTAGAAGACCGCCAGGCAAGCCCCGACCTTCAGGCTGTATATCAACAGCGCGTACATGGCTATCCGCGGTTTTGCGTTTCGATGCGTTCGATCAGCTCCCGCAGTTCGTCAACCGAGATCTTCTCCTCCTCGACCAGCGCCGAAACGGCCCCAAGGTAGGAGTTTTCGAAATAGCGGCTGATAACGTTTCCGAGCGTCGAACGCGAGAATTCCGCCTCGCTCACGAGCGGGTAATACTGGTAGGTGCTCCCGTAGGCCGTGTGTCCCACGTAGCCTTTGGCCTCCAGGGCGCGCACCATGGTCGAAAGCGTATTGAAATGGGGCTTGGGCTCGGGGGCCATGGCCACCAGCTCGCGCACGAACAACGGTCCGCGCTCCCAGAAACAACGCATCAGCTCCTCTTCACGACGGGTCAGTTTTTCCATGATTCCATTCGGTTTCGTTCCGTCCGCACCGTCTCCCCTTCGCCGCAGGCGGCCGCCGGACTAAATTATTTTACTCCTTTCCGAAGCCGGACCGAAGAATCGGCATAGCTTCCGGGAACAAAGGTAATCAAAAAACAGGAAGATGCAACTATTTTTCGTAGTTTTAGAACGAAAAAATTTAGTTGTTTAATTTTTTTCGTTTTTATACGAAATATCGCTATCTTTGAGACATGATAATCATCGCAGACAGCGGATCGACCAAATGCACGTGGCTTTTCCACGACGGCGGAAAAACCACGTCGGTGCGCACCCGAGGCATCAACGCCCTCCAGCATACGCCGGAACAGATCCGGGAGACGCTCGCCGCACTTCCTCCGTGCGGCCCCGTGTCGGCCGTCCACATCTACAGTGCCGGGTGCAGCCCCGCCTTCCCCGTCTCGAACGAGAAACTCAGACGCGAGCTGGAAGCCCGCTTCGGCGCGGCGCGGATCGAGGTCCGGTCGGACCTGCTCGGCGCTGCGCGCGCCCTGTTCGGGCGCGACGAAGGCATCGCCTGCATCCTCGGCACGGGCGCCAACTCGTGCCACTGCCGCGACGGCGAGGTGGTCCACAACGTATCGGCGCTGGGCTACGTGCTGGGCGACGAGGGGTCGGGTGCGGTGCTGGGCCGCAACCTCGTGAACGGCATCTTCAAGGAACACATCCCCCTGCGCGGGGAATTCCTCGAAGCGTGCGGGATGACCTACGAGGAGATCATCCGCCGCGTCTATAACGAACCTTTCGCCAACCGCTTCCTGGCGTCGTTCGCCCCCTTCATCCTCGACCACATCGGCTGCCCGGAGGTACGCCGGATGGTGCTCCGCTCGTTCGGCGACTTCGCCGAGCGCAACCTGAGCCGCTATCCCAAGGGGCTGCCCGTCTCGTTCGTCGGCGGCATCGCCGCCCATTTCGGGGAGCTGTTGCGCGAAGCGCTGGCCGGCGCCGGATACGAAGTAAAGGAAATCATCGAATCGCCCGCAGAGGGACTTTTGAAATACCACCATGGAAAATAGAGTTCCCGAACAGACATCGGCATACGACAACCTGCAGGACATGTCGGTCCGCGACATCCTCACCGGAATCAACCGCGAAGACAGTCTCGTACCCGGGGCCGTCGCCAAGGTCATTCCCACGATGGAGCAGCTCGTCGAGCGCATCGTCGAGCGCATGAAAAACGGCGGCAGAATGTTCTACATCGGCGCCGGGACGAGCGGCCGGCTGGGCGTGACCGACGCCTCGGAGCTGCCCCCGACCTACGGCGTGCCGTTCGATCTGGTCATCGGCCTGATCGCCGGCGGCGACGGCGCGCTGCGCAAGGCCGTGGAACGCGCCGAGGACGATCCGGAAGGCGCATGGCGCGACCTCGAACCGTTCCGTCCCACGGCGCAGGACGTACTGATCGGCATCGCCGCCTCGGGCACGACGCCTTATGTAGTAGGCGGACTGCGCGAGGCACGGCGGCACGGACTGCTGACCGGAGCCATCACCTGCAATCCCGCATCGCCCGTGGCCGCCGAGGCGGAATACGCCCTCGAAGCGGTCGTGGGCCCCGAATTCGTCACGGGATCGACCCGTATGAAGGCCGGCACGGCGCAGAAGCTGATGCTCAACATGATCTCCACCTCCGTCATGATCAAACTCGGGCGCGTCGAAGGCAACCGGATGGTGAACATGCAGATCACGAACGCCAAACTCGTGGGCCGCGGGACACGCATGATCGCCGAAGCGGCGGGCATCGGCGAGGAACAGGCCCGCGAGCTGCTGCTGCGCTGGGGATCGGTCAAGGAGGCGCTCGGGCACATCGGAAAGTAAACCGCAGGAGGATATGGCGAGGCTCTTCTCGGAACGGGAAATTCGGGCCGTCGCGGTGTTTCTGCCGCTGGCCGGTCTGCTCGTGGCCGCGCTCGTCCTCGTCCGTCCCAAAGCCGACCCGGAGGCCGCCCGCCGCGCAGAAGCGGCGATGGAGGAACGACGCGACAGCGTCGAACTGCATCCGTTCGATCCCAACACCGCAGACTTCGAGGAGCTGCTCGGACTGGGACTCTCGAAATACGAAGCCGTCAGCCTGCTCAAGTTCCGCGCCGCGGGCAAGGTCTTCCGCATTCCCGAGGACGTGGCGCTCTGCTACGGCATCGGCGACTCGCTCTACCGGCGGCTCGCGCCGTGGATCCGCATAGGCCGCAGATACGCCATCGCACCCCGCACGTACCGCCCGGGACGCATCCTCCCCGAGCCGCTGGCCCCCTCGCCGTTCCGTATCGACACCGTGAGCGCACGCTACCTGCGGGCCATCGGCGCGCTGTCGAAACGGCAGGCCGAAGCCTTCGTCCGCTGGCGGGACCTGAGCGGCATCCGCGACATGGAGGAGTTGCGCGCCTGCTACGTCGTCAGCGACTCGGTGGCCGCGGCGCTCGAACCCTACGTCATCTTCCCCGAACGGCAGCCCCGGCCGATCGACCGCCCCGTGGAGCTGAACACGGCCGATTCGGCGGCGCTGCGGTCGGTCACGGGCATCGGCGAGAAGACCGTCATGCGGATCATCCGCTACCGCGAACGGCTCGGCGGATTCCGCAGTGCGGAGCAACTCGCAGAGATTCCGGGGGTCACGGAGAGCAACTACGAAAAAATTTTGAAACAAATTTCCTGCGACAGTTGCAAAATTCGGAAAATTGATATTAACTTTGCAGACCCGAAAACGTTGGGCAGACATCCGTACATCGCCCCGCGGACACTTCGGAAATTATTGAAGGTACGACAGTTGAAAGGAGGTTGGAGCACCGCCGAAGAGTTGATTGAAGACGACATACTGACCCGCGAGGAGGCAGCCAGGCTGGCTCCCTATCTGGAATTCGGGTCTCCCGGCGGAACGACCGACGAGTAGATTGCATCCGAAAACGGGAAAGCGCATCGGAAGATACGCGCCCGGCAGTCGTCAGACGACGAAAACGAACCGAATACAAAACGACAAAAAAACATACCATTATGATTATCATGCCGGTAAAGGAGGGCGAGAACATCGAGCGCGCCCTGAAGAAATTCAAACGCAAATACGAGCGCACGGGCGTCCTGAAGGAGCTCCGCCGCCGCCAGTACTTCACGAAGCCTTCGGTGGCGAAGCGCGAGGCCATGCAGCACGCCATCTACGTGGAGCACATGTACCGCGACGAGGACTGACCGATCGCCGATACGTTATTGAAAAAGCACCTCTTCTTTACAAGAAGAGGTGCTTTTTCATTCATGCTGCACGGGTCCGGGACGGATTTACCGCCCCGCTCCGGCCGAAAGGTCGTCGATCCGCCGGAGCTCCTCGTCCGAGAAGCCGGGGCTTTCCAAAGCCCGGAGGTTGTCGGCGAGCTGTTCCACGGAGCTGGCCCCGACGATCACCGAACTGACCCGCTCGTCGTGCAGCAGCCAGGCGAGCGACATGGCGGCAAGGCTCTGCCCGCGCCGGGCGGCCAGTTCGTTCAGGCCGCGGAGACGTCCCAGCAGCTCTTCGGTCAGGACCTCCCGCCCGAGCGATCCCGCACGGGCCATCCGGGAATCGGCCGGAACGCCGCCGAGATACCGGTCCGTCAGCAAGCCCTGCGCCAGCGGCGAAAATGCGATGAATCCCGAACCGGCCCCGGCCGCCGCGGAGAGTAGCCCCTCCCGCTCCGGTTCGCGGTCGAGGAGGTTGTACCGGTCCTGGAACAGCAGACACGGCACGTCGCGTTCGGCCAAATAGCGGAAAGCGAACCGGGCGGCAGCGAGCGGATAGCGCGAAATGCCGACATAGAGCGCCTTGCCCGCACGGACGGCATCGACGAGCGCCCGGAGCGTCTCCTCGAGCGGCGTCTGCGGATCGAAACGGTGGGTATAGAAGAGGTCCACATAGTCGAGCTTCATCCGCCGGAGACTCTGGTCGAGGCTCGCCGTCAGGTATTTCCTCGATCCCCAGTTTCCGTAGGGTCCCGGCCACATGTCGTAGCCGGCCTTGGTGGAAACGAACAGTTCGTCACGGTACGGCCGGAACGAACGTTCCATGACGCGGCCGAAGGTCTCTTCGGCCGAACCGTAGGGAGGGCCGTAGTTGTTGGCCAGGTCGAAATGCGTGATGCCCCGGTCGAAGGCGTAATGCAGCATACGCCGGGAGTGGGTGAAGGGCCTCTCGGCCCCGAAGTTCTGCCAAAGGCCGAGCGACAGCGCCGGCAGCAGCACCCCGCTGCGTCCGGCCCGCCGGTAGGGCATCCGTCCGTCGTAACGCCCCGGGTCGGGAAGGTAAGGGGATTCGGTCATGGGTCGAAAAATTGGATTATCGCAAAGATAACGAAAACGGCGCATTCCGCCTCAGGCAGGCCCCGGAATTTTCCCGCGACGCACGATACGGACGGGTTCCCGGAAATGCGCGGCGCACGCAGACCGCGGCAGACGCGAAACGTCCCGGACGAACCGGCAGCCGGGTTCGTCCGGGACGTACGAACGCGCGGCCGGGAGCCGCCCCGACCGTCCGCCATCCGCCCCGCTACCGCAGGAAAAGCAGTTCCCGGTACTTCGGCAGCGGCCAGATCTGGTCATCGACGATCTCCTCGAGCTTGTCGATATGGTAGCGGATCGCGTCGAAGCACGAAGCCACCGTATCGTGGTAGGCGACGGCCTTCTCGCGCTGGTCCTCGATCCGGTTGGCGACCTTGCGGGCGTCGATCATCTCGCCCGTGAGCTTCTGGATCGCGGCCGTGTGGTCCTGGATCTTCTTGATGAGCGCGATGTCGGCCGAAGCGTTCAGCCCCGGAATCTGCGACATTTTGTAGACCTTGTCCAGCAGCAGCGCCTCGTATTTCGACGCGATCGGCACGATGTGGTTCATCGCCAGGTCGCCCAGCACGCGGCCTTCGATCTGTATCTTCTTCGTATAGGTTTCCCACTTCACCTCGGTACGGGCTTGCAGCTCCACCTCGGAGAGCACGCCCATGTCGCCGAACATGCGCACGGCATCCCGGTCCAGATAGCGGTCGAAAATCCGCGGCGTGGAGGTCTCGCAGTCCAGACCGCGCCGCGCCGCCTCGGCCTTCCACTCCTCGGAATAGCCGTTGCCGTCGAAACAGATGTCGCGGCAGGCGTGGATCATCTGCTTGAGCACCTCGTAGATCGCCTTCTCCTTCTTCGCGCCCGCCTCGATCTTGGCATCCACGGCCCGGCGGAACTCCGTCAGCTCGTGGGCCATCGCCGTATTGAGCACGATCATCGCCTCGGCGCAGTTGTCCGACGAACCGACGGCGCGGAACTCGAACCGGTTGCCCGTGAAGGCGAAGGGCGACGTGCGGTTGCGGTCCGTATTGTCCAGCAGCAGCGTCGGGATATGCGAAATGCCGCTCATGCGGAAGATGCTCTTGGCGTCGAAACGGATGGCGTCGTCGTCCTTCGAGGCGGCCAGCTTCTCCAGCACGGCCGAGACCTGCGAGCCGAGGAAGGCCGAAATGATGGCCGGAGGCGCCTCGTTGGCCCCAAGACGATGGGCGTTCGTGGCGCTCATGATCGACGCCTTCAGCAGACCGTTGTATTTATAGACGGCCGACACGGCGTTCACCAGGAAGGTGATGAACTGCAGATTCTCCGAGGCGGTCTTGCCCGTGCCGAAGAGGTTCACGCCCGTATCGGTCCCGAGCGACCAGTTGTTGTGCTTGCCCGAACCGTTGATCCCCTTGAAGGGTTTCTCGTGCAGCAGCACGCGGAACTGGTGGCGGCGGGCGATCTTGTCCATAATGGTCATCAGCAGCTGGTTGTGGTCGTTGGCCAGATTGGCCTCCTCGTACACGGGAGCCAGTTCGAACTGATTGGGCGCCACCTCGTTATGACGCGTCTTTACGGGAATGCCCAGCTTCAGGCATTCGTACTCGAGGTCCTTCATGAAGGCCATCACGCGCGTCGGAATCGCCCCGAAATAGTGGTCCTCGAGCTGCTGGTTCTTGGCCGACTCGTGCCCCATGAGCGTACGGCCCGTGAGCATCAGGTCGGGACGCACGGCCCAGAGGCTCTCGTCCACGAGGAAGTACTCCTGCTCCCAGCCCAAATAAGCGAAGACCTTCTGCACGTTCCTGTCGAAATAGCGGCACACCTCCGTGGCGGCCTTGTCCACGGCCGTCAGCGACCGCAGCAGGGGCACCTTGTAGTCGAGCGCCTCGCCCGTATAGGAGATGAAGACGGTCGGGATGCAGAGCGTCGTATCGACGATGAAGGCGGGCGACGCGGGGTCCCAGGCCGAATAGCCGCGGGCCTCGAACGTATTGCGGATGCCGCCGTTGGGGAACGACGAAGCGTCGGACTCCTGCTGCACGAGCAGCTTGCCCGAAAACTCTTCCAGCACGCCGCCGCAGCCGTCCGGCTCGGCGAAGGCATCGTGCTTCTCTGCCGTACCGCCCGTCAGGGGCTGGAACCAGTGCGTGTAGTGGTCCGCGCCGTGCTCCAGCGCCCACTGGCGCATCCCGGCGGCGATGCTGTCGGCGATTTCGCGCGTCAGCGGCGTGCGGTGCTCCATCGTGTCGAGCAGCGCCGCATAGGTTTTCTTGTCGAGGTACTTGCGCATGGCCTCGCGTCCGAAGACCTTCTCGCCGAAATAATCCGACGGACGCCCTTCGGGAGCCTTCACTTCGACGGCCGTGTGGTTGATCGCCGCATCGACCATCTTGAATCTCAGTAATGACATGATCCGAATTTTAAAGGAGGTTGCTTTCCGTTTCGGCTACAAATGTAATTCTTTTCCCGATCCGTTGTTTTCCGAAAATCGCATTTTTCCGGAAAACACCTCATTTTTTCACCCGTTTTCGAAAAAACGGCCCCGTTTTTCGGGAACATCGCCGGTTTTTTCACCCGTTTTTCGGAAAACAGCCCCTGTTTTCCGCTCCTTCGGCAAAAATCGGCGATTTCCGAAAAACGCATTTTCAGAGGATATTCAGACCATAAATGGACTGTTTTTCCATACGCGGACCGCCCGGCGGCGACTCCCCGGAACGGCCCCGGCGCACCGATATTCGACAATGCTGTTATTTTAGTAACAATTTCTTGTTACAATTCATGAATTATTTTGTACCTTTACATGCAATTTGAAATCGGATTCGACTACACTTATTACTAATCTCTAAATAGTTATGGCAAATACCAAACGTGAAAAGCTGTTCACCGAATTTCCGCCGGTCCCGACCGAGAAATGGGAAGAGGTGATCGCAGTAGATCTGAAAGGAGCCGATTACGAGCGGACATTGGTGTGGCGTACGGGAGAGGGATTCAACGCCCGCCCCTACTACCGCGCCGAGAACCTCGAGGGTATCAAGTTCCTGGGCTCGCAGGCAGGCGAGTTCCCCTACGTTCGCGGTACGCGCGCCCACAACCGCTGGCATGTGCACCAGACCGTGACGGTCGAGTGCCCGAAGACGGCCAACGCCGAGGCGCTCAAACTCCTCAATGCGGGTGTCGATTCGCTGGGCTTCGAGATCGTGAAGGAGGGCTTCTCCGCCGCCGATCTGGACCAGTTGCTCGACGGCATCTGCGTCTCCGCCGTTTCGCTGGCGTTCAGCGGCAAGGGCATGGGCGACGTCGCCGAACTGGTGATCGCCAAGCTCGAAAAGGAGGGCACGGCCGCCGAAGCCGACGTAGCCTTCGCGATCGACCCGCTGGTAAAGGGTCTTTCGACCAAGGGCGACTTCTGCTCGCCCAACGGCGAGAAGTGCTTCGCACGCATCGCCGCACTCGTCAGGAAGACGGCCGCCTACAAGCACATCCGCGTCGTGACCGTTTCGGCCGACATCTTCTCCAACGCCGGATCGACCATCGTCGAGGAGCTGGCATTCGCCCTCTCGGCCGGCAACGACTACATCGCCCGCCTGACGGACGCCGGGCTGACGGTGGACGAGGCCGCCCGCAAACTGCGCTTCTCGTTCTCGGTGACCTCCAACTACTTCATGGAGATCGCCAAGTTCCGCGCGGCCCGCATGCTCTGGGCCAACATCGTCAAGGCATACAACCCCGAGAAGCACTGCGCCGGGAAAATGATGATCCACGCCGCGACGTCGAAGTGGAACCAGACGGTTTACGACCCCTATGTGAACATGCTGCGCGGCACGACCGAGGCCATGTCGGCCGTGATCGGCGGCGTCCGCTCGCTGGAGGTGACGCCGTTCGACGCCTCGTTCGAGACGCCGACCGAATTCTCGAAGCGCATCGCCCGCAACGTCGAGCTGCTGCTCAAGCACGAATCGCACTTCGATCAGGTCGTAGATCCCGCAGGCGGTTCGTACTATGTCGAAAACCTCACGCAGTCGATCGCCTCCGAGGCCTGGAAGCTCTTCCTCGAAATCGAGGAGAAGGGCGGCTATGCAGAAGCTTACAAGGCCGGCTTCATCAAGGAGCGCGTGGAGGCTTCGGCCGCCGCCAAGGACAAGAACATCGCCACGCGCCGTCAGACGCTGCTCGGCGCCAACCAGTTCCCCAACTTCACGGAGGTGGCCCCGAAGGAGATCACCGCCGAGTCCGTCACGCGCCGGCAGGCCGAAGGCAACACGCTTTCGCCCTACCGCGGCGCCATGGCCTTCGAGGAGATGCGCCTGCACGTGGACCGCTCGGGCAAGCAGCCCAAGGCGTTCATGCTCACCTGCGGCAGTCTGGCGATGGCCCGCGCACGCGCCCAGTTCTCGTGCAACTTCTTCGCCTGCGCCGGCATCCGCGTACAGGACAACACCTTCTTCAAGTCGATCGAGGAGGGCGTGAAGGCCGCACTCGAATCGAAGGCCGAGATCGTCGTGGTCTGCGCGTCGGACGACGACTACGCCGAGGCCGCACCGAAGGTCAAGGAGCTGCTCGGCGGCAAGGCGATCCTCGTCGTGGCCGGAGCGCCCGCCTGTGCGCCCGAACTCGAGGCTCAGGGCATCAAGAACTTCATCAACGTGAAGTCGAACGTCCTGGAAACCCTGAAGTTTTACCTTAAAGAGATGGGAATCTGATCATGAGAGCGAAATTTTCCGAACTGAAATACGAAGGCGCCACGCAGCAGAGCTGCTGCGCCAAGAAAGGCTGCGGTGAAGTCGAGCCGTGGCTCACGGCCGAGCGCATCCCCGTCAAGGGCGCCTACACGGCCGAAGACCTCGAAGGCATGGAGCACCTGAACTACGCGGCGGGCATCGCCCCGTTCCTGCGCGGTCCCTACTCGACGATGTACGTGATGCGTCCGTGGACCATCCGCCAATACGCCGGCTTCTCCACGGCCGAAGAATCCAACGCATTCTACCGCCGCAACCTCGCCG
>ERZ827516.2420-NODE-2420-length-13634-cov-3.214743_pt1 | contig 13634 bp, 10 predicted proteins | sample MGYA00519703_ERZ827516 | MGnify/ENA primary metagenome ERZ827516 (study PRJEB31778, sample SAMEA3449337) | human gut metagenome | biome: human gut; feature: human-associated habitat; material: faeces | place: United Kingdom | collected 2010/2012 ...
CGCGACGTGGAGTTCGAGGTAACCTACATAGCCCCGCAGGCCGATTTCGCCACGTGGGCGGCGACCCGCACGCAGGGCGGATTCGACATCCGCACCTTCGCCGTGAAGGCCCGGCCCGTCTCCGCCGCGGAGAATATGCGCCCGGGGATGAGCGTGCTGGTCGATTGGGATAAAATCGGGCGGTAGCGATGCGCCGACTGCTGGAAAATACCGGAGCCGTGCTGCGGCGGGAACTGGGGCGGCTGGCGCACCAGCCGATGTACTTCGTGCTGATGCTCCTCCTCCCGGCGGCGTCGTTCGCCTTCTTCGCCCTGCTGTTCAACGAGGGGGCGATCCGCAACGTGCCGGTGGCCGTGCTCGACGAGGACCACACGGCCCTTTCGCGCAAGGTGACGCAGATGATCGACGACACGCCCACGGCGCTGGTCTCCTACGGAGTGCAGTCGATGGACGAAGGTGAGCGTCTGATGCGCGAAGGGCGGATCATGGCCATCGTGCAGATTCCGGCGTTTTTCGAGAAGGATATCCTGAGCAACCGCCAGACGCATATCGAGAATTACATTTCGGGAACCAATATCACCGTGAACGGACTGCTGTCGAAAGACATCCAGACCGCCGTGACGACCTTCGCGGCCGGCATCCAGCTGCAACTGCTCACCAAGCAGGGGCTCAGCGAGAAACAGGCCATGGCGCAGCTGATGCCCGTGCGGTTCAACCGGCACGTATTGTTCAATCCCTATATCAATTACGGCTATTACCTCTCACCGAGCTTCATGCCCATGATGTTGCTCATCTTCGTGGTCATGGTGACCGTATTCGCCATCGGCACCGAACTCAAACACGCCACGGCGCGCGAGTGGATCGGCACGGCCGACGGCTCGGTAGGGGCGGCGCTCACGGGGAAAATACTGCCCGTGACGGTCATTATGTTCCTCATGTCGCTGGTGATGTTCCTGATTATCTTCAAGGTCGTGGGTGTGCCGCTCAACGGCAGCCTGACGGTCATCCTCGTGAGTACGCTGCTCTTTATTTTGAGCTACCAGGCCATCGCGGTGTTCATCGTGTCGCTGCTCTCGAACCTGCGCCTGTCGCTCTCGATCGGCGGCGGATATTCGGTGCTGGCCTTCACCTTCTCGGGGCTCACGTTCCCGATCATGGCCATGTGGCCCGCCATGCAGTACCTGAGCAAGCTCTTCCCGTTCACCTATTACACCGACATTTTCGTCGACCAGATGCTGCGGGGCGCCCCGGTCGCCGATTCGCTGCCCGACATGGGCTACATGTCGCTTTTCATCGTCTTACCGCTCCTGTGCCTGCCGCGCCTGCGGACGATCTGCACGGAGGAAAAATACTGGGGGAGGTTATAACATGAGCAGGTTCACACATCAGATAACGTCCTACTGGCAGCAGATGCTGTCGGTCATGCGCAACGAATTCCGCTCGATATTCACCGATGCGGGCGTCGTCCTCATCCTGGTACTCGCACTGATTATCTACGCCACAGTCTACTCGATGGCCTACGGCGCACAGGTGCTGCGCAACGTACCGATAGGCGTGGTGGACGAATGCCGCACCCCGACCAGCCGCAGCCTCTCGGATACCTTCAACGCCGGGCCCAACACCTATGTGGCCTACAACCCGACGAACATGGAGGAGGCCAAGGAGCTCTTCTTCAGCCGCAAGATATACGGCGTGGTTTACATCCCGTCGGATTACGAGGAGAAACTGCTCGGAGGCTCGCAGGCCAACGTGGCGATCTATGTCGACGCCAGTTACTTCCTGATGTACCGCCAGGCTTTCCAGGAGTTGGTGACCTCGATCGGCAGCACGGGGGCGATGGTGGAGTTCCAGCGCCTGATCGCCAAAGGGGCGGACATCCCGCAGGCACAGGCCACGACGCAGCCCGTAATCTACCAGTCGCACAACCTGTTCAACCCCTATCTGGGGTACGGCACCTTCGTCATGCCGGCGATCATTATGGTCATCATCCAGCAGACGCTGCTCATCGGCATCGGCATGATCGGCGGCACGTGGCGCGAATTCGGGCTTTACCGCAAGCTCTGCCCGCCCGACCGCAAACGCATGTCTACGCTGCCCATCGTACTGGGCAAAGCGACGGTCTACGGGCTGATCTACGCCGTGACGACCTTCTACATCCTCGGGCTGCACTACCGGCTGTTCCATTACCCGATGAACGGTGCCACGGGCACCATCGTGGTCTTCATGCTGGCCTATCTGGCCGCCTGCATCTTCCTCGGCATCGCCATCTCGACACTGTTCCGCTACCGCGAAAATTCGCTGCTGCTGTTGCTGTGGACGTCGATCCCGCTGCTGATGCTCAGCGGCGTGTCGTACCCCCGCGAGGGCATTCCCGACTGGCTGTTCAACTTCGGGCAGCTGTTCCCCAGCAGCCACGGTGTCGACGGCTTCATCCGCATCCAGAGCATGGGCGCATCGCTCAGCGAGGTGCTGCCCGAAATCCGGATGCTCTGCATCCTTACACTCATCTACGGCGGGCTGGCCTGCATCGGCATTCACCAGGTGATCGCCCGCGCAGCCAAGGATACGCCCGTCAAAAACCAGAACAGATAATGTATGTCAAATATCAGATGCCGTTGATCGCCGTCAGCGATGTCGGCCGCTCGAAACGGTTCTACTGCGGGCTGTTCGACCAGCGGGTCGTATTGGATTTCGGGGAGAACGTCACGTTCAGCGGCGGCTTCGCCATACAGGAGAAATTCGCGTGGCTTACGGGCCTCGCGGAAGATTCCGTGCGCAGCCGCCCGAACAACATGGAGCTCTATTTCGAAACGGACGACCTCGACGCATTCATGCAGCGGCTCGGGGAGTGGCCCGACCCCGTCGAACTGCCCCACCCGCCCCACAAATACGGCTGGCAGCAGTGCACCGTACGTTTCTACGATCCCGACGGCCATATCATCGAAGTAGGCGAGGCGATGGAGGTCGTCATAAGGCGCTGCCTTGCCGAGGGACACACGGCAGAGGAGACCGCCGCGCTCACCCAGCATCCCCTCGAATTCGTGCTCCGCGTCCGGGACGAAGCGGGGAAATAGCCCCGCACACCCCGGCAAACAGCCCCGCACTTTCCGGCCGGCGCCGGCAGCAACGGCAGTGCGACGACACGGAACAGGATCGGCACTCCGGCAAACGCGCCCCCCCCCAAAAAATAAGACACCGGGCAAATACCTGGTGTCTTATTCATGTCCGGAGCCGAACCCGGCCGCCGCGCTACCTCGGCCCGTGGAACATTCCCGGAGGAGGGCCGCCCGGGCCGCCGGGCCCCATGCGGCGCGATCCCGAAGGTTGTGCCACGCCGTCGTAATCCTTGATGTTTTTCGACCCCTTCTTGCCGAACCGGCGCAGGTTGTAGGTGAACTGCACCATATAGTAGCGGCCGATCACGCTGTTGGTCGAATTCTGCGTCCACCCCGAGCCCGTCGAACGGGCGAAGGCCTTGTTCTGGTTGAAGATGTCGTTCACGCCGACCATGATCTCGCCGCGCTTGTTCTTGAAGACCTTTTTGCCGATCCAGGCGTTGCACAGCAGGTAGGAATCGTCGTAATCGTTCGTAAAACCGATGTACTGCGTATAGGCCACGCTGCCCGTGAAGGTAAAGCCCAGCGGGAAGACGAACTTCATGTTGCCCTGCGCCGTATGGTTGAAATAACGGTTCTTGGAACCCGATTCGCCCAGCGAGTTGGTCGCCTCGTTATAGGTACCGGCCCACGAAAGGGTGAAGTCCACGTTCTCCGAAATGTTGCTGCCCAGTACCGTGCGGAAGTCGTAGCCGATATTCTTGGTGTCGTTGCGCTCGCCGCCCGTGATGAACCCGTCGCTGTCGACCACACCGCCCAGCATGCTCGGGGTCTTGGTGAAATTGACGCCCGCCATCACGTTGAAGTTACTCTTCAGGAACCCGATGGGGAACCCGTAGCTCAGGTGCGTGCGCAGGTTCCAGTAACCGTCGAGGTTGACGGGGGTGGAGTAGTAGTTGGGGGTGTACTGCTCGCCGCCGAGGGTGATCGTACCGGGGTTCGACACCAGGTGGTTGGCGTTGTAATCCGACGTATTCTGCATCGAGAACATCCACATGAACGTCCGTCCCTTCTCCACGTTGGAGTTCGTATAGTGGAAATTGACCCGGTGGCTGTACGACGGGTTCAGGTTGGGGTTACCCTTGGTGATGTTCTGCGCGTCCGACACGTCGGCCACGTTCTGGAGGTCGGTGATCGAGGGGTTGTCGGTATAGGACGAGACGAACAGGCGCAGCGAATTCTCGCGGTTGATGTTCAGCTGCCCCATCATGAAATAGGTCACGTCGTTATACGAATGCTTGATCTTGTCGGCGGCGTCGCGTACGATCTGCCCGTCGAGCGTGGCATGCTGGTAATAGACGTTCGCCACGAACGTGTTGCGCTCCTTCGAATAACGGAAGCCGGGGCCGGCGCTCTGCGTCAGGTAACCGCTCTTGTAAGAGTTGGAAAGCGCCCCGTCGGGGAGAAGCCCTGCGACCGAATAGTCCGGCCCGGTTATGAACGACCTCTTGTCGCGCTCCTGATAATCGTAGTGGATACGGTACTGCACGCTCACCTGGGCATATTTGGCCACAGGTTCCGTATAGGTGAACTGCCCGCGCAGGCCGTAGCTGTTCGAGGGGGCGAGGTTGCGCAGGTAACGCAGACGGGTATAGCCCGTCGTGTCCCAGCCCCACGGGCCGTCGGCTCCGTCGGGGCGGACGGACGAAATCGGCAGGACGTTCGAGAAGGAATTCGAGTTGTTGGTATTGTCCGAATAATTCACATTGCCGTCGAGGGTGATCGTACGGCCGTCCTTGCCGAGCTTGGCACGGTAGACGGCGCTCGTGCGCAGGTTGTAACCGTGGCGCAGGCCGTCGTTGAAATTCTCGGTACGGCTGTAGCCGCTCTGGCCGAACTGCCAGCCCTGCGTCGTGCTCAGGGGGTCGTTGGATTGGTAGCTGAAACTGGGGCGCACCATCAGGTTCTGGTTGTCGGAGATCTTCCACTCCAGGCGGGCGTTGAAACGGTGGTTGTAGGCCTCCGTATTCGAATAGCCGCGCGTCGCGAGGGTGTCCACCGGCATGGGGGATTCATACCACTTGTCCACCGTGGACTGGTTCTTCGTATCGGTATTGTTGAAGAAATAGCTGCCCTGGAACGACACCTGGTCGCGTTTGCCCCATGTGTCGGAGTAGTTGACGCCGATGGCGTTCACCGACGCCACGCCGCTCTGCGGGCGCACCATGTACTGTCCGACACCGCCGCGGCGGCCGCCGCCGGAACCCGATACGCCGAGGATGTCCTCGAACGAGAAATTCTGCTGGTTGATATTATTGAACAGGCCGATGACCGACACGCGGCTGTCGCCGCTGAAGATATTGGCATTACCGCCTATGACATATTTGTTTTTGGCCTCGGTCTTGGTATCGGCATCGTAACCGTAACCGGCATACAGTTTACCGAACTGTCCCTGCCGCATGTTGGCATGGGTGACGATGTTGAGCGCCTTATAGCCCTCGCCGTCGTCCATGCCCGAGAATTCGGCGGCGTCGCTCAGTTTGTTGTAGACCTCGATGCGGTCAACAGCCTGTGCCGGCAGCGACTTGATGGCCGTCGTCACGTCCTCGCCGAAAAATTCCTTGCCGTCGACGAAAATCTTTTTAACCGACTCGCCCTGTGCCTCGACCGTACCGTCGCTCACGGTGATGCCCGGCATCTTCTTGAGCAGGCCTTCGACGTCGGCATCGTCGGTGACCTTGAACGCCCCGGCGTTATAGCTTACCGTATCGCCCTTCTGGGAGGTGCGGAGCGCCTTGGCCTCCTTGACGACGGTTTCGATCTGCACGCCCGGCCTGAGTTCGATCTTGCCGATGTCCTGTTTGGCGGCCGAGACCTTGAAGGTGGTTTCCGCGCTGTTGTAGCCCAGGAAAGAGACTACGAGTTTATATTCGCCGTATGCGAGCGAGGGGATCGACACGGCGCCCTTATAGCCCGAAGTGGAATACTGTTTCTTGTCGGGGGCAGCGGCCGGGGCGAATTCCAGCACGGCACCCGCGACCGTCTCGCCGGTATCGGCGTCGACCACCGTACCCGTGACCGTCCCCTTCTGGGCAAAGGCGGCGACGGCGAAAAGTGTAAATAAGGTTGAGAGAAGCAGTCGTTTCATCTTTGATTATTCTGAATAGATCCGTTTGTTTTTGCGCTTGCGAAGATAACTTTTTTATTGCAACTTCGCCCTCTGCCGCGGGCGAATCGACAAAAAAAGGGTGCCAGTCGACCAACCGACACCCCGGCTGCGACAAGCCGTTCGATGACCTAACCTCACTTCCTGCCCTTTGCGGGACGGGGCTTGTCACATTTCCTGCCTTCCTTGCAGGCGCATCCCTTTCCATCCTTCATCTGCGGGCCATGCCCCATGCCGGGCTTCGGGCCCTGCATCTGCTTCCACTGCTCGAACTGCTCGGGCGTAAGGATCTTTTGCATCTTCTCGGCCTTGGCCTTGCGGGCGGCGCGCATCCGTTCGTGCTGCGCCTGCATATCCTTTACTTCCTGCAGGTTGAGTTCGTAGAGCTGTTTAGACTGATCCTCGTTGAGATTCAGCTTTTCGACCATGCGGTCGGTCTTGCGCTGTGCCATCTGTTCGGCCGTGGGGCGTTCCTTTGTCCTCGGGGCACGCCGATCCTGCGCAAAAGCGCTCGTTCCTGCCAGCAGGCAAAGGGTCATTGCAACCGCAAAAATTCTCTTTTTCATAGCATTAAGATTTTTATTATCCGTTCGCCGAAACGTCTTCGGCTCCAGGTGCTGATGCAAAGGTAAAGCCAAATCGGCACGGCGGTGCCGACCCGGGGGCCAAACGACTGAAAGGCAGGGTGAACCGACTATTCGGCGGGTTGAACGGAGGTGAGCCAGGCCTTGAATTCGGGGACGCGGGCCTTGGAAATGACGATGCGTTCGGGGGTTCCGACCGTCAGGTGGAGCGCCAGGCGGCTGCCGAACCACACGGCGATCTCCTTCACGGCGCGGCGCGCCACGATGAACTGGCGGTTGGCGCGGAAGAAATCCGCTTCGGGCAGGATGGCCTGCAGGGTTTCGAGCGTCTTGTCGAGCGGGTAGGAAACGCCCTCGTAGGTACAGGCGGTGACTTTCTCGTTGCTGGTATAGCAATAGGCGATCTGCTCACGCCGGAGCGGGATGATCCGGTCGCGGACATGCACCAGGAAAGCCTGCTCGTGCCGTGCCGCAGCCATCGTCCGCACCCGGAAGCCGTAATCGCGGCGTTCGCCCCTGGACAGGCGTTCCAGCTTGCCCAGCGCACGCTGCACGTCGGCGTTGTTGATCGGTTTGAGCAGGTAGTCGATGCTGTTGACCCTGAAGGCTTCGAGCGCATACTGGTCATAGGCCGTCGTGAAGACCACCGGAGCGGTAACCTCCACGGCGTCGAAGATGCGGAACGAATCGCCGTCAGCCAGGTGGATGTCCATGAACAACAGGTCGGGCTGGGGGTTCGCACGCAGCCACCCGATGCTCTCCTCGACGCTTTCGAGCGTCCCGATGACCTCCACGCCGGGGGCCACCTGTTTCAGGATGGCCTCCAGGTTCAGCGCGGCGGCGGTTTCGTCCTCGATGATCAGGGCCTTCATCCTATGACGGGTTTTTGCAGCGGCATGCGCACGACGAACTCCTTGTCGGTGTCGATGATCTCGATGTCACGGCCCGTAATCAGGTGCCAGCGGTTGCGCAGGTTTTCCAGTCCGATGCCCGTCGACGGTTCGGGTTCGATCTTCGGCACCTTGGGATTGGCGACCACCAGCCACCCCTGCTCGGTGCGGATCGAGATATGGAACGGCTTGCTGCGGGTTATGGTATTGTGTTTGACGGCGTTGCCGATCAGCGGCTGCAACGACAGCGCCGGGAGTGTCCAGGAGCGGTACTTGTCGTCGACGTCGATGTCGAAGAACAGTTTGTCGGCATAGCGTATTTCGAAGAGGTAGCTGTACGCTTCGATGAATTTCAGTTCCTCGTCGAGCGTCATCAGCGTGCTCTGACCGTTCTGGATGATGTAGCGGAACGTATACGACAGCTGGTCGATGTAGGTCAGCGCCTTGTCGTCGTGCTTCTCGCGCACGAGCATCGCCAGCGAATTGAGCGAATTGAAGAAGAAATGGGGGTTGATCTGTCCCACGAGCATGTTGTAGCGGGTCGTGAGGTTCTCGTTCTTGAGCCGTTCGTTCTCCATGACGACCGCCTGCTGCTTCGAGTTGAGCACGTAGACCCAGCCGTAGAGCATCGACACGGCCACGGCGAACGAACATTTCAGCAGCAGCATGTAGTCGAAGATATGCCCGCTCATGAAATTCAGGACGATCTGCCCCGAATGCCATTCGCGGACGGGGGCGAGGATATAGAGCGCCGCGGCTGCCACGAGGCACCCCATGCAGTGGAGGGCGAAACGCCCCGCCTTGTAATTGCGGAGGTCAGGATCGAGAGCATGATGAACGATACGACCAGGTAGTAGATCAACTGCAACGTCAGCTCCGAAGTCCTCGACGGCCGGTTGTAGAGCGTGCTGTAATCGAACTCCTCGCCGTTGCGCATACGCAGTTCGTTCATCACCGGATGGGCGCCGTAACGGCGCGGGGCGACCACGTCGACCACCAGCCGGTCGCCGTCCGAAAGATCCATCCGGCGGATGCGCTGCATCGGCACGTAGACGCTGTCGCGGTTCCCGTAGACGATGTACCCGTGGCCGTCGGGGCTGACGTGCAGCACCCCTTCCTCGCTGCGTGTGACGACGCTCGCCCGCGCCGGCCGCGGCTGTCCTTCGCCCTTTTGCTCGACGATCAGCAACAGCACATAGGAAAAGTTGACCACCAGGCTGATGGCCAGCGCAACCAGCAGGTTGAGCATCAGGTCGGAATATTTCGATTGCAGGTTCATCGCATCTCCTTACGCCCCGGCGGGGTCATTCATCCTCCTTGAACCACGAGGCATAGAGCATGTAATCGTGCGCCGTGCGGCGGATGATCTCCTCGCGCTGCTCGGGCGTCACCTCCTTGACCTTCTTGGCCGGGACGCCCGCATAGACCGAATTGGGCTCCAGCTTGGCGTTCGACAGCACCAGCGCATTGGCCGCGATGATGCAGCCCGAGGGGACGACGGCATTGTCCAGCAGGGTAGCGCCCATACCGATCAGGCAGTTGTCGCCGATGACGGCGCCGTGGACGATGGCGTTGTGGCCCACCGACACGTCGTTGCCGATGATGGTCTGCGACGGGTGTTTAGCCTTGTCGTAAATCGTATGCAGCACGACGCCGTCCTGGATGTTCGTACGGTCGCCGATGACGATTTTGTTCACGTCGCCGCGCAGCACGGCATTGTACCAGATGGAGCAGTCGCGGCCGATGGTCACGTCGCCCAGGATGACGGCCGTCTCGGCCAGGAACGTATTTTCTCCGATCACGGGGGTGTGCCCCCGCACTTCTTTAATCAAAGCCATAATTCCGTAATAAAATTTCTTTGTTTCACATGTATATTTCCCTGCATGACCCGCCACCGTACGGTGGTGCCCCGGACATGGACAGCGCTGCCGGAAGGCAATCTTTTATTCGCCTTTTTTGGCTTCCTGCCACAGAGCCTCCATCTGGTCGAGCGAAAGGTCGTGCAGCGAACTTTCCTGTGCGGCAGCCTGTTCCTCCATGTAATTGAAGCGGCGGATGAATTTCTCGTTCGTGCGAGCCAGCGCCGATTCGGGATCCACGCCGTAGAGCCGTGCGGCATTCACGAGGGCGAAGAACAGGTCCCCGAACTCTCCTTCGAGCTCCTCCCTGCGGCCCGCGCGCATCTCCGCCTCGACCTCGGCGATCTCCTCCTTCACCTTCGCCCAGACATCCTCTTTGCGCTGCCAGTCAAACCCTGCCCCGGCGGCCTTCTCGCCCACGCGGAACGCCTTCACCAGCGCCGGAAGCGAGCGGGGAACGCCGCCGAGCGTGCCGCTCTTGCGGTTCTTCTTGCGCAGCTTGAGCGCCTCCCAGTTCTCCTTCACCTCGTCGGGCGTATTGGCGTGGATGTCGCCGTAAACGTGCGGATGGCGGTAGATCAGCTTGTCGCACAAGGCATTGGCCACATCACCGAAATCGAACGCGCCCTGTTCCTCGCCCAGCTTCGAATAGAAAACCACATGCAGCAGCAGGTCGCCCAGCTCCTCCTTGATTCCCTCCATATTGTGCGTCGTGATGGCATCGGCCAGTTCGTAGGTCTCCTCGATCGTGTTGCTGCGCAGCGAGTCGAAAGTCTGCTCCCGGTCCCACGGACATTCGCGGCGGAGCGTGTTCATCACCTCCAGCAGGCGTGCCGTGGCTTCCAAACGTTTGTCTTCCATGAATCCGATTCGATTTAGCAAGGCAAAGATAACAAATCGGCCGAAAAAACATATCTTTGCGTCGTACAAAAATTCTACCTGCCGATGAAACGACTCTCTCTGGCGCTGGCGCTGCTTTGCGCCGTTTCCGTCTCCGCACAGCCCGGCCCGGGGCGCACGACCTTCCGCGAAGGGGTCTTCCCATTCGATTCCCGCACGACGCTCACGGCCGACGAGGCCTTGCGTCCGATAGCGGATTACGCCGCGGAATACCTCCGCTGCCCGGTGCGGCAGGACCACTCGGGCGACGGTACCGTGGCGCTCGTGCTCGACGCCTCCGGCGACATCCCGGCCGAAGGATACCGTCTCGAAATCGCCCCCGACCACATCGTCGTCCGCAGCGGCGACTACGGCGGGGCCTTCAACGGCGTGCAGGCGCTCTTCCGGCTGCTGCCGCCCGCAATCTACGGGAAGCGCGGCCTGCCCGAAGGGACCGTGATCGCCTGTGCGGAAACGCAGAACGCCCCGCGCTTCGCATTCCGCGGAATGATGCTCGACGTGGCCCGGACGTGGATGGATGCGGATGCGGTAAAGCGTTATATAGACCTGCTTTCATACCACAATATCAACAAACTGCATCTTCATCTCACGGACGACGAAGGATGGCGCATCGAGATCCGTTCCCACCCCGAACTGGCCGAGGTCGGCGGATTCCGCGGCGGCGATTCGCCCGTGAAGGCCATCTACGGCAAATGGTTCGAACGTTACGGCGGCTACTACACGCAGGAGGAGATGCGCGACATCGTCCGCTATGCCGCCGTCCGCAACATCGAGGTGATCCCCGAGATCGACCTCCCGGGGCACAGCCGCACGGTCGGGACGGTGCATCCCGAAATCCGCTGCGCCTACGCCGCCGACACGGCAGCCACCGCCGGATACGACTACCGCAACGCCTGGTGCGTGGCGCGCGAGGAGAACTACGCGCTGCTCGGGGATATTCTGGGCGAAATCTGCGGACTCTTCCCGTCGGAATACATCCATATCGGCGGCGACGAGGTGGACATGTCGCAGTGGAAGCGGTGCCCGGACTGCCGGGCGCTCATGGCCCGGATGGGAACGGACGACCCGCACCGGCTGGAGGACCTCTTCCTGGAGCGGCTCGCGGATATCCTGCGCGAGCACGGCAAGCGGCCCGCCGTCTGGAACGAAGCCGTGCGCACGGGCGCCTTTTCGCACGACTGCCGCGTGAACGGCTGGGAGAGCACGAAGGCGTGCCTCGATGCCACGGCCAAAGGCTACCGGACCGTCGTGATGCCGGGCGAGTATTTCTATTTCGACATGCGGCAGTCGCCGAACGAGCCGGGCCACCAGTGGGCGGCGATCTTCGACGCCCGGAAGGTCTATTCGTTCGACTTCGCCGAAGCCGGATTCTCCGCCGCGCAGATGCGCCGCGTCGAGGGTTTGCAGGGGGCTTTTTTCAGCGAACTCTACGTGGCGCACGAGCCGGAGAAGCCCGACTACCTCGACTACATGCTCTTCCCGCGGGTCTGCGCGCTGGCACGGATCGCCTGGAGCGGCAACGACGAGGGGTGGGACGCATACTATAAGGAGCTGCGCGAGGAACACTATCCCCGCATGACAGCCATGGGCATCCGCTTCCGTCTGACTCCGCCGCAGGTACGCTACGCCGACGGGATGCTGACGGCGGCGACCGACGACGGCTCGCGCATCCGCTTCGTGCGCGACGACCGTCCGGACGAGGAGTCCGACTACACGGCCCCGGTGCAGACCTCCGAGCCGCACCGCTACCGTTTCCGCTCGGAGCGGGGGACGGGACGCAGTCCCTATGCGGCCCACGATTCCCGCTACCGCACGATCCGGCCCGCCGTGACGCTCACCTCCTCGATCCGCGAGAGTGCGAAGTTCCCCTATTCGAACGTGGACACCTACAAAGGCTACGCCTACACGAGCCGCACCGGACGCAAGGGGGATTGGGTGCTCTATACCTTCGACGAACCGGTTTCCTGCCGCGAGATGCTGCTCCGCACGGGTTATTCGCACCTGACGAAGATGCAGTTCGTGACCGGGTATGCCGAGGTGTCGTACGACGGCCGGACGTTCGAACGCGCCGGGGAGCTCGACGAAGGCGCCATCCTGCTGCGCCCCGAACGGTCCGTGAAGGCCGTGCGGCTGGTCTGCACCTCGGACGGCAACGGCACGCCGATCGTCGTGGTGATGCCCCCGGAGATCAAGCCGGTGCTGTAACCCCGCACCCGGGAGGAAGATTCGCACATAACGAAAAAAGGCAGCGGCCGGGTGATCCGGCCGCTGCCTTTTTTCGTTTCCGCCACGCGGCGTCAGGCCCGGACCTGCGCACCGCAGCGCTGTTCGAACTGCCGGACGAGGTTCCCCATGACACGCTCGATGGTCTTCTCGTCCAGCGTGCGGGTCTTGTCCTCCAGCACGAAACTCAGCGCATAGGACTTCTTGCCCTCGGGGAGCTTGTCGCCCTCATAGACGTCGAAGAGCGAGACGCTCCGCAGCAGTTTGCGTTCGGCGGCGAAGGCCGCGTCGCGCAGCTCCGAGAAGGTCACCCGTTTGTCGATCAGCAGCGCCAGATCGCGCTTCACCTCGGGGAACTTCGACAGCTCTGCGGCGACGATGCGGTGTTTTCGGGTCGAACGCACGAGGACGTCGAAATTCATCTCCAGAAAGTAAACCTCCTGCTTGAGGTCCGTCCGGCGGCGGATAGCCGGGGCCACCGAGCCGATCCGGAGCAGCTCCCGGCCGTTGAGCGCCATCGTCAGCCCTTCGGAGAAGAGATCGCTTTCGAGCGTCTCCGTCTCCAGCGCATAGATGTCGATGCCGAAGCGGCGCAGGAGTTTCTCGGCCACGGCGCGCAGGGTGAAGAACGACGCCTTCCCGGGTTTCGTATTCCACGAATGCGGCGTGGAGACCCCCGTCACGGCGATCGCCAGCCGGTACTGTTCGGAGTAGGCCGAAAGCGGCTTTTCCGCATCGCGTGCCGCCTCGTCGTAGAAATAGCAATTGCCGAATTCGTAGAGTCTGAGGTTGCCGTTGCGCCGGTTGGCGTTGAGCTGCACGGCCTCCATCGTATTGAACAGCAACGTCTGCCGCATCACGTTCAGGTCGGCGCTCAACGGATTGAGAATCCGCACGCAACGGGCGGCGGGGTAGGAGGTCAGCCCTTCGTAATAGGACTCTTTGGTGAGCGAATT
>ERZ827516.2427-NODE-2427-length-13599-cov-3.608535_pt1 | contig 13599 bp, 6 predicted proteins | sample MGYA00519703_ERZ827516 | MGnify/ENA primary metagenome ERZ827516 (study PRJEB31778, sample SAMEA3449337) | human gut metagenome | biome: human gut; feature: human-associated habitat; material: faeces | place: United Kingdom | collected 2010/2012 ...
GGCAACACAAAAATTTTATATTTTTTTAATTGTCTACTTGACGGGATGCACACCAGGTGAGTCTAACACATTTCCATTTTCATCCTTTATCTTCTTTACTGTAAAGGTAAAGCTTGAGCTTTTCGAATGAGCACCTACATACTTACTGTCACTTAATAATTTTTTCTCGATTTCGATCTGGCCTGGGACAACTGTAATCTTATAAACTCCATATTCTCTCGTCTTGGAATCTTCGGAATTATGTGCCATTAACGGAACATTATTATTTTTAACCTCATCTCCAATCTTTGTATTTGCATCGCTCTTGTCTGTCGCTTGCTGCATCTTATTATACGTTACTTTAAGATAATAATTCTTTTCAGAAAGTTCTGGAGCCTCATCCTCCATATATTCCTCTCCTGGTGTTATCTCTTCTGTACAGTCGGCATCTTTATACCATTTCAATATAAAGTCATTGGCCTCTATTGGATTACCGTCTGCGCCAATTGTATATGTTACCTTCTTGGTCGTACCTTCTAGTGTTTTAATCTCACCCTGAGGATTTGCTGTATCAAATAATTGCTTTAAGATATCATCACTATACGGGCTCTTCTCTCCATAAAAGACTTTTTCTTCATGATTATTCACAAGAAGATCTGCCTTTACATTCACCTTTGGCTGCGGCAATGTCGCATCACCGTAACTTGTTGTAATCTGAGAATCTGGAGAAATGTTGGTAGGAATATTATTACCACCGATATATTCCTCTTTGGCAACAACAGAAATCGTCTTATGCCATTCTCCTTTTGTTTTATTCGGTATCGTCTCATCATTCCATACAATATACTGATATGTTTTCTTTACAGGATTTCCATTCGCATCTTTTACTACATTTCCATTGGCATCTTTCTGCTCAAATTCTCCGTAATAAACAGTTCCTCCGTTGGACAATGGAATTCCTGTTTCTGTATTGTAAGTCGTTCCGTTCTTTGTGACTGTATAATCCTGAGTAATCGGCTTCTTATCATCACCAATAATCGTAAACCTCGGATCAATGACATCCTTAATCTGTGCCGGTTTAATGTCAAGACTCTGTGTCATGGTCTGCTGGAGTTCCTTAAATATGGTCTTTAACTGATCAATGTTATCCGCTGTCAGTGCACAGTCTTTAGAAGCAATTCCTTTATAAGGTGTGTTCCCATCTTTGCCTCCTGCTAACCATGCTTTTGTCTTATCATTTAATGCAAAACCAACGGTATAAATCTTGATGCCTTTTTCTTTTATTCTATCGGCTTCATTTTCCGCTGCTGTCGCCGCTGTACTATTCCAGGTATTACCCGTTCCTGTTGGTTCTCCATCTGTAAATAGAATAACGTTTTTTGACTTTCCATCAGATAATAAGGTCTCTAACTGTATTCGTGCATTGCTTAATCCCTTATCCTGCTGGGTTCCTCCCGATGCTGTCATCGCTGCTATCTTCATTAAAATACCATTAACATTCGTACCAATAGTCTCTATAGCAACGGTTTCTTCTAAATTAGAGTTGAATGTTGCAATTCCCAGCTTGCTGTTTGGAGAAGACTGTGCCATAGAACTTACAAATCCCATCGCCGCCTCTTTCAGTCCATTCAATCGGCTAGCACTTGTATAAATTGATGTATTTGAGGAGGTAGGTACATCCACCCAGAAGTCTCCGCTCGCCAAGTATTTCCATTTTCCATCTACATAAATCATCGGGTGAGCTAAATTTGTATAACTGTATTGATTTTGATACCATACCCTCCTGGTACCATTTCCATAATAATAAATCTTTGTCGTGTCAAGATTATTCAATGTATTCTGATTACATTCACCATAAAATGTAGCATACTCCTGACTTCCAGTCGTATGGGCACTATCAAACAACATCGAACCAGAAACATCCAATACCAGCATCGTGTCAGACACCTCATTATTCGTTATCGTTGTAGACTTGGTCAACTTAGATGAAGCTTTGATATCAATGTCATAGGTACGCTTATCCCAATCTGTCACCTTTGCTGTCTTACTATAATCCATCACACTGTCTATAAGTTCCTGCTCAGTAAGATTCAGAACATCATAATAATCTCCCTCTTTCTTAGTATAAGCGGTTTCACCATCTGAAAGGTACATCGTAGCAACTAACGTTCCTGCGTCATTTTTTGCTACCTTAACCACCCAGTTATCTACGGACGGAATATAATTTGTTGGTGCAGCATCTTCTGTTAATGTGTAAGTTCCTTCCGTCAGCTTGGAGAAAGTTGCATTACCATTCGCATCAGAAGTTGATGTCTGTTTCTCCTCAGTTGCCTCATTCTTTAAAGTGAATCTCGCTCCCTGAAGTGCTTCATTCTTTTTGTTAATCTTATGAAGTACCAGATTCGTGGATTCTGCTTCTGTTACCTGTGTAATACGGGCTGATGGTAAAGTAAAATTCATATTACAGTTAGAAACTCCTGCTCCACGTTCCATATAGAGAACAGTCAGTGTATGTTCCTGCTCTTTTTGTTCTGTTGTCAGCTGATCCTTTGTCTGATTCTCGTTCAACAGATACTTCCATAAATCAACCTTGCCAGGTGCTGCATCATGGATACCACCAAGATCAAGAACAACTTTATTCCCATCTAAAACAACCCAGAGGTCATCATCTCCTGTAAATTCATAATCTAACGGACCAATATAATCTCCCAATTTGAAATCAACGTCATAGCGCATTCCAAAATAATAATTATGCCCATTCGGTGCATTAGCCGTAGAATTTTCATTCTTATATTGTGAATCTATAGAATCTAAAGGGAAAAAGTTTTCACCTGCTTCCGCAACTTTTGTCTCCTCTGAGCCATTCGTTCCAGGTTTATTAACCTGCGTAAGCTGATAGGAATCTCCATTCTGAGCAAATACCAGTTTATAATCTGTAAACACCTTTCTTAAATAACGAGTTTTACCGTTAGAAGTAAATGATAAATCTGAATTATCAAAAAATCCTGGTTCCGGATAATTAAATTCAACATCACCATTACTATCTAATCCCTTTAATAATCCTGTGACTACTTGTTTTGTACCAGTCCAAGCATTCGCATTCCAAGTCTTTGTCTGTCCATTCTCATTGATATTGCTGACATTACATGTATAGTTTCTATATTCACTATAATTTTCTTGTGAAATTGTATGGTTATCATTGTCATTTCCAGACTCTCCCATTGTCAAGCGGGCACTATCTGAACCAATTCCATGATAAGAAGGATTCGACGGCATATTGATAGAATAATATGTACTTCCGTTTGGATTCCAGTAAGTCCCATCACCTCGTCCAGCCATAATCGTATAATCATAGAACTTCGTCTGGCCTTTTACTGTTGTCTTTTTCGGAGTATAATATACCTCTACTGTAGAATCTTTTGACAATGTGATTTTAGAATATTCGGATTCATTCACATAATTCTGTCTGTTTTTTGTTCCATCAGTATTTGTATTCTCTACAATTACCTTCTTTACATTCCAATTGCTTGCTTTAGCATAATCGTTGATTCTTCCTCCAACTGGAATCTCTAATACATCATCGGAGTAAATCTTTTTCTTTTCTCCGTTCGCATCAGCGGTTGAATCATCATTATAATGCTTAATTGTTGCCGTAACCTTTGTACTTCCCTGCTGAACAATAACGTAGGTTGAAAAATGATTTGTCTCAAATACAACATCACCTTTCTTATCTACATCCCCGTTCATGTTCTCTACTTTATTATTATCATCAACATGGAATACTGCTGCGTTCTGGCCTGCCGAGATTCCTGGTACATCTACAGAAACCTGTACAGATGCGCCCGGCTGGATCTCCTCACCATACAGTTCAAAATGAATATCATATGCATGAACCTTTTTCACAGTTCTCTTTTCCTTTAATGCAGCCTCCTCGACCTTTTTCTCTGTCTTCTCACTTAATTCTACCGGTTCAACAACTAATTCTGCATCTTCCGGCAAATCATTCTTATCAGCAGCCGTTACTGTTACATTCACCTCATCGCTCTTATACTCTTTCACGATTGGTTCTGGCTTGGCAGAAGAGGTCGTTGCTTCTGTTGTTGTCTCTTCTGGCGCAGTCTCCGTCGTTGCTTTTGTCTCCTTCTTTGTTGTCTCTTCTGCTTTTTCTTTCTTACTTTCGTCCGCTCCAGTTTTTTTCTCTGCTTCTGTTGTCTCTGTCTTTTTCTCTGTCGTCTTCTCCTCCGAAGATTCTGACTGTTCCGAAGCATCCAGACTTTCCGTTTGTATATCTTCTTCTGAATCAGCGTCCTCACTCTGTACTTTTACATCGGAATTATCCGGATTACCATCTGCCGCAGCCGTCGTTGCTTCCTCTTTCCCCATAGAAGCAAATCCAACTATATGCGGTGTTGTGAATAACATTACTGCAACGATAAAGATTGCTACGAGCTGTTTCCACCTTCTTTTGTTTTCCTTCACATTCTTCATAGTATTCCCCGCTTTCTTAAAAATAATCACTATGTAAATTCTGTTTATTTATTAAATTTTATTTTTTGTTAAACTTTATCGCTTATAAGTCATATTCGTCTGACATCTTTTATTCTATAATTTTATCATAAAATCTTCTTTTCGCCAATAAAAATTCTCCTTATTTATATGTTTTTTACCGCAACTTTACGCTTGATATTGCACAAGTTTACTTTTTATAAATTGTATTCTTTGTATATATAGAACATCGTTCTGCTTTATTTTTAAATTCCCACTATTATTAAGATACGTTTTTTTCTCTTTTGTGACTATCTTTTATATAAAAAGACATTTTTTAGCTTTTCCTTTCACTAATGAATGATTTTTTTATCAAAAACTTAAAAAACATCGTATCACAGAGTTCATGCTGGAAAAATACCCGTTATAAACCGATATTTTACTCAAAGCACTTCCCTTTATCTCTGCAATACGATGTTTTTCATCTCATCTCTGTAAAATACTCCACAATTAAATTGCCGAGTATTTCCATTTACTCTTTTAACAAATATATTTTTCTGCTATTTTTTTTAGTTTGTCTGGATGTTTGGCATACCAGACTTCATAAGTCAAATTTTCATCGGAAATAACCTGTCCAAGTTCCACAAAAAATTCTGGAATGACGTCAGCAGCCATAACACCCCATTCTTCTCCAAAATGTTCTTCTCCCTGTGTATCTTCTCCATTTACATGGAAAGCAAATGCCGGCTGCATTTTCCCATCTACACGTTTTGATGCCCCGTGGAAACCAAGCTTTCCAATCTGGTGCGTTCCACAGGAGGAAGTACATCCGGAAATATGAATTCTTGGAAGTACTCCATCTGCAAAGTGATATGGTTCCACTGCCTCTATAATACTTGCTAGTAAGCCCTGAGAATCTCTAAGTCCAATCTGACATACGGTACTTCCAATACAAGATACCGATGTTTCAAATAAATTTTTTGCCCCATCTTCTGTAATTGCAACAACCTCTTTGGCCTGTGACGCATTCAGATTAATAATGTATAATGTTTCATCTGGTGCAATACGAACTTCTGCATTTGCGATATCTTCTATTATATTATAAATTTCTCCGAACTTCTTCACTGGCACGATTCCACCAATTGGGTGATATGCCACTGCATATAGTCCTTCTTGTTTCTGTGAAAGAATACGTTCGGATTTATCCGTACTATTATTTTCTATATTCTTTCTTGTATGTTCTACCTCTGTTTCTACTACTTTTATAAGAAGAGAATCTTTATATTCTGCCTTTACTTCTGCTAACTTTTCCTGATAAGCTTTGCGGTATCCATCTACACCTAACGTCTCCTGCATATATCTTGTTCTTGATTTCGCACGACTCTCATAATTGCCGTAAGTGGTAAATGTACGAACCATCGCCTCTACATAATAGAGAACTTCTTCCGGCTTTACATTCTCCGCCACCTTTACACCCATGCGATAATTATTGCCAAGTCCTCCTGCACTGTACACGTCAAATGTCCCGTTCTCCTTTGCCACAAATCCAAGATCACGGAAAGTCGCATGGGTCACATTTGCCGGAGAATTCGAGAATCCAACCTTTAACTTTCTCGGAAGTTTCACCGTCTTAATAATTCCCATCAGATAATCAGAAACACATTCCGCATAAGGCAGCACGTCAAAATACTCTCCCCGCTCCACTCCGGATAATGGCGAAACCATTGTATTTCTCGGGAAATCTCCACCGCCACCACGTGTGACAATGCCAACTTCCATCGCCTGCTCCATAATATCACAGACCGCATCCGCATCAAGATCGTGAAACTGCACCGTCTGGCAGGTTGTCAAATGTGCTCTTTTCACATCATACCTTTCAATAGAATCTACGAGGAACTTTAACTTCTCCTTCGTTACTCTACCGCCAGGCATACGCAGGCGAAGCATACTTGCTTCTCCACCTTTTTGTGCGTAACTTCCAAATCCGCCAGAAAAGCCTTTATAATCCTTTACACTAACCTCTTTGGCATAAAACTTTTCTGTCATTTCCCTAAAGTCTTTTAAATCTGCTTTAAATTCCTTCATCAAATCCTGATTCATATTTCCACTCACTCTCACTTTCTATTATTCTCTATAACTCATTATAATTTTCTCTCAATAATAACAATTAAAATTATATCATACTTCTCCTACCTGAAGAAGTAGTAATAAATTAAATAGTAATTTGCTAAGCTAAACAGACGAAGTCTGAGAATCAAATCATTTATATTTGTGATTTTCGTCGCGGCGTGTTGAATGTTCGCTTTTGCGCTCGCATCCAACACTTGCTCCCAGACCACAAATATAAATGATTTGATTCTCAGACTTCTGCATTCTGGCTGTTCAAGCAAATTAATGAGGAAATTTGTGGGAGAAAACAGGAGGAACAGCCCGACCAAAAAGACTAAAATTCTTAGAAATTAGCGACAAACTATTACTGATACATGAGTGAAACATCCTCACTCCCAGAAAGACGAGGGCATAATGTAACTAAAATCCTATATTTACTTCAACTGCCAAAGACAGCTTCCCAAGAGAGAAGGTACCCTATATTTGTGGCCTTAGAACGAGGATTGAATGTGAGCCTGTAAGCGAACATTCAACCCACAGTGATAGAGTCACAAATATAGGGCACCTTCTCTCTTGGGAAGCGTCTATTTTTCCTGCGGCAAAACGCAATTGTTAGCACTCATTTAAATTGAGTGCTAATTTTTTCTTGACATTCCCGCAAACTGGTATTAGTATAAGAATGGTATTGATAAAAATACAAAGGCAATATTCCAGACGGAAGTTTTTTGACTTAGTTCATAGAATATTAGCCTACATTTATATAATTAATTTTAAGGAGATGCTTATTATGGCTAAACAGGGAAGTTTATCAATTAACAGTGAAAATATTTTTCCTATTATAAAGAAGTGGCTCTATTCTGACCACGACATTTTCATCCGTGAGTTAGTAAGTAACGGATGCGATGCTGTAACAAAGCTGAAAAAGCTTTCTGTTATGGGTGAATTTGAAGAAGCTGACGATGAGAAGTATAAAGTAGAAGTTCGTATTAATCCTACTGACAAGACTCTTACCTTTATTGATAATGGTATTGGTATGACAGAGGACGAAGTAGACGAATACATCAATCAGATTGCTTTTTCTGGTGCTGCTGCTTTCATGGAACAGTATAAAGACAAAGCAAGTGATGAGCAGATTATCGGTCATTTCGGACTTGGTTTCTATTCTGCATTTATGGTTGCTGATAAGGTTACTATTGATACTCTTTCTTATAAAGAAGGCGCTACACCAGTTCACTGGGAATGTGATGGTGGTACAGAATTTGATATGGAAGATGGTGACAAAGCAGAGCGTGGTACAACAATTACTCTTTACCTCAACGATGAGAGTTATGAATTCTGTAATGAATACCGCTGCCGCGAAGTTCTTAACAAATACTGTTCTTTCATGCCAGTTGAAATTTACTTTGTAAATGAGGAAGAAGAAGCGAAAAAGGCTGAGGAAGCTGCCAAAAAGGATGCTGAAGAAAAGGTAATTGACGTAGACGTAAAGGACGCTGATGCAAAAGAAAATAACGCTGATACAGAAGATGGTGATTCCGAAGTAACTCTTGAAGAGGAAGAAGAGGAAGAAGATGATGCACCTAAGCCAATCAACCAGATTCATCCATTATGGACAAAGCATCCAAACGACTGTACTGATGAAGAATATAAAGAATTTTACCGTGATGTATTCCACGATTATAAAGAGCCTTTATTCTGGATTCATTTAAATATGGATTATCCATTTAACTTAAAGGGTATTTTGTACTTCCCTAAGATTAATACAGAATATGAATCAATTGAAGGCACAATTAAGCTTTATAACAATCAGGTATTTATTGCTGATAATATTAAGGAAGTTATCCCTGAATTCTTAATGCTTTTAAAGGGTGTTATTGATTGTCCTGATTTACCACTTAATGTTTCACGTTCTGCTCTCCAGAATGACGGTTTTGTCAAAAAAATTTCTGATTACATTACTAAGAAAGTTGCTGACAAACTTTCCGGCATGTGTAAAACAGATAAAGAAGAATACGAAAAATACTGGGATGATATTAGCCCGTTCATTAAATTCGGTTGTTTAAAAGACACTAAGTTCTGCGAAAAGATGTCTGATTATGTTTTATTCAAGAATCTTGATGACAAATATCTTACATTTAAGGAATGTCTTGAAGAAAATAAAGATAAACATGAAAATACTATTTTCTACACAAACGATCCTGTTCAGCAGAGCCAGTATGTAAATATGTTTAAGGCTGAAGGAATTGATGCTGTTGTATTAAAAGATGCAATTGATCAGCCTTTCATTTCACAGCTTGAGCAGAAAAATGAAAATGTTAAGTTTGTAAGAATTGATGCTGACTTAAATGATTCATTTACTGAAGAAATAAGTGAAGATGAGCTTAAAGATGCTACTGAAAAATTAACAGAAACATTTAAGAAAGCTTTAAATCGTGATAAGTTAGATGTTAAGGTTCAGAAAATTAAAGACGAAAAAGTTTCTTCAATGATTACTGTTTCAGAAGAAAGCCGTCGTATGCAGGATATGATGAAGATGTATGGTATGTCCGGTATGGACCCTGCAATGTTTGGTGGTTCAGGTGAGACATTAGTATTAAATGCCAACAATGCTCTTGTTAAATACATTTTAGCTAATCCTGAAGGAGAAAACACTGATATTATGTGTAAGCAGTTATATGACCTTGCAGTAATTAGTCATACTCCGCTTAATCCTGAATCAATGACAGCATTCATTGAAAGAAGTAATAAGATACTTGAAATCTTGTCAGAAAAATAGGGAAGATGGTTTAAAGTCCGGTTATAACTGATAGTTTGTAGTCTGGTTATAATTAATGGTTTAAGCCACTGCAAATTATAAAATAAGAATGTAGGAATTATGGCATATAACAATGTCGGAAACCTACATTCTTATTTTTTATTTTATGACATGTTGGTACACTTTTCCACGGAGGTGTCCACTCCCAACTCTCCAATATATTGGACGATTTACAGTACAAGAGAACATTTTTATTCCACTTTACTTCAACTCATATTTTTCAAATATTTCATATACTGCCAGGTTATACTTGTATAGGTTCTGGGCTTTTCTAATTAGTTTCGCACACTTATGCGAATCATCAAAGTTAAGTGACATATACGTCCAAATTTCTTTCATTTTAAACAGCAAATGCTTGTCTGCTTTCATTATTTTTTCAAAATCATTATATAGTCTGTCATGATATGCCTCTAGCATTTTTTTAGTCAACTTTTTTCCACCTTTGATTTCATTAACAAGGTTTGGGTTTCCAATAAGCCCTCTGCCTATCATGATGCTTCCAATTTTCATTTCTGAATCATCATTTATTTTCTCAATAATTCTGTGATAATTCTCCACTGTGTTTATATCTCCGTTATAACAAACTGGATTCTTACTGTTTTCCAAAGCATACTTAAAGGCTTCCATGTTTGGAGTTCCCTTGTATAGTTGCTCTCTTGTTCTTGGATGTACTATCAACTGGCTAATTGGATATTTATTGTAAACTTCTAGTATATTTTCAAACTCATCCGGCTCATACATTCCTATTCTTGTTTTTACAGATATTGATAAATTATGACCTTCACTGTTCTTCTTCTCTAACCAGTTGAATGTTTCATCAAAAAATCTGTCCATTGCTTCCGTATCTTTTAGGAAACCTGCCCCTTTGTTTTTAGACACAACAGTGCCTGAAGGGCAGCCGGCATTCAAATTAATTTCTTTATCATAGCCCAATTCAATTAACTGATTTGCTGCCTTTATAAAGTAATCTGCCCGATTTGCCAGAATTTGTGGCACCAAATTAATCCCTTTATTATTGTTTTCCGGCAAAAGATCTCTTATTTCTTTTCCTTTTAATCTATCGTTAATCGATGGGGATATGAAAGGTGCATAGTACTTATCCATGTCATCAAACAAATCATTATATGCGTTTCTATATGTAAATCCTGTTACACCTTCAAGTGGTGCAAAATAAAATTCCATGTCATTCTCCTTACTTATCTATTAATCCTTGCACAGTATATCAAAAGTATGTTTCAAAAACCAGTAGTATGTGGTATAATTTTATAGGTTTTATGCGAATTTATTTATATTTATGCACAAAACCGCTTTAACAAAAATAATTAAAAGCGAGGTTATACATATGAAATTATGGGGCGGTCGATTTACTAAGGAAGAAAATCAGTTAGTTCACAACTTTAACGAATCCCTTTCTTTTGACCAGAAATTTTATAAGCAGGATATTCAGGGAAGTTTAGCACATGTTAAAATGCTTGGCAAACAGGGAATTATTACTACTGATGAAATGAATGATATTATTAAAGGGCTTGAAAGCATTAGAGTTGATCTTGACAACGGAACTCTTCAGTTTGATAACAGTGAGGATATTCACAGTTTTGTAGAAGCACATCTTATTGAAAGAATTGGCGATGCCGGCAAGAAACTTCACACAGGACGTAGCCGTAATGATCAGGTTGCTCTTGACATGAAACTTTACACAAGACATGAAGTTGAAGAAATTAATGATTTGTTAAAAACACTTCTTAATTCTTTGTTGAAGGTTATGGAGGAAAACACAGGAACTTTTATGCCCGGCTTTACTCATTTACAGAAAGCACAGCCTATTACTTTGGCTCATCACTTTGGTGCTTATTTCGAAATGTTCAAGCGTGACCGTAGCAGATTAGATGATATACATAAGAGAATGAATCTTTGTCCACTAGGTTCAGGTGCTTTAGCAGGAACTACTTATCCTTTAGACAGAGAATATACTGCAAATCTTCTTGGTTTTGATGGTCCAACTCTTAACAGTATGGATTCAGTATCAGATAGAGATTATTTAATTGAATTTTTAAGTGCTCTTTCTACTATTATGATGCACTTAAGCAGATTCTGTGAAGAAATTTGTATTTGGAATTCTAACGAATACCGTTTTGTTAATATTGATGATTCATACAGCACAGGTTCAAGCATTATGCCTCAGAAGAAAAATCCTGATATTGCAGAGTTAATCAGAGGAAAAACAGGACGTGTTTACGGTGCTCTTGCTTCTATCCTTACAACAATGAAAGGTATTCCTCTTGCTTATAACAAAGATATGCAGGAAGACAAAGAGTTATCTTTTGATGCAATTGATACAGTTAAAGGATGCATCGTTTTATTTACAGGTATGATTGATACAATGACATTTAACAAAGATATTATGGAAGCAAGTACAAAGAACGGCTTTACTAATGCTACTGATGCTGCTGATTACCTTGTAAACCACGGAGTACCATTTAGAGATGCTCACGGAATCGTTGGTCAGTTAGTTCTTTTCTGTGAAGAAAAAGGAATCGCCCTTGATGATATGACTTTAGATGAATATAAAGCTATCAGTCCTGTGTTTGAAGATGACATTTATGATGCTATAAGCTTAGAAACATGCGTTGATAAGCGTACAACAATTGGTGCTCCGGGACCTGATGCTATGAAGAAAGTTATTGAAATCTATAAAGAATATTTATCAAAATAAAATTGATTTTTCTAATACGTTTGCAAAATAATAATATTAGAAAATTTTCTAATATTTTAACAAAATAGTTTTCAGATTTTTTGTTAATATTTTTAATAAAAGGCCTCACTAAGAATCATAATTAAATCTTAGTGAGGTTTTATTAAATTCCCAAAATTTCTATGGATTACAGATCTTGCAAGGATCATATCCCTGATTTATTAAATCCTGCCTTGTTCCTTTGTATACACTTTTGTTAGAATTGCTCATCTGTTTTACACTTCTGCAAGATAGAGTGTGGAATTTGTGAGTATTCATATTGAGAATATATTCTGTAGTAGCTGATGAACTGCTTGTATTCTTCTTTGATGAACTACTATTTGAACTACTCTTGGAGCTACTGCTTGAACTTCCGTTTGTATTCTTATTTGAACTGCCTGTTGAAGTTGACTTCTTGCTGTCCGAACTAATTTCAGCTTTTCCATTGCCTATACTGTCTCCGGTTGCATAATCAATAGTTACACCCGGTTGAACATTATAACAAAAAACATTAAAGCTAATTCCTTCACCTTTATCCTCAACAGAATATCCTTCCATCTTTACACCTTTTGCAACAAGATTGTTACCTTCAAAAATAGGTGTGACTCTATACATTACGTGATTGGATGTTTCTTTTACATAATCAGCAACCATATCTTCAAAAGGAAGCATCCCTGTTACGTTAAGATATCTTGTTCCTGTTATAAGATTTTTCTCGTTGGCATTTTCGCCTGTCAACTGATACCCAATAAGATGACATCTATTGTACAAATATTTTCCGTCAACAAAATCATATTTAACAGTTCGCCAACCTGTAGGTTTTACCATTCCAATTTCACCACGTTTTTCCGTTGGCATAATTTCTTTTCCAACACTTGCCACACATATAGTACATCTTCCAAGACTATCAAGACTTCCATACTTTTCAAAAGATTTATCTGTTATCTCTTTTGATTTAAATTCCGGATTATTTCCATTAAGTTCTACATATGCTTTTCCGTTATATTCAGGAATTTTTGTAGACTTAGAGCTTTTTGTTGCCTTGCTTTTGTTTGATTCATTTTTCGAAGAGTTTGCACTTTTATTAGATTTTTGTGCTTTAGTTGTAATATTAGCACTGTCATCATTGTCTACAACTTGTGTTTTGTTATTCAAACTGTCATCATGTGTTTGTGTATCAGTAGCTAATATTACCTTAGTTTTTCCTGAATCTGATGAATTAATACTTGTATTATCGCACCCTGAAAGCATTCCAACTGCCAACATTAATGCCATTAAAAGTGCACTTATTCTTTTTTTCATAACCTGCTCCATGTACCTATTCATAAATCTCTCTAACTATCTTTTCGTGGGAATATCCCTGAAACTCTAAAGTTTCTGTAAGATTGAGTTTAATTTTATTCATACCAAAACTTACATCTGCCGGATAAATCTTGTCCCATCTATAGACAATCAGTTTATTTATTTGTTCCGCATTAAT
>ERZ827516.2432-NODE-2432-length-13583-cov-3.697590_pt1 | contig 13583 bp, 9 predicted proteins | sample MGYA00519703_ERZ827516 | MGnify/ENA primary metagenome ERZ827516 (study PRJEB31778, sample SAMEA3449337) | human gut metagenome | biome: human gut; feature: human-associated habitat; material: faeces | place: United Kingdom | collected 2010/2012 ...
GTTAATGAATACCTTCCATTCGGGTTTCCCGGAAGGGAGGCAGTAACTCAACGGTTTACAATTGATTTTTAAGAACTTGTTTTCTTTTTTCCTTTGTACCCGCAGGAGCGGTCAGGCTCCTGCGGATTGAAAGTGTTATTGAGCCACCACCTCGTAGTTGTAGGTGATGCCGTCTACTGTCTGTACATTGTCCTTATAAACGTATCCGTCGGCTGCGGCCGTCAGGTTGTCCTCGAAATAACCGCCCTGAATTGCTACCGTACCGCCGGCGATATACACGTCTTTCATGCCCGGGTAACCGGAGAAATACCCGCCTGTAATCGTGGCCTTGCCACCCTCGTTGTAAAGCGCATAGTATTTGCAGTCGTTCAGGATCGTGCCGCCGGATATCGTCACGTTGGCCCCTCCGATCGACTGGATGGCTTCGATCCGGCCGCCTTTGACCGTCAGTTTGGCATTGCTGCCGGCTGCCATCAGCGCATAACCCGTCGGAGAGTTCCGGTTAATGACGTTACCGTTCTCGATGGTCATATCGGCGCTGCCGGTATTCATCAGCGTAAAGCCGGGACCGTCGAACGTTCCGTTCTTGATGTTGCAGATGCCCTGATTGTAGATAACCACGCCGTTGGCATCCGTAGCTTTCGTAGCGGTATAAGTTCCGTTTTCGATCGTCAACGTTGCACCGGCTTCATTCATGAAGATATAATCGGTGGCAGTCATCTTTCCGGCGCCTTTGACGGTAAGCTCACTCTTGTTGACGATCTGCTGTTTGCCGACAGTCAGAGTAACATCTTTTTTCTTAAAGTCGATGACAGTAGGTTTCTCGATCGCAATCTCGCCGCTCGTTTCCGGAATTTTCGTCAAATCATAATGATACCATACATTGACGTTGCCACCGTCTTTCAAGAGGGCAACGAAGCGTTTCAGTTCGGTCCAGCGATCCTTAACAACGCCATCCACGATCAATTTGGCCGTGTTTATGTATCCGGCAGTGAAATTGGAAGCCCACCAGCCCATATATTCATCTGTGAAATGGCCGGTTGCTACTCCGTCTGCCTGTTTGTCCACCTTGTTGTTGCGGAGTTCTACGGTGTACTTGTCGTAGGTGTCGGCTTTTTTCGATACATTTACCATATTGCCGATAAATGCGTGGGAGAAACTTTGCTCCATAGCATAGAACAAATCGCCGTCGCTATAGGAATCCGCATCCTCACCTTTATAAGTATTGTTGAGAGTAATGCCGCTGACCGAGCAGCCCTCGATGAGCACGTTGCGCTCGAAAGTCTGGAAATAACCGATAAGGCCGGCTGCTTGCGAACAGTAGGTGAACGTTCCGGGGTTAAATACGTCGATAGAGCAAGCGGTTACCGAGCAGTTGCGGACCGTGACGTCTTTCGAGCTTGTGCTGACGAAACCGATCAGACCGCCGATTTTCTGAACGCTCTTAATGGTCGTATTCTTCATATGGCAGTTTTCCACCGTACCGTAGTCCATGCGGCCGACCAATGTACCGCCGCGATAACAGGTCACTTCGGCACCGTCGATCGTGAGGTCTTTCACGTTGCCCTGAAGCACATAGAAGAAACCGCCGTAGTAAGTGCCTTTATCATTAGGTTGACCTGTGGCGTTGTCGACGTATAGGTTCTTAATCGTATGGCCGGCGCCGTCGAATTCCACGAAGCCTTTGCCTTCCGTATCGATCGGAGTCCATTTCTGTTTTTGGAGGTCGATATCCGTCGTCAGCACGATCTTCGCACATCTCTTCTCTGCCACGAGTTGGACTGCTTTTGCAAGGGTCTTTGCGTCGCCGACGGCATAGACCGTTACTTTGTAAACGGCATCCGCTTTGCTGAAATCGATATTCTCCACCGCTCCGTAGATTTCCACATTTCCTTTATTTACGTTCAGTGTTTTCACCGTGACGCCTTCGGGAACGATCAGCGTTTCGCCGGCCGTCGTGGCGTCTATTTCCCCGAAGGAGCCCTGAAGGGTAACCGTCGATTCCGGGGTATTGATGGTCAGTTTCCCGGTGGTATTGGCCGTGATGGTAATATTTGCGGGAGCTTCCGTGTTACCCTCCGTTCCACTGGCCTGATCGTCGTATTTTACGGTAACGGGGTTGCTCGTTTCGGGCAGCGTAAGCGAAATTTTCACGTCATTGTCCGTAGCATAGATCTGCGGTATCACGATCTCGTTGCCCGCGGCATTCGTCAGATTCTTGACGACAATATCGGTCGCGCCGCTTTCGAGGGCCGCTTTGACATCTGCCGCGCTTTCGACTTCGGCAATCACTTTCTCGATGGGGCTGTTTTCATCGAATTCCGGGTCGATCGTTACGCTGATCGTGCCCTTCCTGGTCAGCAGGTTGCCCGACACGTTGGTGCGATAGTTGCGGCGGATCGGAATGTTGGTGAAGGCGTCGTTGGTGCAGATCTCCGTACCGCCGTTGTAGAATGTCATCGTGAAATCGGAGAGCGCGGCCCCGGATTCCGTGGCCCAGAGGAAATCCATCGAGATCGTACCGTCGGTCTTGGCGAATTCTGTCGCCTTATAGCTGACGTCGGCCGATCCGCTCACTTCGCCCGTCAGGGCGTTGAACGTCGTGGGAAGGCCCTTGAAAGCGACCTCGTATCCCGTGGGTTTCAGCGCCTCGTCTCGGATTTCGTTCAGATCGTTGGTCTTTACCACCAGCAGACCGAAAGGACGTTTCAGGGTTACGGGCCTGGAGAAAGAGCCCGTCACTTCGAACGTCTCGTGGGCGAAGAACGCATCCCGCTCGTCGCTGTTGCCGACGAACGGCCCGATTTCCGTGATCGACTTCAGATTCGCCGTATTGTAGGTCTTGTCCGTGAAGTTGCCTTCGCTGCCTTCGGCGCAGTCGGCCCAGAATACGAAGTCGTAGGTCTGCTGGGCGACCAGCCGCAGGTCGTCGAAGGTAACCGTCTCGCCGGTGACGCCCTTCTCGATACGGTTGTAGAGTTTGTCGTTGCGGTAGATCTCCAGAATACAGCGGTTGGCCGAGGTGCCGGCGCCGAAATCGTCGGTAACCGCACGGGTTCCGTTCTGCGGAATGGTGACCGTAAACGAGGAGGAGGATGTCGTGTCCGAAACGACACCTTCGTCCTTCTGACATGCGGTGAGGGTCAGTGCAAGGCCCGCCGCCAACAGGAAGAGTTTTTTCATGGTTTGTTGAGCTTTTGCGAATTACCCCCCCCCTCCGATTTTTCGGAAGGAGAGGATGTAACTCAACGGTTTGTAATTTATTTTGAGGAACTTCGTTTTGGGATTTAGGTGAGATTCGGATTCGGTCGTCCGTCATTCGAACGTCGCCGTCACGCGGGACGTGCAGTTCGGTCGCAGCGGCAGTACGTCGAGTGTCCTGGTCGTACTTCCCACCGTGACCGAAAGGCCGACGGTGTGTTCCGCGTTGGACGGAACGAAGAGGAAGTCTTCGCCGACCGAGTCCGATCCGGCGGTCGTCGTCGGGAATGCGAGCGTTAAGGTTTGCGGGGCGGATGCCGTTCCGGTCAGCACGTCGTACTGCGTCGGCACGTCCGTGTAGGTAACCGCAACCGCTTCGCCGCCTGTGCCGAACGCCTTCCTGTTCCGCATCTTCAGCTTGGCCAGCGGGCGCTTCAGCTCGGCCGATACGGCGTTGCCGCCGTTCCATTGCACGTCGGTCAGGACGCAGGCGAAGGCGTCGCGTTCGCTTGCGGCTGCGGGCGTGTATTTTTTCGCGGCGACCTGCCGCAGGTCGCCGGTCTCGTAGGCTCCCGTGCCGTAATCGGCCCAGAAGAGGAAATCGTAGGAGCCGGGAACCAGCGCGATCTCGATAGCGGCTTCGGTGAGTGTTCCCGCCGCTGTCTTATGCAGCACGCAGCGGGGATTGGCGCCCCGTGTCCACGCCTCGAAGGTGTAGGTCAGCGCCTGTTCTGCGGCAGTCTCGCTGCGCGTCGCCGCCTTGGCTGCGGGTTCGTTCTCCAGCGCGCCCTCCGAGCGCAGGGAGATCGCACCGCCCACGGGCTCCGCCGGGGCGGGCGTGGGGCTCTCGTCCTTGCTGCATCCGGCAAGGACGGTCAGTGCGAGAAACGGTGTCAATATCTTTTTCATGCGAATAGCGTTTTAGTCGGGGATCACGATATCTATTTCTCCGTCAAACCCGGGGTCGATGCCGATGCCGGGGGCGTAGTCGCGCGTGAGAAACTCGTCGCGTACGGTCGTCAGCTTGCCCCGTACGATCGGTACGTCGATGCCCTCGATACGGTTCAGCAGGTTGCCCTCGCTGTCGCGGATGGTAAGATCGACCTTCACGGCCGATTCGGAGCCATTGACGAAGATGTAGTCGCTGGCCAGGTGCGCCTCCTTGTCCGTCAGCGGCGTCATGTTGCATCCGAATGACATGCCCGTTCGGGCGTCGTTGGGTTTGTTCGTGTAGGCGTTGAAGCCCGACGGGAAGTACCCCGCATACTCCACCTGCACCCGGATTGTCGAAAGATCGGGATTCTTGACGAGCAGATTTTCGGCAATGGTGCCGGCTTTCGCCCGCCGTGCGGCCAACTCGTCGAGAAACTTGTCGATGTCGGTGGTGATGAATTCGATCTTGGCCATCGGACGCTGAAGCGTCACGGTCGCATCCGCGGTCGCGTTCCACCGGTCGCGGTAATCCTTGAGGTCGATCTCCTGTTGTGCGATGTAGGCGTCCTTGTGGTCTTCGTTGCCGATGTAATCCCCGGCTTCGGGAACGCTGATCGACGAAAGGGAGTTTACATGGTAGTATTTGTCGGCCGTCGAGCCGTCGTCCACATAGTCCATCCACGCTACGACGTGATACCGGGCGGCATGCACCGCCAGCGAGGTGCGGATCGCATGATGTCCGTCCGCCGCCTGCTCGCAACTGAGCACCTGCTGCTCTACGGGTTCGCCGCCGATCTCGTCGCGGAACACCTCGACGATCCAGCGCACGTCGTGCGTGTCGGCTTCCGGCGCTTCGGAACGCCCCGTCGGCTCGTAGGGTTCTATTTTCGGGTCGATCGCCAGGGTCAGGTTCATATTGACCAGCGTGGGATCCACGCCTCCGTTTTCCGGAAATTCCAGTACGGTCTTGTCGCAGCCTGTCGATACGAGGACGAGCAAACAGGCGATATATGTTGTCGGTTTTTTCATCTTCCGCTCCTCCTTTATTTTCCGAATCGGTAAACCAGACCGATTCCCACTTTCGTCAGTCCCCAATAATTATAAGCTATTCCCTTCTCGAAGCGGGTGCCGTTCGAGATATTATAATAGGTATCGTATTTCGTGTGGACGTATCCCGCTCCGATGGTGAACTCTGCCGCCCAGTGGCGGGCGAAGGGCAGCACGTAGCCGTAGCTCAGACCTGCACCGTAGAAACCGTCGGGCGACTGGTAGCGGTTCTTGTCGTCCACGGCGATATTGAAGGCTCCGATGTTGAGGTGAGCTCCGAGGAAATGACCTTTCATCGGCTCTTTCAGCCAGTAACGGAATTCCGGCTGAACAGCCAGAAAACGCAGCCGGTAGTCGCGCGCTACGGTGTAGGGACTGTATATGATCGGAAGATCGACCGAGCAATGCTTGCCGAAACCGTACTCTACACCGATGTTGGCGACCGTGGCGGCCAGATAGGCTACGTTGGTTTTGACCGCCCAGCGGTAGGAGGAACATACGGGATCGGACTGCGCTCCTTCCGGAACCCCGGCGACCGGTTGCGCCGGTTGCGGTTCCGGCCCGACGGACGTCTTCTCGTCAGGCGTATCGGGTTCGGCCGGGGATTCCGGTGTTCGCGATTCCGGCCGGCTTTCGGATTTTTCGTTTTCGGGCAACGAACCGGACGGCACGACGTCTCTCTCGGACAGCGTGTCGGGAACCGTATCCGCCTTCGCACTCGGAAGCATATAGGTTACGGCGGTCACATCTGTCATCCCGCGCCACCGTTGCGTGGAATTCGTCGTTCTGAAATGGTCTTCTTTCAATCCCTCGTGGACGATGAAGTAGGATTTGACCTGGTTGCTTCGGTTCTTCGCGGCCGCGAGGTTCTCCTTGCGGGAGTTGTACGAGGAGCAGAATCCCAGTACGCGCACTTTCATGTCGCCCGATTCGATCGAGAGCCTGTGTTGCCGAATGGACCGGGTGAGCAAGTCGATAGCGGCTGCGTTTCCCTTGTAGTCGGCCCAGAACATGCGTTTCTTCGGAGCGAACCGGAAGACCGCCGTATCTCCCCGGACGAATGGCTCCGCAGACATGCCGGCATCCTGCCCTGATGCCATACCGCAGGCAAACGACAGGATCGGCAGAAATAGCAGTTTGCACTTCAGTTTCATCGGATGAATAGCTGTTTTCATGCTTGTTTCCTTCCGCCGGACGCGGCATCGGAAAACCTGTTCAAACCGCTAATGGCAGATGAAAACGTTCGTTTAATACTCCAAAGGTATAATTTTTTATTCGTATCGGCAAAAAAAGTATTGCTAAAAATTTACATATCAACTCTTTTCTCCCTCCTGCTCTTTCATTCGTCGGCTTTATGCGTCGTCTTTTTCCGACATGCCGATTTAACGAACGTTTTTCCGCCGTCTGCATTTCATGTCGTCCAGGATCGAAGCGGTCCGGCGACATCGCCCGGGCGTACAAGGCATGATACGGTTGTATTTTCCTGATTTTCATCGTATCCCGGTTCGGAGAAAACCTGGCGGGCGTTTTGTGGCGTGTTTCGCGTATCCGTGAGAAGACTTGGAGATTCGGTTTGATCGTGTGAGAAGTGTGCGTTTGCGTTTTGGAACAATGTCCGCATTCGTAAATGGGATGTACCTTACTTCGTTTTACGATCGTGGGCCTTAATGTATAAAACCCTGCAAATATATAATTTGCAGGGTTTTGCTTCTGTTCGTGCCACTTGGCGGAGAGAAGGGGATTCGAACCCCTGAAACACTTTTGATGTTTACTCGCTTTCCAGGCGGGCCAGTTCAACCACTCCTGCATCTCTCCGAAAACGCCCCCAAAAGTACGCAATATTTCCCGATTCTGCAAATGACGGCCGTTTTTTCTCCTTTCGGGATCCGGGTGTCCACTCCGTTTCGGTCCGGTGGTGTCTTGCCCTCCGCTCCGTTTGCGGCCCGTTTGCCGTCCCGGAAGGAACCGGATCTCTGCCGATTCCGGGGAAACGAAAACGGGACGACCCGCGGACCTTCCGTTTTCCAGGCGGAGAGAGGCAGCATCGTTGGACTGGCTCACACCAGTATCTACCGACTATGTACTATGCGCTGTACCGGTTGGAGCGTATCGCCGAACAGATACCGCACGTGCGTCCGGTATCATTCTCTTTTTGGAAGCAAACCTCTTCCGAGCCGGTCTTCCGGTGGCAGGCGATAGTGTTCCGCTGTCGTCTCTTGTCCTGTTTACTTGCAGGAAGGAGGAATAAAGATAGCGCTGTTGAAAAGAGAATGCAACGTTGTCGCTTTTCCCAACGTATCGGGCGAATCTGGGTTAGCGATTTTATGGCTAAATATTCGGCTTAAATAAAGCGCAATACCTTGTACGGTCTCGCCGGAATTTCTGAAAAGTGCCTCCGGAGGGGTTGTATAGTTTGTCTTTGAATTTTAGCGTCCGAGGAGTTCTCCTGCAACCGTACGTGTGAGACTCATGCTGTCGTCATCAAGTTCACTGCGCCAGTACATGCCGCCTCTGAGACCTTTTTCCTTGATATAGTCACATTTGATTTTCAACGATTTCGGATTTTCATATCCGACGATGAGGGTGCCGAGACTGTCAACGATATAAGGAACGCAAGCTATCGAGTCCCAGCGCTCTTCCATGCCCTCGGCCGCCAGATTGCGGTTCACGATATCGCGGTAATCGGTCCAACCCTTGAAATCCTTGTCGTTACCGCGACCGTAGAACGCAAGGCCGAGAACCATGTCCTTGTAGTCAAGACCTTTTGTTAGGAAAGAGTCGATTGACTCCTCAATCGTCGAAACTCCAGCCAGCTCCGAGCGGCGCAACGCAGTGTGATGATAGGGAGCCTGCCAGCCCATGTCGTAGGTCATCAGATTGACATAATCAAGATATTTCATCGCTTCGCGCATGTCGAAACCGTTGCCGAAAAAGCCTGCTGCAGCCGAAACCACTTTATCTCTGCCGAGTGCGTTGCGAACGTCGCTGAAAAGACGGATGTAGTTGGCCTGCTCTTCTTCATTGGCCGGAAACTCCCAGTCGAAATCAACCCCGTCGAGTTCATATTTGTCCACAATGCGTTTACAGTCCGCTGCAAATGCCAGACGAAGCGAGTCACGGCCTGTCATCTCTGCCCATCCAGATTCGGCTCCTGCGCCACCCATCGAAAGTATGACTTTAAGTGCCGGATTCTCTTTTTTGAGATTGAGTATCCGCTGAAGGCGGGGTATGTTGTTGATCTGTACGCCATCGTGGGTCCGATTGGGGATGGCGGCAAGATAATTTATGGCGGTCACCATATTGGCTGGCGGCAGTTTGCCCTCTTCTTGCCACACGTAGGCGATACATTCGTATTCGGGTTCGGCGGCCTTTCCTGAAGTCCTTTTGCACGAAACCGCGGCACCCATGAGAACAAGTGCAACGAAGCCGATCGAAATCTTTTTTATCTTTACATTCATCATTAATGTATTATATCAGTTAATATTCGTCTAAACCGAAAAATGCACGAACCGCTGCGTATGCAAACCGTATGTTGTAGAGATGAATTCGGTGTAAACAAAACACTCGGTTTTACATCAAATAATGTAAAACCGAGTGCCTGTTTCGCAATTTGCTGATTTTTAGCGTTTATTGCGGAGAGAGAGGGATTCGAACCCCCGGTACAGTTGCCCGTACACCGCATTTCGAGTGCGGCCCGATCGACCACTCCGGCATCTCTCCTTGAAGATCGTTCCCCGAAACCATCGTTTTGGGACTGCAAATATAGACATATTTTTTATATCCGCGCATTTTCGGGCGGAAAAAATTGCGTTCGGGCGAAAAAAAAGCTTCGGACGGGGGCGTTTGCCCGCCCCGGGTTGCTTCCGGTTCCGGAATAATTCCTATCTTTGTCCCGAAAGGACCGCCTGCCGGGAGCAGTATTTCGCCGCCGGGAGCGTTTATTGAACAGGGGAGCGACAGGAATACTAAAACCGGTACGGTTTTCGTTTTCTCCGAAAGAACCCACGCAAATCGAAGTGTGTTATGAAAACGTTGAATCTTTGGATCGGGGCCTTCCTGGCGGCCGCGGGGCTTGCGGGCTGTTCGTCGGCCTATTACGCCTCTTCGGGATACGCCTCCGACGACCTCTATGCCCTGCACGACCGGACGCAGATCGCCCGTAAGCAGCAGGCGCAGGCCGAGGCGCGCAAGGCCGCGGCCGAAGCGCGCCGCGCCGAATGGGAGGCCCGGCTGGCCGAAGCCGAGGCCGCAGCCGCCGAAAACGGATATTACGAATACGACGCCAATCCCTACCGGAGCGTGCTGGCCGACGATTACGAGAGCGCCTATGCCCGCCGGCTGCGCGGCTTCGAGTCGCCGTCGTACAACATGCCCTCGAGCTATATCAACGCCCGTTACAGCCGGGCGTTCGATTACGTTTCCGCCTACGATCCGGCCTTCTATAACGTGATCGTGATGGGCGACGAGGTGTGGGTCGAGCCCAAATACATTACCTCCATGTTCGGTACGTGGGGGCGGCCCGTCGTCTTCCTCGATCCGTGGTATTACGGCTGGAGTACGCCCGGACTGTCCTTCTCGATCGGCAGTTGGGGCTGGAGTTTCGGCTGGAACTCGTGGTACAGTCCCTGGTACAGCCCGTGGCACGGTCCGTGGTACGGCTCCTGGTACAATCCGTGGTGGGGGCCGTCGTGGGGCTGGGGTCCCGGCTGGCACGGCCACCCGCATTGGGGCGGCTGGGGCCCGGGCTGGGGGCCCGGCTGGGGACCGGTCCACCATTACGATCCGAACCGTCCCAATATCGTGCATCGTCCGAGTCGTCCGCCCCGTTCGCAGACGTTCGGAGGCGGTTCGGGGTCGAATATCAACCGGGGCTCGGGCGGCGGCCGCACGTGGCAGTCGGGGGTCTATCAGGGCGGTAACCGCGGCGGCCGCGGCAATTCGTCCCGCGGGACGGTCGGCCGGAACGACCGGAACGACAATCCCTTCGACTGGCGGAGCGGCTCCTCGAACAGCGACCGCACGGGTAACCGGCGCGCCCCGTCGAGCGGCAGTTTCGGCGGCAGCCGCGGCGGCTCCTTCGGCGGCGGCGGATTCTCGGGCGGCGGTTCGCGCAGCGGCGGCTCGACGGGTTCGAGTTCGCGCGGCCGATAGGGTGTCCGCTTTGATTGTCAAACGAAAACACGAGCATTATGAAACGTTCGATTCTGACGGCCGGCGCCGCGCTCCTGCTCTGCGGGAAGCTCGCGGCGCAGACCCCCCCCCAATACGAGTTCGGCGGACTGGCGATGAGCGCCGACGCCTTGTCCACTGCCGATCTGTTCTCGCTTTCGCAGCAGAGTTTCAATTTCGGTACGGCGCGGTCGATGGCCATGGGCGGCGCGTTCACGTCGCTGGGGGCCGACCAGGCTTCGATGGTTATCAATCCGGCCGGCCTGGGCATGTATAACCGCGGCGAAATCGCCGTAACGCCGATGATGACCTTTTCGCGGGCCGAAACGCCCGCGGGTCTGACTCCCTCGGGGGCCATGCCTTTCCGGAGCAACGGAAAGAACCGCTTCGCCTTGGGCAATATCGGCGGGGTCTTCAATGTGTACGAGGGGACCGGGCGGCTGCTGAGCGTGAATTTCGGCGTCGGCTACAACCGGCTGGCCGACTACAATTACAGCTATTCGTTCGAGTTCGCAGGCAGCAACCGGACCTCCTCCATCGCCGACGCCTTCGCCGTGCAGCTCGAGGCGGGCGGCGCCTATGTGGACGACAACGGCACGATCGCCATGAAGCGGGACGGCTGGACGGCCACCGACTGGCGGATCGACCCCTTCTTCTGGCCTGCCGTGGGAGCCTACAAGACCTATCTGGTGGATTACGACCGGACCGACAAGCTGTGGTATCCCGGCGAGATCGGCGATAACGCTACGGTGAACGGCGGCGCTTCGGTGCGGAGCATCGGATCGGCCGGCGAGTTCGATATCTCGATGGGCGCCAATCTGAACAACAAGCTCTATTTCGGCTTCACGCTCGGAATACAGAGCATCTACCAGAAGAAGAGCATCTATTACGGGGAGGGATATAACTACGGCGGCGGCAACGGTTACAACCTCGACCAGGGCGGCGAGTATGCGGTCGATCGCAACGGCAATCCGCTTGCGAATGTCATGCAGTCGATGGGAATGACGCAGACGGCGACCGTGGAGGGCGCGGGCGTCAATTTCAAACTCGGCGTCGTTTACAGTCCGGTTCCGAATCTGCGGCTGGGCATGGCGTTCCATACGCCGACGTTCTATTCGCTCGACAGGCGCTACGGGATGTCGATGTCCACCGCCTCGATCGGCGCCACGTCCGAGACCGATCCGCGTCCGCACGACTACACGTCGGACACCGCTTCGGACATTCTGGAGGACTCGGGCGACTCGGGCTGGGAGTTCGTCTCGCCTTCGCGCCTGATGTTCGGCGCCTCCTACACGTTCGGCGACGTGGCGATCGTGTCGGTCGATTACGAGCGGGACTGGTACAACGGCATCCGCGTGAAGAACATGCCCTATCTGGCTTACGGGCCCGCGGCGTCGGACTTCAAGCAGGACATGAAGTACTATTTCAAGGGGTCGAACACCGTGCGCGCCGGCGTGGAGGTGCGGCCGCTGCCGATGCTCTCCGTGCGCGCCGGATTCGGATACAACGGTTCGATGCTGCGCGACGAGCGGACGATCCTCTCCTCTCCGGCGGTCGCCGAGACGACCTACTACACGGCCGGTCTGGGTTTCTCGCTCTCGCGGTCGGTTTACCTCGACGTGGCCTACTGCTACGTGAAGGACACGACGACGCCCTACATGCTCTTCTACGGCAACCGGTATGCGGACGATGAGGCGAAGACGGAGATTTACCAGAGCGAGGTCTATACCACCGACTTTACGCGTCACAACGTGGCGCTGACGCTCGGTTTCAGGTTCTGAGGCGGGAAACGCAGGGTTCCGCTGCCGGGGGTCCGTCCGCTGAGGGCGGACCTTCGTTTCGGAGGGCGGTCTGCGATCGGCGGCGGAGACGGCCGGCGTGGAAATCGTCCGATTTTTTTACTATATTTGCAGTCCGGAACAAACGCAGAAACGAAATAGTTATGGCAAAGGAGCTCAAAGACCTCACCAAGTCGGACGAGAACTACTCGCAGTGGTACAACGACCTGGTGGTGAAAGCCGGGCTGGCGGAAAACTCCGCCGTCCGCGGTTGCATGGTCATCAAACCCTACGGCTACGCCATCTGGGAGAAGATGCACGATGCGCTGGACAAGATGTTCAAGGAGACGGGACACCAGAACGCCTACTTCCCGCTCTTCATTCCCAAGTCCTTCTTCTCGAAGGAGGCGCACCACGTCGAGGGCTTCGCCAAGGAGTGCGCCGTGGTGACGCACTACCGCCTGAAGAACGATCCCGAGGGCAAGGGGGTCGTCGTGGACCCCGATGCGAAGCTCGAGGAGGAGCTGATCGTGCGGCCGACGTCGGAGACGATCATCTGGAATACGTACAAGAACTGGATCCAGTCCTACCGCGACCTGCCCATCCTCTGCAACCAGTGGGCCAACGTCGTGCGGTGGGAGATGCGCACGCGCCTGTTCCTGCGCACGGCCGAGTTCCTCTGGCAGGAGGGCCATACGGCGCACGCCACGCGCGAGGAGGCCGTGGAGGAGGCCACGAAGATGATCCACGTCTATCGGCGCTTCGCCGAGGAATGGATGTCGCTGCCGGTGGTCGTGGGCCACAAGTCGCCCAACGAGCGCTTCGCCGGAGCGGAGGACACGCTCACGATCGAGGCGCTGATGCAGGACGGCAAGGCGTTGCAGAGCGGTACGTCGCATTTTCTGGGGCAGAATTTCGCCAGGGCGTTCGACGTGCAGTATGTCAATAAGGAGGGCAAGCTCGAATACGTGTGGGCCACTTCGTGGGGCGTCTCGACCCGCCTGATGGGCGCGCTCATCATGGCTCATTCGGACAACAACGGACTGGTGCTGCCGCCGAAGCTGGCGCCGATCCAGGTGGTGATGATCCCGATTTACAAGGGCGCGGATCAGCTGGCGGAGATACGCGTCCGCTTCGATGCGATCGCCGCGGAGCTGAAGGCGAAGGGGATCAGCGTGAAGATCGACGACCGCGACAACGTCCGCTCGGGCTTCAAGTTCGCCGAGTACGAGCTCAAGGGCGTGCCCGTGCGGCTGGCGATGGGCCCCCGCGACATGGAGAACGGTACGATCGAGCTGGTCCGCCGCGACACGCTCGAGAAGGAGACCGTGCCGCAGGAGGGACTGGCCGGCCGGATCGAGGCGCTGATGGCCGAAATCCAGGCGAATATCTACCGGAAGGCGCTGGCCTACCGCGATTCGATGATTACGCGGGTCGATACGTAGGAGGAGTTCA
>ERZ827516.2441-NODE-2441-length-13544-cov-3.344355_pt1 | contig 13544 bp, 12 predicted proteins | sample MGYA00519703_ERZ827516 | MGnify/ENA primary metagenome ERZ827516 (study PRJEB31778, sample SAMEA3449337) | human gut metagenome | biome: human gut; feature: human-associated habitat; material: faeces | place: United Kingdom | collected 2010/2012 ...
TTCCTCCCTGTAATCATAGGAACGGGGCAGAATTGTATCCTCAGGAAGCCCCCGGTTCCAAATCTGGCAGGAAGCATCCTTCTCTCCCACCTCCGGAAGGGCAGAAAGGCTCTGCTCCGTTTGTTCTGTTTCCTGCTCGCGGACATCTTCATATCCGAACGAACTATCTGGACTCCTTTTATCTGCCAAAACAGCGCAGCCTGCCGTCATAACAGCTATGCAAACGGCCAAAACAGCCCCCAAAGCCCTCCTATTCCTGTTTATCAATTTTCTTCTCCTGACTGCGTCTGGGAGGCTTCGGCCCCATAAACTGATAGAAATAGGTTTTCAGCATGCCGTTATAGATCTTTCGGTTCTTATCCGCCTTGCGGCCGAAATACCGCTCCGTCGCTTCCGGCGGGCAGTTATACGATCCAATGGGCCATCGGGCATCCGACGGTGCTGCTGACCTCCGCACCCGCATCCGCCGGAAGCGGTCAGGCATATACCTCGGCCTGGTGCTCGCCGCTGCATCCGAACCTCTGGGGCAGCGGCACGGACGGCTCGAACACCTCGGACGTGCACGTCAAGACGATTTACGACCCCTGTCCTCCCGGCTGGAGGGTTCCGCAGCCCGGAGCATGGGACAAAGCCTATTTCAACAAATCGTCGTATGTCGAAGAGGGAGGATGGTGCATGTACTATACTGCCTCGGGACGCTCGACGACCTGGTATCCGTTCTCGGGCTATCTGGACGGGCACTCCGGAAAGATGCAATATTACTGGCCGGCCTATCAGGTGCGGGTCTGGACGAATACGCCGACGCTGACCTCCTCCAAAGACTGTGCGCGGTATCTCTATATCTCGGACGAAAGCGGTGTCGTCGGGATTACCGATGCCGGGCAGGACGAGGGAATCGCCGTGCGCTGCATCCGGGAATAAATAATCCTTAAAACCTTCGAACATGAAACGATTCATTTTGATTACGACGCTCCTCCTCTCGTGCGGTCTTGCGGGCTGCCGCCAGGACCACCTCGGCGGCGACAACGGCCCTCGACAGGTTGCGGTGGAGCTTCCCGTGCGGCCGGACCCCATGACGGTCCCGACCCGCGCGGCGGACGACGAGGCGCTGCGCGACGTGAACTGGTGGCTGAGCGATGCGAACGGCAACGTCGTCCAGCACCGTTACCAGACCGCCCTGACCCTGCGCTTCGAGTGCATTCCCGGCACCTATCGCCTGCATGTCGCGGCCAACCTGGGGCGGGACACGGGGGCCGTGACCGACCCGGGCAGCCTCTCCGTCGCTCTCGGCGGTGATGCCGACGTATTGCCGATGGCCTGCGATACGCAGATAGACATTCCCGCCTCGGCAAGCAGCGTCGTGCAGCTTCCCGCAATCGAGGTTACGCGCTGCGCAGCGAAGGTCTCGTACCGCATCGCCGCCCGCCCTTCGGACATGGAGCTCCGTTCCGTGCAACTCCGCTCTGTACCGCTCTCGGTGCCGCTCTTCGCTCCCGGCACCGCGCCGTCGGACGCTCCGGAAGACTATACCGAAGGCAAGGCCGTCGCGCTCTCGGGCCGTCAGGCTGCGGGCGACCTCTATATGCTGCCCAATCCGCAGGGGACGGTCGCATTCATCACCGACCAGCGGCAGAAGAACGCCGCGAATGCTCCGCGCTGCGCCTCGTATCTGCTGATCCGCGCCGTGCGCGGCGGCAAGGTACTCGCCTACACGGTCTACCTCGGAGAGAACAACACTTCGGACTTCAACGTCCGGGCGAACCGTCACTACCGGCTCGACATCACCCTCGTGGATGACAATACGGCCGACACGCGCGTCTCGGCCTACACCGCCGCAGCGGAGGACACCTTCGGCCGCACGCAGCTCGGAGGGTATTGTTATCATGCGCCTTCGAACCGGCTTACCGTAACGCTCACGGGCGACGGGCATACGCCCGCCGTCCGGGGACGGCTCGACGTTCTCGAAGGCGACGCCGCAGCATTCCGCCTCGACGGCATCGCCGGCCCCGGGCACGACTTCGGCAGCCTTCGTATGGGCGGCGGCAGCCGCTTCCCCATAAGCTATGCCCCGGAGATTTTCACCGTCGGGAACAGCCGTTTGCACTACCGCGTGCGGCTGACCGACGAGTACGGATTCTCGCAGGATTATGATTTCGCATACGACTTCGCCAACTTCCTCTACGTCCATGCCTCGGAGGGCGTCTCCGTGCGGGCTGCAAACCCGCTCTATAGCCGTACGGAAGCCCAGGGCCAAGGTACGAGGGCCACGCTGCTCTGCCTCGAAGAGTGCCGCCTGGAGGCCGTGCCCGAAGCCGGATATACCTTCGACGGCTGGTATGCCGACAGCGGCTGTACGCAGAAGCTCTCCGCTGAAAAAGCGTATCTCTTCCGTCCGGAGGAGAAGCGTTCCGAAATTTATGTACGCTGCATATCCTCAGCCACGCCGCTCGACGGCAGGGGCACGGCCAACTGCTATACTCCGACCGAATACGAGACGTGGTATTCGTTCGACGCCACGGTCATGGGCAACGGCCGCGCGACGCCGGGCATTGCGCCGAAGAAACTCGCGGGTGTCGCAGTGAAGGTTCTCTGGGAGACCGGCACGACCCGTGGTGCAGTCGTGGAACAGGCAGCCTGTTCGGACGGCCGCATCCTGTTCCGCACGGGCACGGCTCGCGGCAATGCCCTCATCGGACTGTTCGACGCTGCGGGCGACTGCATCTGGTCGTGGCATATCTGGTCGGTGGATTACGAACCCTCGTTCTACGGACAGGAATACGCCTCGGGAGAGACCTTCATGCGGGAGAACCTCGGGGCTGAGACCACGGCCGTGACGGATACCCGCTCGAAAGGGCTCTACTACCAGTGGGGCCGCAAGGACCCCTTCCCGTTCCCCGCCTCGGCCGACCGCCCGACAACCGAAGGCACCGCTGTCGTGCAGTGCCTTTCGGGCTATGCGTTCGAGGTGCGCAGCAATACGGCCTCGGAGACGAAGTATCCGGCGAGCTGCTATACGATTGCATGGGCGACGGCGCATCCTACCGTGCTTCTCGCGGGTGCGCCCAACCCTGCGGGCCGCAATCCGGTCTATTATGGCTCGTGGTGTTATCCCCTCGACCATAACCTCTGGAGTGCCCCCGACGGCAGAAAGACCATCTACGACCCCTGTCCTCCGGGGTGGAAGGTGCCGTCACGCGAGGCGTGGGACATGGAGCATTTCTCGAAATCCTCCAATTCGCTGGGCTGCGGATGGAACATGCACTACTCGAAGTATTACGCGATTTCCTATTACCCCTACACGGGGTATCTGAGCGGTGCGGGCGGAAAATACACTTACTATCTGTCCGATTCCCAGGCCCGTGTCTGGACGAATGCGGCGTGGGCCGGAACTTCGTCGCAGTCTTCCCCCGACAAGGCGTACTATCTCGGCATCTCCGAAGCGGGGCGGGCTGCATTTGCGAACGGCGGCTCCCGCGACGAAGGGTGTCCTGTGCGCTGCGTCAAAGAATAAGTTTCATACTCAACTTTCGGTCATGAAATCGAAAATCCTTGTTTTTACGCTGCTGCTGGCGGCTTTGTGGGGTATGCCCCGCAGGGCTGCGGCACAGTTCTTCGCCGTGAGGGCCGATGCTCTCGCGGCTCTTGCCGGAACCCTCCACCTCGGAGCCGAGGCTTCCGTGGCGGACAAGTGGACGATCGAAGCCTCCGGGTACTGGAATCCCGTCCGGACGTCGGGTCTTTCCATGAACTTCGGGGCCGTGCAGATAGGCCCCCGCTACTGGTTCTACGAATCCTTCGTCGGCCATTTCATCGGAGCGCAGCTCTCCTGGGCCGGCTACGACCTCGGGCGCCGCACCCGCCGCTACGACGGGAATGCCTGCGGCATAGGCCTCTCATACGGTTATGCGTGGATGCTCTCGAAGCGGTGGAATATCGCTGTGGAGGCCGGCATCGGGTTATTCCATACCCGCGACACGCGACGCGACCCGACCGTCCCGGACTGGGAGGACGAATACATCTATCACACCCGCCGCTGGACGCTCCTGCCGTCGCGGCTGGAGGTGTCGTTCTCATACCTTTTTTAGTTATGAAGCGATACGATATATTGTTGCAAACATCGATGGTGGCGGGTTGTCTTACGTCGGTCCTCGGCTGTTCGGTGACGGGGAGGCTCCAGCGGCGGCAGACGACGGCTTCGCTTTCGCAGCTCACACGCGCCGAAAGGCAGGAGCGGCAGCAGGACTGTCGTCCGCAGGTCGTGAAGCTCCGACGCGACAGCAATTCGTTCTGTCTGGCTCCGGTCGATACGCTCTCCGACGGCGAGCGCGTAATGACCCTTCAGATCGAACAAGTGACCGTCGTGTCGCGGATGCGTTCCGTTTCCGAACGAAACGGGCGTGTCACGCTGGATTTCATCGTCACGCTTCCGAAGCTGTTGTTGGGAAAAAGCCGCAGCGTCGTCATTACCCCTATTCTGCACAAGCCCGACGAGGCCGTGCCGCTGGAGGATCTGGTGATCCGCGGCGGACGCTTCTCGCTCTTGCAGGAGAGGGACTACTGGCAGTACGGGAAGTATCGCCGGGTTTACGACCCGGACAGTGTGGAGGCCGAGCGGATGTTCAACCGTCTGGTGAAGTTTCCCTATCCGGAGGATGCCCGGCTCGATTCCGTCGTCGAACGGCGCGGGATGATGGAATATTACTATTCGCAGGAGGTGCCGACGGACGAGATCTCGAAACGAATGACCGTAACGCTTCAGGGGAAAGTCGTCGGCATCGACGACAGCGCCTATACGCTTCCCTCGTCGGATACGCTTTCCTATGTCGTATCCTCGATGCTCTCCTTCGTCGATACCTTGCCGCGCTATCGGATTCGCATTATCGACAAGTATGTGACCGTTACTGACCGCAGCTACATTCAGTTTATGGTCGGGAGAACCGATGTGAAAGAGGATTTGGGTGAGAACCGGGCGCAGCTCGACAAAATCGAGACCCTCATGCGGCGTATTCTCGAACAGCAGGAGTTCTACGTCGATACGATTACCCTGACGGCTGCCTCGTCGCCCGACGGGCGGACGGCACTCAACGATGCCATCGCCGAAGGCCGCGCACGGGCGTTGAAACGTTATCTTGCCTGTCGTTTCGGACGGCAGATCGACACGATGCTTACCCTGCGCTGGGTCGGTGAGGACTGGAGCACACTCATAGAACTCATACGTGGCAGAACGGAGGTGAAACACCGCGATGAAATACTCGCGCTGATAGCCGCGGAGAAGAATCCCGACCGCAGGGAAGCGAAACTGAGGCGGCACTATCCGGAGGATTTCGCGTGGATAAAGGCGAATCTCTATCCCTATTTGCGGGCCGTGAATTTCCGCTACGATTTGCGGCGGGTAGGAATGGTCAAGGATACGGTTCACACGACCGAGCTCGATACGGCTTATGCCCGCGGCGTGGAGCTGTTGCGGAAGCGGAAATACGCATGGGCACTTTATATTCTCAATGACTACAACGACCGCAATACGGTCGTGGCGCATCTGTCGATGGGGCACGACGAGCGGGCGCTGGAGCTGCTCGACGTGATGCCGAAAGATGCCGTGACGGAGTACCTGCGGGCCATTGCCTGTTCGAGGCTGGGACGCAAGGAAGAGGGGCGGGAGCATTTTCTCCAAGCGTGCCGCCTCGATCCCCGGATGGAATACAGGGCCAACCTCGACCCCGAAATTACCGAACTATTGAAACGATAGAGCTATGAAACGTGATAAGATAGGAACCGTGATTTTTTATTGCCTGCTCGCAATACTCGGGGGCGTACTTATCGTCTCGCTCTTTGTCGGATGCCATGTTTACACCGATGAAGAAGTCGAGATTATCCGATGCCCGCAAGTACAGGATACGGTACATATTCCTGATTGGGAGGAGGCAAAATAAAGATAAACGGCTGCGATACTCACAAATCGCAGCCGTTATCATTCACAGAAATATCCATCTTCAGAAAAACACCAATGCGGATTTTTTTGCAATATGGGAGTTAACTCGACGGTTGTTGTGTACCGGATGCTATCGGGGCTATCTTGAGTAAAAAACTTTTCTTCTTGAAGAAAAAAATCTCCGAAAATAGCATTGCAATAGTAACATCCGTGCGATAGATAATTGTGTCCTACCGTTTTGCTGAATCTCGGTTGCAGTTTCCCGATTTTCATCTCTTTTCCTTGCTCGGTCTTTAAAAATCTTTGTACAGCATCATATACCTGTGGATTTTTGTCGATGTCGTCATTATCACACATGGAGCTACATGAATCGATATCCAGACCGCAAACGGTTTTAAGAGGCGATGCGACCGCATAGCAGTATTGCTTTTTATGGCATTTCCAACAATCGTATTCAAAAAAAAAGGAATCCACTGGTCCGGGTTACAATTTCCTATCTTTACTGTATTATCATCCTATATGAAAAGCGAAAGGGCAGGATATTCAAAATCTAATAGCTTTCTTTTATTTTCCAGCCTTATATTACGTGGAATGTATTATTATCCGTATTTTTGCACTGAAATATTGGCTGTTATGATAATATCTCAAAAGACAATAGAGAAATTACGATCACTTATTAATGAAGAAACAGAATATCGTTCGGGGCCTAAACTCGTAGCATTTTTCAATAAGTACGGATTTGCCGATTTATACGAACCTGGATTTCCTTCAAGATGGATATATACTGAATCTAAATTGAAAGAGTTGAATGGCACACCGGAATTAGATAAGTGTATCAAGGATTTATTTGCACCGATCAACTTTATTTCCCGATTTTCGGAATTAGATAATCTTATCAGCGAATTTAATCAATATCTGTCTTTCGATGGCTGGCAGGTCGTGAGACAAGGCCAAAATATTACTTTTCAGAAAGCAACGGGTGTAGATATAGACAGCGAAAAAAGCAAAGAAGTTCAAACCAATGAAACGGAGTTCTTAAAAGCGGAGTTCAAAGACATATCTATATCATCATTACCTGTTGATAGCTGTTTAATACCGTATTTGGAAACACGTGTAGAAGAAATCCGGCAATGCCTATCCGTCAAAGCTTCTCTCTCAGCCATATTCCTTATAGGCAGTACATTAGAAGGAATATTGTTGGGTGTCGCCAGCAAACACCCTGCAATATATAATAAAGCGCATTCTGCACCTAAAGATGTCAGAACAGGTAAACCCAGAAATCTTAATGAGTGGACGTTGAACAATTTTATAGACGTTTCTTATGAAGTGGGATTTTTGAAGGAAGATGTTAAGAAATTCAGCCATGCTCTCCGCGATTTTAGAAATTACATCCATCCTTATCAGCAAATGTCGATGGGGTTTCAACCGGATGAACATACAGCAAAGATTTGCTTCCAAGTATTAAAGGCGGCTCTTTACCAAATAAAACAAAAGTCGGAAGTATAGTGATCCATACATAGCGATATGAATAGAGTTATCATCATAGGCAACGGATTCGACAAAGCACATGGTCTTGCAACCGGATACAGAGATTTTATAGACAGCTATTGGAATAATGTCTCCGGTCATATATTCAATGGTTATAAACGCTGGATTGCAGAACAATACGGGGTTCTTAATGATCCTTCTGCGTATGAAGATGAATTTGTTTTATTCGAGGTGTTCCGAGACAAACAATATAAAACACCGGAGCCATCATACCCTCAATCGGATTCAACCCCATACGATGAGGTTAGAGAACTGATCGCCATATTCAATGATAGTACTAATATGAGGTATGAAGGTTCGGTTTACCTCACTTTCAAAAATAAATTCTTCGGGCATATTTCCGGTCGCTGTTCTCTCAGTAACTGGGTGGACATCGAGAACGAATATTATGGAAAATTGAAAGAACTGCTTGCGGAAGACGATGCAGTTATTCGGAATGAAAAGGTGAGGGCATTGAACCGAGATTTCGATGCCGTAAAAAAGCGACTTGAAATCTATTTAACAGAAGTAGTCCAAAAAACGAAAACGAAGCCATTCCCATCTATTCAAAAAGCATTCGACAATATAATTGAACCGAAAGAAATTGCTTTTGGAAAACAAAAAATGTTTGTTGATTCTATCTTGAGTAATATTGAAGATGGTGCAGTTCAATTAGATAAAGAAGAAAACCTTAGTTGTCTTTTTTGTCGCTCGCAAGATGAAGGGCGTAACGGCTATGTCACAAGACTTTTATCCGACAAGCATTTTCAAAAAACTCATTGCACACCTGTCAATACTTTAATCTTGAATTTCAATTATACCCAGACTGTGCAACAATTATATGCGATAGATCAAGTAGAAATAATCGACATTCATGGAGCACTCAATAATGAGCACAACCCGATTATTTTCGGCTATGGCGATGAATTGGATGATGATTACAAACGAATTGAAAAGTTACAAGATAATGATTTTCTCGAAAATATCAAGTCTATTCACTACCATGAAACAGGCTGCTATCGGCGGTTGTTAGGTTTTATTGAATCCGAGCCGTACCAAGTAATTACTATGGGGCATTCTTGTGGAAACTCCGATCGCACACTGCTCAATACTTTATTTGAACATCGCAACTGCATTTCCGTAAAAGTCTATTATCATCAGCGAGAAGATGGCACAGATGATTACAGCCAATTGATTCGTAATCTTTCGCGCAATTTTAACAACAAAGCTGCCATGCGAGACAAAGTCGTCAATAAGGAGTTTTGCTTACCTCTCGTTCCTATATCGGAAAAAGTTACGCAATAACCACTAATTTGAATAGATAAGATTTTATATGGGAGTTTCGTGCTTAATGGAGCCGTCGGCAAGTGTCAGCCCCATTAAGTACGAAACGCTTTTTGTGGTTAGTGTTTTTATTAATTTCCTGTTTAGACCGTATCTTGGTATGTTTACAGAATTTCAATTTACGGTTTAATATGTTGAACTACATTATTTTAAGCAACATTCTACGCATTCCGAATTGAACGTAAATTTCGGAATCTTCGTTTTTGAGAATCTTGAAAACTGGAATATCCTCATCGACGACCAGACTTTTATTGTAATTTATCATTTTTTTGGGAGCAATGCGAAAGAATCAGCTGCCCCGCACATCCGATGCCTTATATCTGGATTGGTGGAATTGCGTTTCTTCATACGATTGACAACTTTATTGAACCTTGAAAGCAATTCTTTTCTGTCCCTGTATCGCAAGAACATTGACTACCGATCGTTTCCGAATATTTGGGAATAGTATCCCTGCCACTCTCCCTGCATACTTCCTGAATAGCAACATTTGCTTTAAGATGTTCTATAGACTCGGGGGTTCAATCGTATCCGGCTTCATTTCGAAAGAACGAAGTGCTTTATACTTATACGTAAAACTTCTCCGTCACAGCGCGGTAATGTCAAGGAAATTGGCCGGTCTTGAGTTGTAGCTTCAGATGGTTCCATTCATCATCGCTCAAGTCGACCGAAATGATTTCCTGATTATCTATGCAAACTCGCAGAAGCATTGGGTCCGAATTTACAGTTAATTGAAGATTCTACAAGTCAAAATGCTCCTTGAACAAATTAGGCATTTTTTATATAATAGACAAATTTAATGTGGGCTCCGCCCACCCGTCCAGCAAGATAGCCGCTGCGGACGACGCACCAAGACCGCAAGGGTCTTGTCTTCAGTCGTCCCGCAGCGGCTATCGGACTTTTGCTGTCCGGGCGTTCCGGATGGCTTAAATATCATTTTCCATGAAACTGATCACAAATGAAATCGTCTCGAAATTCGAGAATCATCCCATCGGTTCGCAGGACGGAAAGGGACTGGATGCCGAAGTCCTCGTCAAATATTTCAATCCCTGCGGTGCCGGGACATGGCTCATCACCGAAGCCGAACGCGAAGGCGACGACTGGCGTCTTTTCGGCTATTGCCACATCTTCGAATGGGAGTGGGGCTATCTGATGCTCTCCGAACTGGAATCTCTACGCCTGCCGTTCGGAATGACTGTCGAGCGGGATTTATACACACAAGGAGATACAGTCCGGGACTTCCTTGCGCCAGAGGAATTGAGGTAAGGAAATTTACCTGAAAAAACGGCGGTACATCGACAAGGGATATCACAATAGATGTCGAAGTTTGGAGCCCTGATTAAATATTTGCATGCGAACACTTTTATTCGGCGTATTCTTGACAATGCACAACGGGACTGTCAAAACAGCCCCGTTGTGCGGGATTTATTGCAACACTCGGACAAAGTGCGATTCCAACAATTTGTACAATGCCGACTGCGGGTAGAGAATCTTTCCTCCGATGGTGGTGTATGGTATCTGGCGGTTATCCCGATAATTCTGCAATGACCGTTTGCTGATACTGAAAATACAGCATATCTCCTCCGACGTCAGATAGACTTCGCCGCAAACGGACGGGCGGTGCATCCCGATCAGGATGTCGAGATTCCGAATGGCCTGATAGAGGTTTCGGTACAGCTCCTGATATTCGGAGCACTCCCGGGTGATGATCCGATCCGACATGATTATACGGTCTTTATCAGGTTGCTATCCAATACACGCCGAATGTCGGCCTCTTTGAAAAGTACTTTGTTCCCGATAAAGGTGAAAGGGACGATTCCGCGCAGACGGTAATATTGCAATGCCCGCGGAGTGATGCTCAATGCTTTGCAAACCTCTTCGGGCGTCATCCACCGCTGGGGGAGTGGTGGTACATTCGACATGGCGGCCAGATCCGATATCCGGGAGGTCAAACGGGAGACGAGAGCGTGCAGTTCGTCGTACGCTCTCGTTTCGATCAAGATACAATCCATAAACTCGTTATTTGGTTCGAAGCGCAAGATAGCATCTTCCGGCAGTATCCGTTATCCCCGTCCGTTCCAGTCCGCCGCAGTCCGGTCGCATGGCCGAACGGCTATATCGCCATACTCTTCGCCACGGACTGCATATCCCGCATGATGGAAGAGTCCAGAATGCGTGCATAGTGCCGTGTCATGTTGGTATTGGCGTGTCCGAGCATCTTGGCGACATTCTCGATAGTCGCACCGCTTGCGAGAGTCAGAGTAGCGAAGGTATGCCTTGCGCAGTGCGTCGAGAGGTGTTTCCGGATGCCGCAGATATCCGCCAGCTCCTTCAAATATGCGTTCATCTTCTGGTTGCTGCATACTGGAAGCAGAACGCCGTGTGCCTGACAATATGGATTGTCATTGTAACGTTCCAGAATCTTCCTTGCCGCATCCAATAAAGGGATGTTGCACATGTTCCGGGTTTTCTGACGTGCCTTGCGAATCCAGTCCATGCCGTTTATGTCCTTGACGATATGCTCCGGTTTCAGTTGCTGGACATCCGTGAAGGCGAGGCCGGTCAGACAGCAGAAGCAGAAAATATCACGCACCTGTCTTATGCGAGGGATGTCTATCTGCTTCTCCAGAACATGCAGAAATTCGTGCTTCTCCAAAAAGGCCCGTTCGACTTGTTCCATATGAATATGTTTCTCCCGGAATGGATCGTTTTTCAACCATCCGTTCGTCATCGCTATGCGGATGATCTTTTTGAAATTTTTGAGGTTCTTCATTACGGTATTATGAGCGCACCTGCGGTCGGTTTTCATATAGAACTCGTAATCTTCGACCAACTGTTCCGGCAGGTCATCCAAATAAAAATCATCTTGTCCGTATTTGGTCCGAAGAAACTCCGACGTAATCCGGAAAAGACTTTCATACCGCTGAACCGTAGTCGGAGCAAAATCGATACCGGACAATGCCCGGCATTTCTCGTTATGCTCCCGGAATACTTCCATTAACGTATGGCGTTGGGGTGCGTCTTTTCCAAGATAACGGGACAGGATGCTTTGGGCCGAAACGGCCACTCCTTCGGATTCCAATTGACGACGCACCTGCATGATATTGAAACCGACGGCTTCGAGCATACGATTCACCTCCTTGCCTTCGCGGCTGTTTTCGAGGGCACGGCCCTTGGCTGTATTCCAAAGTTGTGGGGATATGTGATACTTGATACTCGTATCGGCACGCAGACCGTTCATTGTGATACGCAAAAAAACCGGAGCCTTTCCTGTCTTGTCGAGTTTCGTCCTACGAATGTAGAACGTCATGCCGAATGTTGTTCTTTCCATACATCGCATTTTTTGAGGTTGCAAATTTAATTCCACAAGTCCTCATTGTCAAGATGAAATACGCTGCAAATCAATGAAGTGAACTCTAATTCGGTGTACTTTTTCGGCGCTGTAAAAAGTACACCGAATAGGCCACATGCAACATGCTCCGAACTGCATTTTCTTGCACTTCCGGGAAAAGAAAAAAGCCTTGCAAATGTTTTATTTACAAGGCTTTTCGCTTTTTTGCTTTGATGTCGGGCGGTGCGTAGGGGACTCGAACCCCTGACCCCGTGCGTGACAGGCACGTATTCTAACCGGCTGAACTAACGCACCGTTTTTCGGTATTGCGAGTGCAAAGATACCACATTTCCCGAAAACTGCAAATATTTCCGTCGGTTTTTTTATCCCTTCGCCCGGCGCCCGCACTCCGGCGTCGGATGCGCATTGTATAACGGTCCGAAAATTCGGACGGCCTCCGGCTTTCGTCTCGTTCCCTGCCGGAGTTGCGGGAAGGCGGTTCCCGTGCAGGTCGGAATCTGCGGCAGGGTAGTGCGGCCTGAAACGCTTCCGGCGTCCCGACGCAGGGCAATCCGCCGCACTCCGGCGTCCCGGGTCTCCGGAGTGAATCCGGAGCGCTGCGGGAAGTCCGGGATGCCGGGGAGTTGGATCGTTCGGAATATCTTGCTAATTTTGAGCGGCCGATTCTCGTCCGGAAGAACGCCGGTGCGGCCGGAGGCCTCTGGCCGGAAAATCCAGCCGGAATGATAAAAAACAGAGATACGATGCGAAAAATCCGTTTCGGAGTCGTCGGGACCAATTTCGTGACCGACTGGGTGATTGCCGGGGCCCGTCAGGACCCCCGTTTCGAGTTGGCGGCGGTCTGTTCCCGCACCCGGGAGCGCGCTGCGGAGTTCGCGGCCCGGCACGGGATCGCCCGCACGTTCGTTTCATTGGAGGAGATGGCTGCGAGCGATGCGATCGACGCGGTCTATATCGCCACGCCGAACTGCATGCACGCCGCGCAGGCCGTCTGCTGCATGGAGCGCGGCAAACACGTGCTGTGCGAAAAGCCGATGGCCTCCAATGCCCGGGAGGTGCGGACGATGATCGAGGCGTCGCGCCGGAACGGCGTGGCGCTGATGGAGGCCGTGAAGACGACGCTGACGCCCAATTTCATGGCCTTGCGCGAGGCGCTGCCGAAGGCCGGGACGATCCGGCGTTATTTTTCCGCCTTCTGCCAATACTCTTCGCGTTACGACAAGTTCAAGGAGGGAATCGTGCTGAATGCTTTCCGTCCGGAGCTTTCCAACGGCGCCATGATGGATATAGGTATCTATACGATCTATCCGATGGTGGTGCTGTTCGGCCGCCCGCGGCGGATTTCGGCGTCGGGCATCCTGCTGAGCAGCGGTGTCGATGCGCAGGGTACGGTCG
>ERZ827516.2454-NODE-2454-length-13504-cov-4.807569_pt1 | contig 13504 bp, 11 predicted proteins | sample MGYA00519703_ERZ827516 | MGnify/ENA primary metagenome ERZ827516 (study PRJEB31778, sample SAMEA3449337) | human gut metagenome | biome: human gut; feature: human-associated habitat; material: faeces | place: United Kingdom | collected 2010/2012 ...
ATTTTTTGTTTTTGTCAATGATATTTCAGTTGATTTATTACTATGCTTATTCAGAAACAGAAGTACGAACGGAAGAATATCGGAAAGGAATAAGGGAACTGTTAGATACAACAATAACAGATGATATAATTAGTGGATTAAGAATATCATTTCTTTTAGAGGAAAATTTGGAAAATATTGTACAGAGCTTTAAGTATAGAATCCCTAAAGACATTTCGATAACAGATACATTTGAGGCAAGTACAGATTTTATTATTGCAAAATACAAGATATGGACGAAAGAATTTAATGTAAAATTTCTATTTATGCTTTATTGCCAATATTATGATTTGATAGGAGGTTTCTATGAACTGTCAGAGTTTTTTTCTTGGAATGACTTTCCTGAATCAGAAAAGAATTATACGCTAAAAGAGTTAGCTGCTTTTTTTGATAGAGAGACAGTTTTATTGAAAGAATCATTCATAAAAGAGTGTAAACAACTGGGAGAACTTTATAATCATAATTATAATATTAGTGAAAAAGAACAGGCGAGCATTTATAATTGGATTCAAAATGAGCAAAGAAAAATTGTGGACATAAAATTAGCAAATTCAGAGCCGGATGAAGCTGGAGATTTAGATACGAAAATAATTGCAAAATACTTAAACAATAGTATGCAACGGAATAAGATATTTGGATGGAAATTTAAAGATGAAATGGATTGTTATATAAAATATACCAAAATAACAGCAATTATGCACTATTCAGATGATTCTGATATTGTACATGAAAAAACGGTCGCAGGATTTGTAGAAACATGTGGTCAGGAAGCTTTAAACTGGTTTATAAAGAATAAATGTCTTAAATTGACTATCTCTTATGATGAAAATGGCATTGATACGGTTCTGAAATACATAGAAGGCACAAATTTCTCAATGCGTAACTTCTCATATACATCAGAATGGGCACTTGTAAAATATGCACAATCTGAGAACTATAAGAAACTGAGAGAGAAAGAAAATGCGATAGAGATGCGCAGAATGTCAGGAATAAATGAGCATGTATATGTAAAGAAGGATGATTTTTACTATAAGTTTGTAGTATCAAAAGCAAAAATGAAAAATCTGACAGAACAAGAATGTATTGAAGAATTAGAAAAATTCGGAAAGTATAAAGAATTTTATTATGTAGATGGTATTTTGCTGGATAAAAGGAGAGCCATAGAATGTATTAGGAGAAAATATTACGCATATGAATTTGATTTTAAATTATGTATAAAATTTAATCCCAAAGATGTTGTATGGTTTTGTAGAGAGAAAGTAAGCGCTTAAACGGTTCTTTCCATTGTTGGTTGAAATTAATGTATTGAAGTTATATAATATATTCAAAATATATTTACTAGGAAGGTTATCTGTATGGACGAATTTATTAAGTTACTTGACCCAGCCTATGAACTAATACAATATCGCATAAAAGAAAATAAAGTGATTTTTCATATTGCATCAACAATAACTGAATTAGAATGTCCGTTTTGTGGAAGCAAAACATCTAAAGTTCATTCTATTTATCAAAGAGAAATTCAAGATCTTCCTATGCAAGGAAAAAAGGTCATCCTGTTAGTCGATACCAGGAAAATGCGATGTATGAATCCGGACTGTTCTCACAAAACTTTTTCAGAGAAACATCCATTTGTGACTGCTAAATCGAAAAAAACGAACCGGTTAATCCAAAACATTTTATATACATCATCCCAGCTAAGCTCGTTGAATGCTTCTAAACTTTTAAAAAGTGAAAATATTACAGTTTGTAAAAGCAGCATCTGCGATCTGCTTAAAAAAAATGCCATCCATTGTGGATAAATCTTCTGTAAAAATGATATGTGTGGATGATTTTGCACTCCGTAAAAGATTCTCTTATGGAACAGTTATGATAAATTTAGAGAATCATCGAATTATTGATATGATTCCGTCAAGAGACACAAATGATGTCTGCAACTGGTTGAAAACGTTTCACAATATCGAAGTTATTTCAAGGGATGGAGCCATTACATACGCATCCGCTGCTACAAATTCTCATCCTGATGTCATACAGATTAGTGACCGTTTTCACTTGATAAAGGGACTTTCGGAAGTTATCTGTAAATATATATTTCGTGAGTTTCCTGCAAGGGTTGAAATACCATTAACAGAAAGCATTACGGATGAAATGAAAGCATTATATAACACTGCAAACCGGTCATTGCGTATAAAATTCGCCCATGAAAAACGCAGGGAAGGACTGACCATATCGGATATAGCGTTATTGCTACATTCTTCGCCTAAAACAATCCAAAAATATCTTGCTATTCCAGAAGACCAAGTTCCTAAAAGCAAGGAAATTGTCAGGGAACGGCAACATCAGCTGGCAGTAAAACAAAAAGAACAGGAAATAGAAGAAGCAAGACAGATGGCCTTGGCGGGATATCCCATTGAGCAGATTGCCACTCTAATGCATCATCCCTATAAAACCATACAAAATTATTTAAATCCTGATTTTTCAATTACGAATGGACACTATAATGTTCGAATTCCAGGGAAATTAGCTCCATATGAAAGGGAAGTAATAGAACTCAGAAGCAAAGGATTAACTTACCCTAAAATACATGATATTATTTGTAAAAAGGGATATACAGGCAGTGTAGCTTCGTTACGAATGTTTATGCAAAAAGAAAGAACACGAATGTATGAACAGAACGAAACAGAGAAGCCGCATTCTGAATATGTGCAAAGAAAATCCTTATGCCAGTTGGTTTATAAAAAACTCGAGGATATCGGTACAATCACAGCCAAACAGTATCAGGAAGTATTAAAAAAATATCCTTTATTAAGTGAGCTGTATGCATTAACCAAAGAGTTTTGTAATGTCCTATTTTCTAATAATCCTGCAAAATTAGATGAATGGATCAATGAAGCACAAAAATACGATATCCCTGAACTTCAAACATTTATAAATGGCATAAAAAAGGACTTAACTGCTGTAAAAAATGGAATTATATATTCGTATAATAATGGCTTAGCAGAAGGCAGTGTAAATAAAATCAAAGTTATAAAACGAATAATGTATGGGCGAAACAGTTTTGAATTATTGAAAGCGAAAGTGCTATTCGGAGAACTCTTTCACGTTAAATTCAACTAAGCACGGAAAGAACCTATTGAGGATTGACGAAATTATTGTGACTTTAGAGTTCCATCTTCGTTAAATACCTTTTGATAAAACTGTTCGTCAGTCATTGTAAATGTTCCATTAAGGTATTTATTTCTTTCTTCTTCCGTAGTAAAAAATGAAATTTCCATAGAACTATTTGTATTGAGCCCGTTCTGCATCCCAATTTTACATAAAATATCATCGCACTTTCCCTTGTGGACAGGAACGACTTTAAGAATTTTTCCGTTGTAATCTTTGATTTTTACAAAAAGTCCGTTCTTAACATCTTTGATTTCTTTTTTACATACCGCACATACATAATTTTCCATAATGTTTCTCCTTTTTCATAGCATTTCTAGTTTCCCCGCCATATTTTGGTATATTAAGCATCAGCGTACCCTTGCTAGCATTTTAAAGTTATTTAGCACTTTTTCAGGCTCCATTTAATTTATGAGTAAGTACTTCAAAACATGGCGTAGTGTAAAATAACAGATCTTCTTTTATGATATCTACATTATTGATCGAGGCATTTTTTATGCTTTGTTTTCAGATGACATTGTTCTGGCGGATTTTCTCATTCCATTCTTCGATGCTTCTTCTGCTGGCCTTCAATCCCCGTGCCTGATGTTGCGGCAGTGCCCGCAATACAGTAAAATTCTTCATGTTCTGTCATAACTGTTTTTCTCACAGTTTTTCTGGTATCATTATACCAGTTTTTAATCTTTTTTTCTACAAAAACGATACATTTGCTTTTCGAGCATAGAATATTTTGTTACTGTCCAGCTAACCTCTGAACAGTAACCATTTCCCCAGCAGGACTTACAATTTTTGATGTTTTGATGTACGATAACAATAAAGAAGTAATATACTTCTAAAAAGTATCAAAAAAGGAGATAGAGAGAATGGTATTAATGAATGATGTGTACAGATATATAGAAAACAATTACCAATTAAATGAACCGATCTTTTTGTCTGAGTTGAATATTCCCGGTATGAAAGCAGTGTCTGTTCGCCAGCAGCTGAAGAAGTTGACTGAATCCGGACGGCTGAAGCGTTTTGATACAGGGATATATTATATTCCCAAGAAGTCAATGTTTCGTTCCGGTTCAACCTTGTCGGTTGATGAAGTTATCAGAAGAAAATATCTGACAGATGGAGAAAATTGCTGTGGCTATGTTGGAGGAATTCTTTTCGCAAACCAACTTGGTATGACAACTCAGGTTCCCAGAGCATATGAGATTTATACAAATAAGGCCACAACGGAGTATCGTGAAACTAAGCTTGCAAATCTGCGTGTGATTTTACGGAAACCATATTGTGCGATAGATGAGAAAAATGCGGTAATGCTTCAGTTTCTGGATTTGTTAAAAGAAATCGTAGATATTTCAGAAGTAGATGGAGAAGAACTGACAAACCGTCTGATTAGTTATATGAAAAAGAAAAGTATTGGATTTGAAAATATGAGGCAGTTTTTGCCATATTATCCAGAGAGAATTTATAAAAATATGTATGAGGTGGGATTATTAAATGGTGTATCTGCATGAGGATAGAGGAAAATTTATAAATGATAAATATCTGTCTATCTGCACCGCCGAATGTAAACGTACCTGATATGATGAATTGTGTCCAAGGGGAGGAAAAATAGACATGGAAGAATACTCTAGAATTATAATTGAAGAATACTGTATGAATCATCCGAAAACAAAGAAAGCTGATTTTTTATGGGAAATGGTGCACATGTCTTATGATGTCGCATGTGAGCCAGATCCTTGGCAATTAATGCGTTTGTCACAATTGATATCAAGAGAAAGAAATCCAGAATTGAGAGAAGCACTGGAAGATTTAGACGAATTTATGAATGGATACTAAAACATCTATAAAAAACTGGCGTTTGCAGGCGCCAGTTAAATAAATAGCAAAACACTTTAAGAAGTTAATTCAAAAAAGATAATACCACTCTGCATTATATGTATAATTGGTTATTTTTATATTATTATTGTTTGTAGGGGCTCTTAAGTATTGACGCAAGAATAGATACATGATAAAATCAAATTACCTAGAGGGTAATTTTATTTGACACAGTTAGGAGGGAGGACTTGGAACTAGTATATGCATCAGATAAGGTTAAAAACCAATGCACAAGTGTAAAGGCTGCGAAAAAGCTGTTCGGAGGAGATACGATACTAACTACAAGTCTTCTTGCAAGGATAAATGCATTGGAAAAGGCTGAGACGATAAAAGATATTATAGTTCAGCCTACGTTTCATTTTCATAATCTGGGAAATAAGCAAGGAAGAAATTTAGAAGGATTTTTTGCAATTTATGTTAAGTCAAGAAAAGAACAATGGCGTATTGTTCTTCAGCCACTTGACGCAAATAAAGAACCGTTTACCCCATGCTATATAGACCAGATTTCATCATATGTTAGAATAGTAGAGATAACGGAGGTGAGCAAACATTATGAGTAATTATATTGAGTATAATGACAAGATTGCTTTTCATCCAGGATACTATATTAAGGAAATTGTAGAAGAAAGCGGTTTGACTCAGGAGGATTTTGCCAAACGGCTAGACACAACTCCCAAAAACCTGAGTCTCCTGGTTCGTGGTGAGCAGAGTCTTTCGATTGATATTGCAATGAAACTATCTAGAATGATTGGAACAAGTGTTTCTTATTGGCTTAATCTGCAGAATGCTTATGATGCATTAATCGCAGAGTTTAAGTCTAAAGAAGAGCTTGAAGAGGAAAGAGTAGTTTTTAAGAGTCTTAATTATAGATATTTTCAAGAGAATTTTAATCTTCCAGATTTACCTAGAAAGATAGATGAGCAAATTGCAGAGGTAAGAAATTTCCTGAATGTGGCAACGCTTACTGTGTTTAAGAAAAGAGATATGGCGGTAAGTTTTAGAAGTACTGCGGGGGAATTAACAGAGGCTAATATTATTAAAGCGAATACTATGGTGCAGATAGCAACAAACATTGCCTTGAAAACAGAAGCACCGAGATTCAATAAGTCACTTTTGGAAAAAGCTGTGATGTATGCACTTACGTTAACAAAAGACCATAGTACATTTTACCCGCTTATTAAAAAGGCCTTTCACAAAGCGGGTGTTATTTTTGTTGTTCTTCCAAATATTTCTGGATCGAAAATCAATGGTGCAACAAAAAAAGTTGGGAATAATATTATGTTAATGGTGAATGACAGAAGGCTCAATTCAGATACTTTTTGGTTTACCCTGTTCCATGAGATAGGGCATGTGATGAATGGGGATTACGGAATTTCTTTTGATTCGGAGTCTGGAAAGCAAGAGGAAGTTGCTGATAAATATGCAGAAGATATGTTAATTCCTTATGATGAGTATCAAATCTTTATTGCTGCAAATAAATTTGATAAACAATCAATTCGTGAATTTGCAAAAGAAATAGATCGTGATCCTGGAATAATCCTTGGCAGGTTACTGAATGATGGAAAAGTTAATTATGATGACTGGTCATTAAGGTCACTTCGGCATAAATATAAAGTGAAAATGGCTTAATTATTGACGTTAAATATAATTTTCCATTCAGAAAAGTGTGGAATTTGAGGCAGCCATATAGTGTGTGCTATGTGGCTGCTTTTTTTACTTGATCATTAATTGTAACTGGTCATTGCGATAAGCATATCATAGATCAAGGTGCGAGGAGTGGAATCGAACTGATGAAACAGGTTGGGTTATCGACTAGAGTGACAGTGGGGGTATATTAAAACTAAGATGTCGAATTATGTCGATAAAAGGAAAATGCAATTCTGGAGTGGAAGTAGTATAATAAAAGATAGAGTTAATTACATATAAAATGAAGGTTCAAACGAAATGTACAGTTTGATATTAATATTATAGCAGATGCGGAGTTTATGAATCATAGAATAAGCTGTAAATGTGTTTGGGCTTTATTAAAAATGACAGGAGTTTTAGAGTACCATGAAATGTGAATTCAGTGAAACACAATTTATGTTTTCATTTGTACATGAATTGTTAAATAGACAACAATTCTCAAGCTTAAAATGGTTTGTGCCTATGTTTCCAACACAACGTGCAGAAAAAAAGTTGGGATATGATTTTAAAATTAATAATTCGGTGTATGCGATTTTTATACAATTTAAAGTTCCTGAAAAAATAATATCAACAAGAGCTTTACATTGGTGGCAAATGAATGGAATACCTTATTATCAATTATTTAAATGAAAAAATCTTAGAAAATAGTATGTGTATATCTTGCGAAAGATTAATGAAAATTTCGGGATCAGATCGACACAGTATCTGTTATAGGCTAAAACCATTGCCTACATATAGTATGTTTTCTGAAGAATATCCAGGAAATGCTGGTGACTTCAATCAAATGGTGGAAGAAATTCAAAATTCTGTACCTTATAAAAATATTGAAGAAATGATTGAAGATATATGTATTCAGTTTGGATATGAATTGAAAAATTATGAAGGTATGGAAAGGGCTTTAATGGATATTGCCTGGAAATTATTTAATAAGAAAAAAATGGTACTTATGGTAGCAGGTAAATATAAGTCAATTTATTAAGGGATAACGTAAAAATTATAGAAAAATAGAGCCTCTAATATGCAGGGAAAATTGCAGGTATTGTTGCAGGGACTGGATAAAAATTCTGTGAAAAGAGAAGAGTATGAAGCTTACTTAAAAGAAATCAATATGTTTATGGATGTGTTTACAGAAGGGTGGAAACACGGAGAGTAGATACAGATACTATTGTAATATCCTGCTACAGTTGTTATGAAGAAATATCCCACAAAAAAGAACACTTGCCATACCCGCAGCACAGGTGGTAAAATAATCACATCAAACAACAAGGAGAAAAACGAATGTACGATTATCTTATCGTAGGCGCCGGTCTTTACGGTGCTGTCTTTGCTCATGAGGCGAAGAAGGCGGGCAAATCTGTTCTCGTGATCGACAAACGCCCGAATATTGCAGGAAACGTGTACACAGAGAAGATTGAGGGAATCAATGTTCATAAGTATGGTGCACATATTTTCCATACCAATAATAAGAAGGTCTGGAATTATATTACACAGTTTGCGGAGTTCAACCGTTTTACAAACAGCCCGGTTGCCAATTATCATGGTGAGCTGTACAGCCTTCCGTTTAATATGTATACCTTCAATAAGATGTGGGGGGTTGTGACTCCGGAGGAGGCTGCTGAGAAAATCGAGGAGCAGCGTAAGGCAGCTGGTATCACAGAACCGAAGAACCTTGAGGAGCAGGCAATCAGCCTGGTTGGTACAGATATCTATGAGAAGCTGATCAAGGGTTATACAGAGAAGCAGTGGGGACGTCCATGCACAGAGCTTCCTTCCTTTATCATCAAGAGACTTCCGGTCCGTCTGACTTTTGATAACAACTATTTCAATGCTCTTTATCAGGGAATCCCGGTTGGCGGATATACGAAGATGGTAGCGAACCTCCTGGACGGCATTGAGGTTCGTCTGAATGAGGATTACCTTGAGAAGAAGGCTGAGTATGATGCTATGGCTGAGAAGGTTATCTACACAGGTGCCATTGACGCATACTTTGATTATAAGCTTGGAACACTGGAGTATCGTTCTGTCCGTTTTGAGAATGAGACTCTTGATAAGCCGAATTTCCAGGGTAATGCAGCTGTGAACTACACAGATGTTGAGACACCGTGGACACGTATCATTGAGCATAAATGGTTTGAGTTCGGCAAGGATGAGGAAGGCAACGATCTTCCGAAGACTGTGATCAGCCGTGAGTACAGTTCTGAGTGGAAACCGGGCGATGAGCCATATTATCCGGTTAATGATGAGAAGAACGGACAGCTTTACGCACAGTATAAAGAACTTGCACAGAAGGAATCCAAGGTAATCTTTGGCGGACGTCTTGGCGAGTACAAGTATTATGATATGGATGCGGTAATCGCGTCTGCACTGGATATGTGCGAGACAGAACTGGCATAAAACATATACACCAGACAGGAAACGCTGGCAGTACCACTACTAATGATAAGATCCTCTTATATTTCGGAGCAGAAGAGAAATATAAGAGGATTTTGCGTATACGGGAAACGAAGATGCGGGTACGGATGGAGGAGACAGAATGAAAAGAATAAAAGGTGTGCTGCTGGCGGCTTTGCTGACAGTGACGGTAAGTATGCCGGTTTATGCGGACAGATCAGAGAAAGTGGAACTTCCGCAGAGCAGCACGGATTATTATATGACCGTGGATTCCGGTGAGGACGGAGTGGATATTTATCCGTCAACAGATAAAAAAAGTGGAAAATTTAACGGAACTGAAATTAAAGACGGAACAGTTCTGCATATTGAAGGGGAAACGGAGAAAGACGGCGAGAACTGGGGTTATACCGAGTATCAGGGAAGACATGGATATGTGCCTCTTGATGAACTCCGGCCATCGAAGGATGAAGAGCTGGCAGCAGCCGGAATAACGAAAGGAACCGGTGCAGATTCAGCAGGAACCGGAAGTGAACAGGGTCTGAATGACCAGACGGGATCATCCGAAACCCGGCAGGAACCGAATGACGGTATTGCCGTATCAGGAACGCCACGGGAATCAGATGACAGTACGGATGTCTCCGGAACAGAGAAAGAAGTATCTTCCGGCGGAACTGGGGAAGTATATGGTCCGGCAGTACAGATATCTCCGGTTTCCACAGAAGAACAGGAAGAGACAGATGCGAAACCGGTCAATGGTTCCGTTGCGAAATCCTTCAAAGAAACAAAAGTATGGTACAGGAATCCTTTTATCTGGATCGGGACAGCGACAGCGCTTGCAGTGATCGGGATTTTCGGTTATCATTTGAAAAAAAGAGGATAATCATACAGTTAAAGCAAAAGAGGAGAATCATGTGAAAAGATCAAAACTGTTCAGGAAAAAATTGCTTCCATTATTTCTGAGTGTGGCTGTCGCGGGTAGTCAGGTGCCGGTTATGGCTGCGGATTTCGGTGATACGGCAGTCGTGTCAGCGGATGCGGATGAGACAGAGAGAAGTCAGAGCATACGAAATCAGGGTCAAACCGGGGAATCATCTGAAGCAGGGGCTGAAGATGGTGGAACTACGCAGAACGATACGGATGGAGTATCTGTGGCAGGAACCTCAGATACAGAAACGGAAGAGATCTCGCAGGGAATTGACGACAATATTTCGGAGGAGCTGGATCAGGATGACAGAACAGACTGGACTTCGCCGGATAGTGAGGAGAATGTTTTTTCTGATTCTACAGAGAACACATTTGGAGATGGAACCGGTGATGGGGAAGACTCCCAAATAGAATATATCAAAGGACGTCCGCTGACAGAAGAGGAAGAAAAAGAACAGCTGGCTCCGTTTGATTCCCTTACCAGTTACACGACAGCTGAGCCTATCGGAAATGATACAGAGGATGTTCCAGGGGCACGGGCAGCGGCGTATCCGTCCTACTATAATGCAGCGGATCTGGGATACGTAACTTCTGTGAAAAATCAGGAACCCTACGGAATGTGCTGGGCATTTGGAATGGCATCACTTCTGGAGACTTCACTCCTTTCACAGGGCCTTGGAACATATGATCTTTCTGAAGAACATCTGGCGTATTTTTTTGCAAACCGGAATAACGATCCTCTTGGAAATACTGCCGGTGATATTAATTACCATTATGGAACAGATGACTATGGAAATCAGGATTATCATGAATCCGGAAATGACATGCTTGCATCATTTTTTCTGAGCACCTGGTCAGGGATGACAACAGAAGAAGATGTTCCGATGGCAACAGATGAGACACATACGAAGAAAACCGGAGTAATCCCGGATGCGTCCAAGGAATACGATGCGGTGGCATATCTGAAGAATGCATATTTTTCCGATTATTCAGTAAGTGCAATGAAAAAAATGGTGCTTGCGAATAATGCAGTGACCCTTATGTACAATGCACAGAATCGATATTACAATGCGGATACAGCCGCATACTCCTATCCGTCCAGTACCAAAAGCATCAACCATCTGGTTACAGTAGTGGGATGGGATGACAATTATTCTGCAAAAAATTTTAAGACAGCGTCGAATGTAACTGCAGATGGTGCATGGATCGTCAAGAACAGCTGGGGAGAAAACTGGGGAAAAAATGGATATTTCTACTTATCTTATCAGGATGGTTCCATTAACAACCTGGTGGCAGCTTCAGCAACGAATCAGCCAAAGTATACCAATAATTATTTTTATGACGGAACCTGCGGGCTGAGTGCCCTGGCGATGTATGCCGGAGATAAGATTGCCAGTGTTTTCCGTGCTTCTGCAGGAAACGGTAAGGCGGAGAAGCTTGGCGAAGTGACGCTTGCAGCTCTGACGACCAACAATACCTATAAAGTGCAGGTGTATACAAACCTTAAAAACGCAAAAGATCCCACAAGTGGAACGCCGGCATATGCCACACCGGTAACTTTAAGACAGCCGATGGCCGGAATTATGACATTTCAGATCCCGGAGGTACTGATCAGCCAGGGAAGTTCTTACTCTATTGTGGTAACGAATGCGGGAAATGCAACTATTAAGTATTATGTGGAAGCAGAAGTTTCTTATGGCTGGTGCGAATTCGAACCCTCGATTCTGTCAGGTCAGAGTTTCCGTTATCTGAATTCGCAGAAAGAATGGGAAGATGGTGCGGATCTTGTGTTAAGTACCAAAACGAGGGATATTTATGGAATTACCTATCGGATCAAAGCCCATACAAAAACACTGGACAGCCCGGCAAAAATGCAGATTTCCAATACATCTCTGTCCATGTATGCCGGTGAGAAAAAATCTCTGAGTGCTTCCGCAACAAGAACGGAGATGACAACGTCCGGAATCAGCTGGGAGAGTTCGGATACGAATATTGCCACAGTCAGCAGTAATGGTCTGGTAACTGCGAAGCATCCCGGAACAGTGACGATTTCCTGCTATGGAAATAACGCGAAAGGAATCAGGGCATCCTGTAAAGTAACCGTGAAATTAAAACAGCCTGCCGGGCTGAAGATCACTTCCAAAGCCTACAATAAGATCAACCTGGCCTGGTCAGCAGTAACGGGATGCAACTATTATGTGATCTACCGAAGCGAAAACGGTGGAAAAGAAAGCAAACTGACGAGTATGAAATCCAGTATACAAAGCTGGAGTGATACGACTGTAAAAACAGGAAATACCTACAGTTACCGTGTCAGGGCAGCATATGTATGTACAGGAAAAACAACGCTCTATGGAACTGCTTCCACTGCCGTGTCCGCAAAGACAGAACTTGCAAAAGCAGCAGCCAGTGCGACTGCGGTTTCTGGTCCGAAAAATACAGTTTCCTGGGGGAAAGTTCCGGGAGCAAGCGGCTATCGTGTATATCGCAGAACAGGGAACAGTGACTGGGAGAGGATCGCTGAAGTGAAAAGTAATGTTTCCAGCTATCAGGATTCCCAGATCCGGGGAATTACGTCTTATACGTATTCTGTACGTGCATACCGTAACGTAGACGGAAAGAAAGTTTTTGGCAGTTATAAGGAGAGCAGAGCTGTTTTATCCTATCCGGATATCCAGAAAATTTCTGCTGTGAAGAAAACATCCAGTGGACTTAAACTTTACTGGAGGGCACAGAGCCGTGCAACATTCTACGATGTTTACCGGAAGACCAAAAACAGCACCTGGAAAAAAATAGGCACTGTCTCAGGCAGAAGTACTACAGTATCTTATGAGGATAAGACGGCGAAGAAGGGGACAACCTACTATTATGCGGTCCGTGCCGGTGTAAAAACATCCGAAGGGAAAACGCTCTGCGGAAGTTACGCTGCAAAATCAGGAAAAAGATAAAAACAAAAAGTCAAAACTCCCGTTTCCATTCCTCTGAAAAGAGTATGGAAACGGGAGTTTCTGGTTGAATATGTGTGTATATATGATATATCAGGCAGTTCAGAAGAAAGATCAGTCGTTGTTGATCACAACACCTTTCTGAAGCATTACATTGGCATAAAGTGCTTTCTCACTTGTGGAGATGATGCAGTATGCAGTTTTTGCTTCATCATAGAATGCGAAACGCTCGATATTTCCGATGGCTTTCTCGCCACGCTCGTCATGTTTGGAAACGATCTCTTTATATGTATCCCAGATTGGTGTCTCCACGTCATCACCAGGCATTACTTCCATCAGGTTTACCGGATGTTCTACATAGGTATCCAGCGGGAAGAGTTTCAGGATGGCATCCAGGATCTCCGGAACACCATGTCCGTCACAGCGGATGGTAATGGCATTTTTTCCCATGGATTCTACAGGGAAGTTTCCGTCAGCGATAACAAGAC
>ERZ827516.2455-NODE-2455-length-13504-cov-3.287308_pt1 | contig 13504 bp, 12 predicted proteins | sample MGYA00519703_ERZ827516 | MGnify/ENA primary metagenome ERZ827516 (study PRJEB31778, sample SAMEA3449337) | human gut metagenome | biome: human gut; feature: human-associated habitat; material: faeces | place: United Kingdom | collected 2010/2012 ...
GATGGCGGAGCGGTCGATCGCGGCGGTCTTGAAAACCGTTGAGCCGCAAGGCTCCGGGGGTTCGAATCCCTCTCCTTCCGCGCGCCGCGCCGATCGCGGATTTTACGATTTCACCCCTGCCGTAATACTATTACGGCAGGGGTGAACTTCGTTATCGGAATCTGCCGTGTCTTTGCATCGCTTTCCCGGCAGACCGGTCTTATGGCTATTTGAATGCCACGGCGCACTGTACGGCTTTCGGCTTTCCCTGTTGGGCGTATTTGTTGATTACCGTTTTTTTCTTGTTGATGTGCATGTCGGGCGAACCGGAGGCCTCGAATGCGATGGCCGAGACGCATCCCATGTCTTTCAGGCTCTGGGCCATGCTGGGGATCGTCACGCCTTTGCTGCCCTCCACCATTTGTCCGCAGAAAGCGAAAACCTTGTTGTATTTCGTCACGCCGATAGCCGAATGAGCGTAGAAGTTGTCGTCTCCGTAATTGAAGCAGGTGCTTTCGTTGCTCTTGACCTGGTCGGCCGTCAGTACATTGTTATCGAACAGGATCATATGAACGCCATTGACAGCGGTTTGCGGAGCCCATGCTTTGCCTTCGGCCGCCTTGGGCTCTTCGTACTCGCCCGAAGCGCGGAACGGGAAGGAGTACAGTTTGTCTTCGATTCCCCGAACGTATGCGGCGCCGTAGTTGCCGTCTGCGTCGCGATAGATGGCGCCGGTGACGTGGCTGTTGGCATCCGACCTGACGACCTTTCCGTCCTGGATGATGATGTTCTGTACGGTGGAGTTCACTCCTACGACATAAACTTTGTACTCGCCGTTGGTTTCGTATTCGTCGATGGTTTTGGGATTGGTGCCGTCGCCGACTATCGCCATAGTGGCTTGGCTGCCCATCATGGCAACGTAGGCGACGTTGTTGTCGATACCGCCGGCTTTGGTCGTCTTGTACACCTTGATATAGGCGGGCAGCGGAGCGAACTCGGTCGTTACGTCGGTCCAGCCCAGCGCAGGCATCGGGTCCACGTAGTCGGTCGCTTTGACCGTGTAGGTGATGTCCGAACCCTGGTAGTTCACTACCAGCGTGCCGTCGCCGAACTCCAGATCGAAGGTCAGGTTTTCGGGCGATTTCACCGTGGCGCCTTCGACCAGATCGAGCGTGAAGACCATGTGGTTGATCTCCATGCCTTCCTGCCATTTGACCGTGATGCTCTTGTCTTCGCCGACCGCGGCTTCCACGTCGCCGACTTTGGCGCCCAGAATGGCTTCGGGGGTCTCGGGAGTGTCGGCGGTCATCTTGTAGGTTTCCTCCGTCTTGCCGTTCATCAGCACCACGACATTGACCGGATTGTTCAGATTGACGGTCGAGGTCAGATTGGCGGGCGTCTTGAGGATATGCCCCTTGTTCATCTTGAAGGTCACTTCGACGGCCGTCAGATCGGTCGTGTTCTGGAATTCCCCGAACTTGATCGTCTTGTCCGTGTCATTGACGGTCGCGGTCATCGTGCTGCTTCCGTCCTTGGCCGTTACGGATGCGAAAGGCGTCGAGCCTCCGGAAGGACCGTCGTTTTCTCCGTTGTCGTCATCCGAGCAGGATGCCAGGAATAACCCCCCCCCGGCCAGGAGCAGCGTCATTAAGCTAAAAAGTCGTTTCATAGTTAAAATTTTAAGATTTGTAAAATGTGTGGTTTAGGTTCGTTAATTGGTCTGTTATTCGGTATTTTCAGGGTGTTGCTATCTCATGTGTTTATATGTTAGGAGCTTGTTGCGTATTTCCTGCGGCCCGAAAATTCGATCCGAAACAAAAATGTAACATTATTTTAACACAAATGTAGTAATAAAATTTATGAAAGCAATTTTTTGAAGAAAAAATTATTATTCCGGAGGCGTTCGGGAATAGGCATTTAAACTGTTCGCCGCCGTTCCCGGATTCGGCGGCCCGGACGTCGCTTCCGGGTGCTCTTTTTTATATTTTCCCGTCGGGGCTCTTCTTCGGGGGCGTCGCGTCGGCCCCGGCCCGGATACGCCGGCTTCCGGTATCGGGAGGTTTCGCCGCAGTTTCATGCGGGCCGGGGCGGAAGGAACCTTTCCCGGGCCGGCAGACGTTGGTTGCGGTTTCGGATTTTTACGGCCGGAGCGGGCGGGGCCCGCTTCTCCGGACACCCGGGCATCCGCTCCGCCCCTCTCCCGGGCTCCGGTCTTCCGGATACCGGGATATCCGGGCGACGGATTGCCCGGGTGGAAAATTTGACTTATTTTTGCGCTCCGAATCTCACTATATATTATTATATGTCTCCGACTTCCGTTCGCCGCGGCGGGTTCCTGGCGCTGACGCCGCTGCTGGTTTTTCTGGTGAGTTATCTCTCCGTGTCGCTTCTGGCAGGCGATTTCTACAAGATGCCGATTTCGGTGGCTTTCGTCGCCGCCTCGGTCTATGCCGTGGCCCTGATGCGGGGAATGCCCTTCGCCGAGCGCATCGGCCGCTTCTCGTCCGGAGCGTCCGATCCCAACGTGATGCTGATGATCTGGATCTTCGTGCTGGCCGGGGCTTTCGCCGAGTCGGCGCGGAGCATGGGGGCCGTGGACGCCACCGTGGCGCTGACGATGCACCTGCTTCCCGGGAGCCTGCTCCCGGCGGGGCTGTTTCTGGCGGCCTGCTTCGTTTCGCTGTCGGTCGGCACGTCGGTCGGCACGGTCGTCGCGCTGGTCCCCGTGGCCGCCGGGCTCGCCGAACAGACCGGGCTCGGCGAGGCGTGGCTCACGGCGATCGTGGTCGGCGGGGCCTTCTTCGGCGACAACCTCTCCTTCATCTCCGATACGACGATCGCCGCGACGCGCACGCAGGAGTGCAACCTGCGCGACAAGTTCCGCGTCAATGTCCGCATCGTCGCCCCGGCGGCCCTGCTGACGCTCGGGATTTACCTCGTGACGGGCAGCGCGGCGGCGGTCCCCGCGCAGCCCGACCGGATCGAGTGGATCCGGGTCGTGCCTTACCTGCTGGTGCTGGTGACGGCCCTCGCGGGGATGAACGTGATGAAGGTGCTGCTGCTGGGTATCGCCGCTTCGGGGGCGATCGGGCTGGCGACCGGGAGTTTCGGCCTCATGGCGTGGTGCGGCGGCATGGGGCGCGGCATTACGGGGATGGGCGAGCTGATCATCATTACGCTCATGGCCGGCGGCCTGCTCGAAATGATCCGGCTGAACGGCGGCATCGACTACATCATCGACCGCATGACGCGCCGCATCTCGGGGCGGCGCGGGGCCGAGGGGACCATCGCGGGGCTGGTCTGTCTGGCGAACCTCTGTACGGCCAACAATACGATCGCCATTCTGACCGTGGGACCGATCGCCCGCAAGATCGCCGACCGTTTCGGTGTGGACCGGCGCCGCAGCGCCAGCCTGCTCGACACCTTCTCCTGCTTCACGCAGGGCCTGCTGCCTTACGGGGCGCAGTTGCTGATGGCGGCGGGGCTCACGGGGCTTTCGCCGCTGGGGATCATGCGCTATCTTTACTATCCGGTCATTCTGGGCGGCGCGGCCCTGCTGGCCGTTCTGCTGCGCTATCCCCGGAAGTTCTGACCGGCCGCCGCGGTGCGTTCAGGTGGGGCGGGCCGTTGTCGCGCGAATCCCGCCGGGCCGCCCCTGTTCGTTCCGCGGCGCTTCACGCAGCGGCTGCCGCGTGAGGGCGGGGGCGGCTGGCGCCGCGGGCGGGATCGCCGGTGTCGTCGTTGCGTGCATATCGCTCCGGGTTCGTCCTCCGGCCGTGCCGGGGCGCAGTGCTAATGCATGCCGGGACCGGCCCGGAGGGTAGATGGATTACGGATTCTTTTACCCCGATTCCGGATTTCGCCCGCCGGCCGTGCGCAAAGCCGATAAAAGCCGTATATTTGCGGAAAACGAACCTTGTCATGGAACAGAAAATTCATCATCTGGAGTCCGTCGCCGAGTACAATGCGATGCTGGGCGTCGAAACGCTGCACCCGCTGGTGAGCGTCGTCGATTTGTCCGAGGCGCATCCGATGCGGCATTTCCGGCAGACCTACGGTTTCTATGCGGTCTTTCTCAAGGAGATCAAGTGCGGCGACATGATCTACGGCCGGCACTATTACGACTATCAGGAGGGGACGCTCGTCTGTCTGGCGCCCGGGCAGGTGATCGGGTTCGAGGACGACGGACGGGAGTTCCAGCCGAAGGGCTGGGCGCTGGTTTTCCATCCGGACCTCATCCGCGGCACGTCGCTGGGCCGCAACATGAAGGAATACGGCTTCTTTTCGTACGAGGTGAACGAGGCGCTGCACCTCTCGGAGCGCGAGCGCGGGATGGTCGTGGACTGTTTCGGGAAGATCCGTCACGAGCTGGAGCACGCCATCGACCGCCACAGCAGACGGCTCATCGCCATCAATATCGAGATGCTGCTGGACTACTGCCTGCGTTTCTACGAGCGGCAGTTCATCACGCGGTCGAACGTGAACCGCGACGTGCTGACCCGTTTCGAGGAGCTGCTGGACGGCTATTTCTCCGACGGCCGGGCCCGGCGCGAAGGGCTTCCGTCGGTGAAGTACTGCGCCGGGGAGCTTTGCCTGTCGCCCAACTATTTCGGCGACCTGGTGAAGAAGGAGACGGGCCGCACGGCGCAGGAGTATATCCAGCTCAAGCTGCTGGAGGTGGCCAAGGAGCGGATCCTGGACCCTTCGCTCACGATCGGCGAGGTGGCCTACGGACTGGGATTCCAGTACCCGCAGCACTTTACGCGCATGTTCAAGAAGCTGACCGGACAGACGCCCAACGAGTACCGGAACGTCAATTAACGGTCGAAAATCCCCATTTTTAGGTATGGCGGAGACCGCCCGTTTTTCCTATTTTTGCCGCCGGAAATGGAACGAACCAAAATACCTAATTTGTCATGAAACACATTCTGTTACGCGCCCTGGCCGTCGCCCTCGCATGCGGCGCCTGCGCATCGGTATCCTGCGGCGGCAACGCTTCGACGAAAGCCAAGACCCGGCAGACGGAGGCCGCGCGGCCGGCCGCGCTGGAGATCGACGAGCTGCTGGCTTCGGCCGACTCGCTCGCCGGCAAGACCGTCACGATCGAGGGCGTCTGCACCCATACGTGCAGGCACGGCGCGCGCAAGATTTTCCTCATGGGCAGCGACGACACGCAGACCGTTCGTGTCGAGAGCGGCGAGCTGGGCAGCTTCGATCCGCAGTGCGTGAACCGTATCGTGCGCGTTACGGGTACGCTCGACGAACAGCGCGTGGACGAGGCCTACCTCGCGGCCTGGGAGGAGCAGACGAAGGCGCAGACCGGCGAACGGCACGGCACGACCGAGGCCGGATGCGACGCCGAGAAGGCCGCACGGCAGGAGACGGGCGCCACCGTCGCGGAGCGCATTGCCGACTTCCGCGCGAAGATCGCCGCCCGCAAGGCCGCCGAGGGCAAGGACTACCTCTCGTTCTACTACGTGACGGCGACCTCGTATGAAATTGAACAGTAGCGCGCTGCGGCGCTGGAGCCGCACGCTGCACCGAGACCTTTCGTATTTCTTCGCGGGGATGGTGCTCATCTACGCCCTGTCGGGCATAGCGATGAACCACCGCGACACCTTCAATCCGAACTATTCGGTCTCGCAGACGCGTCTGACGCTCCCGGCCCCGCTTCCGGAGAGGGAGGCGTTCTCGCGCGCCGACGCCGAGGCGCTGCTCGAACGCGCCGGCGTCGGGGAGGGGTACGTGAAGCACTACTTTCCCGACGGGCATACGCTCAAAATCTTCCTCGAAGGCGGTTCGTCGCTCGTAGCCGACACCCGGAGCGGCGAGGCGGTCGTCGAACGGCTGACGCGGCGGCCCGTGTGGAGCGCGCTGACGAAGCTGCATTACAATCCGGGATCGTGGTGGACCGCCTTCGCCGACATTTTCGGCGGAGGGCTCATACTCATCACGCTCACGGGACTGGTCATCGTGAAGGGCCCCAAGGGGTTGCGGGGCCGCGGCGGCGTGGAGCTGGCCGCAGGCATCCTCCTTCCGCTGCTGTTCCTCCTCATCTGACACCGCCATGGAATCCGTTATCGAATGCCGCAACCTGACGCATTGCTACGGGCGGCGCAAAATCTACGAAAACCTCTCGTTCGACGTCCCCGAGGGCCGCATCCTCGGCCTGCTGGGCAAGAACGGCACGGGCAAGACCACGACGATCAACATTCTGAGCGGGTATCTCGAACCCCGCAGCGGCGAGTGCCGCATCTTCGGCGAGAACATCCGCCGGATGCGGCCCCTCACGCGGCGGCGCATCGGCCTGCTGATCGAGGGGCACGTGCAGTACCAGTTCATGTCGATCGAGCAGATCGAACGGTTCTATGCGGCCTTCTACCCGAAGTGGCGGCGCGAAGCCTATTACGAGCTGATGCGCAAGCTGCACGTCGGCCCCGGGCAGCGCATCTCGCGCATGTCGTGCGGACAGCGGTCGCAGGTGGCGCTGGGGCTCATTCTGGCCCAGGACCCCGACCTGCTGGTGCTGGACGACTTCTCGCTGGGGCTCGATCCCGGCTACCGGCGGCTGTTCGCGGACTACCTGCGCGAGTACGCCAAGGCCGAGGGGAAGACGGTCTTCCTCACCTCGCACATCATTCAGGACATGGAGCGCCTGATAGACGACTGCATCATCATGGACTACGGCCGCATTCTGCTGCAACGCCCCGTCGGGGAGATTCTCGACCGCGTGCGGCGCTATACGTGCCGTGTGCCCGAGGGGGCTCCGCTGCCCGGCGACGGGGAGTTCTACCACCCCTCGGTGGTGCGTTCGACGCTCGAATTCTGCTCGTTCTTGCCGTACGGGGAGGTGGCGCGCAGGCTCGCGGAGGCGGGGATTCCCGCCGAAGAACTGCACGAGGAGCGCGTCTCGCTGGAGGACGCCTTCATCGGTCTGACCGGAAAATACTGAAAAACGCCATGTTGAAAGCCATATTGTACAAGGAGTGGATCAAGTCCCGCTGGTATCTGGCGGTCGCCTTCGCGGTGACGTGCGCCTTCGCGGGCTACGCCATGCTGCGGCTGTACCGCGCGCTGGGAATGATGGGCGCCGGACATATCTGGGAGGTGATGGTGACGCGCAACGCCGTTTTCGTCGAGCAGATGGAGTATGTGCCGCTGCTGGCGGGGCTGCTGCTCGCCGTCGTGCAGTTCGCCCCCGAGATGCACCGCAAATGCCTCAAGCTGACGCTGCACCTGCCCGTGTCGGCGCTGCGGGCGACGGGGACCATGCTGCTGTTCGGCGTCGCGGCGCTGACCGTCGTCTCCGGCACGAGCCTCGCCCTCGTCGCGGGAGCCGCATCGCCGGTGCTGCCGCACGAGCTCGTCGCCAATATCGTGGGGACGCTCATGCCGTGGTATGCGGCCGGACTGGCGGCCTACCTGTTCGCCGCATGGGTGATTCTCGAACCGACGTGGAAGTGCCGGACGGTGAATATCCTGATGGCCGTGCTCCTGCTGCGCATCTTCTTCCTCGCGCCCGTTCCGCGGGCCTATGCCGGCTTCCTGCCCGTACTGCTGGCGCTGACACTGCTCTCGGCCTCGCTCGCATGGCTCTCGGTCGTGCGGTTCATGGCCGGCAGACAAGACTGATTCCTTCCGTAAATCCTGAAAATCCATGACCCGATTCAGCAGAATATTCTTCGGACTGCTCGTCGCCGTGCTGCTCGTCTGGCAGTTGCCGTGGGGCGTCAATTACCTCATGGTGAAGAGCGAGGGCACGCCGTTCACCCTTTACAGCGAAGTGCTGGGCGATTTCGCGATGATCCGCCGCGGCGGGAAGGAGCTCGAGTATCTCGACCGCCGGGGCAACCGGTACGGACAGCGCCAGTTCGATTCGCTGCTGCCGCTCTTCTACGCCCGGCAGCTCGTGGCCGACGGCCGTTTCCCCGATTCGATCGCGGGCCGCGCGAGGCGCAGGCCGCCACCTTCGTGTTCCGCTCCACGCCGCAGGATGTCAATACCCCGGTTTCCGGCATCCGCTTCCTGCTGGAGTCGATGTCGGGTCGCGTCGATCTGGCGATGCCCGACGATGCCTTCCGCCTGACCGCCTCCGGCATCGAATTCATCGACATGGCCTCGAATACGGTCGATACCGCGAAGAGCGCCCTGTTCACCGGGACGATGCGCCGCAAGGGAGTGCGCTTCCCGGTGGCGGAGATTTCGGGCAACCCCTCCGCACGCAAGGAGTACGACGAGGGGTATGTGCTGCTCGACGCCGACCGGCGGCTGTTCCATCTCAAGATGGTGCAGGGGCGTCCTTACGTGCGGGCCGTCGGTCTTCCGGAGGGCGTCCGTCCGGAGCACCTCTTCATCACGGAGTTCCACGGCCGTCGCACGCTGGCGCTCCTGACCGATGCGGAGAACCGCCTCTACGCCGTGACGATGCCCGGCTACGGGGTACGCCGCGTCGGGACCGTCGAGTTCGATCCGCGGCACGAGGCGATGTCGATCGTCGGCACGCTGCTCAACTGGACGGTTTGCGTGGAAGGGGCGGCCGCGGAGCGTTACTACGCCGTGTCGGCCGATGACCTGTCGCAGCTCGACACGCTCGTCTTCCCGCTCTCCGACCGGCACGTCCCCGGCCTGAGCTTCACTTCCGCGACCGACAATTACGTGCGTCCGAGGCTGCGCTGAGATGCCCCGTCGGCCGATCGTCTCTCCGGGCCCCGCTGGTAAGCGGGGCCCGTTTCCGTTCCGGGGGGGCTGTCGCGCGCCGGGTTTCCGAGGGGGCTGCGGAAAAAATTGCGGATTTCAGTTTCCGTTCAGAATCGGTTGCGACATTTGTTCCCGAAATTGAATCGAAGTCTTATCGGAAAAAGAAAATGAAAATGAAAAGAATCGTTTGGAATATGTTGGGTGCGGCGGCCGTTGGGTTGCTTGCCGTCGGATGCGAAAAGGAGAGCGGCTCGCAGGGAAGCGGACCGGACCGGGTTTCCCCGGCCGTACTGGCGGCTTTCGAAGCGCTCTATCCGGGCGCCGAGCAGGTGCGCTGGGAGGTGAAGGGCGACTACGCCGTGGCGAATTTCTACTGGAGCGGCGTGCGTGCGGCGGGTGTCGCGGCGAATCGCGCCGCATGGTTCGAGAACGGCGACGGCGCATGGTCGATGACCGAAACGGACATCCGGTTCGACCAGTTGCCCGAAGCGGTTAAGAGAGCCTTCGCGGAGGGCGAGTATGCCGACTGGCGGGTCGATGAGGTCGATATGCTGGACCGTGACGGCGTGGAGGTCATCTATGTGGTCGAGGTCGAGCGCGACGGCCGCGAGATGGATCTTTACTACTCGGCGGACGGCGTGCTCGTGAAGAGCGTGGCCGACGCGGGCGACGATTACGATTACGGGGATTTCATCCCTTCGCGTCCCTCCGACGGGATCGGGGACTTCATCGCGAGCCGTTATCCCGGGGCGCGCGTGATCGACGTGGATGCGGAGTACGAGGGTACGGAGGTCGAACTGATCGACGCCGACCGCGTCAAGCGCGAACTCTTCTTCGACCGCAGCGACGCCTGGCAGTACACCAAGACCGAACTGCGCCGCTCGGAACTGCCGCAGGCGGTGACGGCTGCGTGGGAGGCCTCCGACTACTCCGAGGCGAAGGGCTACCGGCTCGACGATGCCGATCTGTACGAGACGGCCTCCGAAGGGACGTTCTACCGTCTGGAACTGGAGTCGCGCCGCGGCGACGTGAAGGTGAAGGTCACTCCCGAGGGCGAGCTGTCGCTCTATACCCCGCAGGAGGGCGGCGACGGCGCGGCGGTCGGTGCGGATGTCGAAGCCTTCATCCGCACGAACTACCCCGGCGCGGTCGTGCTGGAGAAGGACTCCGACGACGGTTTCCTGGAGGTGGAGATTCGTCACGACGGCCGCGAGAAGGAGCTGCTGTTCAACGGTGCGGGCGAATGGGTGAAGACCTCGTGGGAGGTGCGCGTCCGCGAGCTGCCCGCGGCCGTGACCGATGCGATCCGCCGTTCGGATTACGCGGCGTTCGGAATCGACGGGGCGGATTTCGTGGAGACGCCCGACGGCGACTGGTACGAGGTCGAACTGGAGGATGGCCGGGACCGTGAGGTGACGCTTCGCGTGACGGCCGAAGGTGCGATCCTGAAGCGTTGAGGCAAGGGTCGGAAAGCGATGCGGGCGGGGCCGACAGGACCCGCCCGCATCGCTTTTCAGGTACGGGGGCCTCTGCCGCGCCGGCGGTCCATCGCGATGCTGATGACGATGGGGACGGCGAGGAACAGCGCCGTGCCGCAGACGACGAGCGTCGTATATATGGCGGGGCTGCCGACGGGCAACTGCGACGGCGGGAAGAAGGTGACGGCGAACGAGAAGAGCACGGCGAGGAAGCCGATGCCGCCGACGGCCCACATGCCGGCATTGCCTCCCGGAACGCGGTAGTCGCGCTGCAGGCCGGGCTGCGTGTAGCGCAGGCGGATGGCGGCGGCGTACATCATCATATACATGATCAGGTACAGTCCGATCGTGAGGGCGCTCAGCAGGAAGAAGGCGACGCTCACGTCCTTCATGAAGATGTAGAGCGACGAAAGCACCGTCACGATGCAGCCCTGGATGATGAGGATGTTGATCTGCACGCCGTTGCGGTTGGTCTTCTGCAACAGGCGCGGCAACCGCCCTTCGTTGGCCGTCCAGAGCAGGCCGCGGCTGGGGCCCGAGATCCACGACAGCACGCCCGCCAATGCGCCGAACGCCACGAGCAGGCTCATGACGTTGGTGAGCCATCCGACGCGGTAGTGTTCGAAGACGATCTGGAACGTGGTGAAGAGTCCTGACTGGAGGTTGATCCGGTCGTAGGGCGTGATTACGGCCACGGCCAGCGCGCCCAGCGTGAAGAGGCCGAACGAAATGAGTGCCGCGAGGAACATGGCGCGCGGGAACTGTTTCTGCGGGTTTTTCAGCTCCGGGGCGTGTACGGCGTGCACCTCGACGCCGGCGAACAGCAGCAGAATCCCCGCCAGGAAGGCGATGTCGCTCATGCCGGTGATGTGGGGAAAGAGCCGCGGATGGGCGTGGTGCGCCGCATCCAGATCGACCACCTGCGAGACGGACGCGGGAATGTGTTCGAACTCCACGCCGTTGCCGCCCGCGAGCCAGGCCGCGGCCGCCAGGACGATGACGATGCCCGGAAGCACCGTGCCTATGAGAAAGCCCCGGCTGGTGATGCCCGAGATGGCCGACGTGCCGCGCAGCGTGACCCACGTGGCGAACCAGTACATGGCGATCGAGAAGAGTCCGACGAACGGGCCGTTCTGCGCCAGCGCCGGAAGCCCGATCGTGTAGGCGATCGACGCGGCGGCGAATCCCAGCACGGTGGGATACCAGACCACGTTCTGAATCCATTGCAGAAAGATGGCCGTGAACCCGAGGTGGGGGTTGAACGCCTCCTTCACCCAGGTGTAGACGCCTCCGCCCTTCGCCGCGAAGGCGCTGCCCAGCTCGGCGCCCACGAGCGCCGCGGGGATGAGGAAGAGGAACGTGGCGAAGAAGATGTAGAAGAACATGGTGAGCTCCTCCTGGGCCATCATCGGAAGGCCGCGCAGACTGATGACCGCGGCCGCGGTCATCAGCGCGAGCTGCGAGGTCGAGATGTTTTTGCTTTTTGCCATAGTTTCGTTTGCTTGACGTTTCCCTCTCCGACAGCAGTTTTCGTGCCGGGCTGTGCGCTTCGGGGCGGAACGGTGACCGCGGACGGTTTCCGAAGGGCCTCGTGCAGCCGGCGGCAGCCGCCCGGGCGGGTTTTCCGTCCCTCCTGCCGTTTTTCCGCCGGAAAGGGACGCCGTGCGGCGGATTTTTCGTATCTTCGCGGAGGCCCCGGTGCGTGCCGGGGCGCGGCGGCCCGCTGCGGAGGACCGGGCCGGCCGCCGGGAACGGAAAAGACGGAGAACGATGAAAAAAGGACTGATGGCGCTGGCGCTGTGCCTCCTCGCGGGGCGCGCCGCCGTATGCGCGGAGCCGTCGCGGGATGCGGCGGCGGACGACGGGGGCCGGACGGTGCGTCTGGTGACCTATAATGTCGGCGTGTTCAACAAGTATGTCAGGGACGACTACCGGCTTGTGGCCGGCCTGCTGCGGGAGGTCCGTCCCGATGCCGTGTGCCTGAACGAGCTGGACAGTTGCACGGCACGCACGCGCGGCGTCTTCCAGTTGGAGCGCATCGCCGGGATGATGGGCGGCTGGGACTTCCGTTTCGGGGCCGCGATGCCCTTCGACGGCGGCTCCTACGGCGAGGGAGTCATGACGCGCGAGCGGGCCGTGAGGAAGGAGGCGGTGGCGCTGCCCGAGGCCGGCGGGGCCGAGCCGCGCGTGCTGGTCGTCGTGGAGCTGCCCGACTACGTGATCGCCACGACGCACCTCGACCATGTTTCGCCCGAAGCGCAACTGGAGCAGGTGCGGACGATCAACCGCGAAATGATGCGGCGGTACGGCGACTCTCCGAAGCCCGTCTTTCTCGGGGGCGATCTGAATGCCGAGCCCGGTTCCGAGACCCTCCGGCTGCTGGAACGGACGTGGCGGGTGCTCACCCCGACCGACGGGGGGACCTACCCTTCGGACGAGCCGGAACAGTGCATCGACTACCTGTTGCAGTTGCGCAACGGGGTGCGTTGCGAAGTGACCGACGCGCGCGTGCTGAGCCGCTTCGGGACGGGCGACGTCTCCCGGGCCTCGGACCATCTGCCGGTGCTGCTCGAAGTGAGGTGGTAGCCGCTCGGCCGGGCGTTCCGGCTGCGGCGCGGCGGGAGGGGTACGGATTTTGCCGTTTCCCTCCGGCAGGAAGCCGTCGCCGCCGGTTTTCCCGCACTTTTCGTATCTTTGCCGCATGAGAATCGTGAACCGCATACTTTCGTTCCTGCTGTTTGCGGCGTGCTGCATGCCGGTCCGGGCGCAGCAGCGGGAGACCTATTCCGTCGCGGGGCGGGTCATCGACCGCCTGACGCGGCAGCCCGTGCCCTACGCCTCCGTCGTGGTGGCGGGCGACGAGCGGAAAGGCGCCTCGTCGGATTCGACCGGACGTTTCGTCATCGAGCGCGTGCCGCCCGGCATCTGCCGCTTCGCCGCGTCGTCGGTGGGCTACAAGAGCCTGCTGACGTCCGAATACCTCGTCTCGGCCGCCACGCCCTTCGTCGAAATCGAGCTGGAGGAGGATGCCACGCGGGTCGAGGCCGTGACGGTGCGGCCTTCGCCGTTCCGGGCCACGGTCGAAAGCCCCGTGGGGCTGAACGTCATCGGCATCCGGGAGATCGAGAAGAGCCCCGGCTCGAACCGCGACATTTCGCGCATCGTGCGCTCCTATCCCGGCGTGGCCTTTTCACCGGTGGGCTACCGCAACGACCTGATCGTGCGGGGCGGCGGACCTTCGGAGAACAAGTTCTTCATGGACGGGATCGAGATTCCGAACATCAACCACTTCGCCACGCAGGGCGCGACGGGCGGCCCGGTGAGCATTGTCAATGCCGACCTGATCCAGG
>ERZ827516.2457-NODE-2457-length-13492-cov-13.907345_pt1 | contig 13492 bp, 14 predicted proteins | sample MGYA00519703_ERZ827516 | MGnify/ENA primary metagenome ERZ827516 (study PRJEB31778, sample SAMEA3449337) | human gut metagenome | biome: human gut; feature: human-associated habitat; material: faeces | place: United Kingdom | collected 2010/2012 ...
TATAAAATATCATTTACTGGATCAGGAACAGGAAGCAGATGATATAAGAAAAGGTCTGGAGAAAAAGCTGGATGCAATGGTAAATCGTGAGGTATACAGTAAATTCAAAACTGCACCAACAGAAGAAGAACGGGAAAAGTTCCGGCAGGAGTATCTGGACAGAAAAGGAATGCAAGAGAGCTTTCGATGGTAACAGTTCTTATTGATTATCTTTTTACAGGAGCGTGTCACGCACCTGTGAGAAGTAAACAAGGAGAAAGTTGGTAAGGTGCAGACGGAAAACTGTGGCTGGAATGTGAGACGGCTGTAAATTTGATAGTTGTGAAGAAGGGAGAAAGATACAATGAAACAGGGAAGATTAGGATATAACAGTAGCAATAACAGATATGGGTTGTTGGCATCAGACTTATGGATTGATACGGGATTTCACTGTGGAGAAGGTCTTGAGGTGCTGGTCGATGATAAGTGGGTAAGGACAAGAATGGAGATGAATCCAGCAAGAGAATGGTATCTGGTTGGAACGCCATACTGTGGAGATCTGGAATATGTGCAGGCAAGAATAACGGAATAATTTAATCGAGAGAGTAACGAAAGAGATAAAATAGCCCCCGGCAGGGCGCAAGGGTACTTTTGATGGACGGAACGGCTGTCGAAAGTGCTTTTGCGTTACTTTTGACAAAAGTAACAAAACCGCCGTATCCGGCGAAAGTTTCTTAAATATCGCCATGTCTGGCGTAAATAAAAATTATGTGCCATATCTGGCACTCAAACAGAAAAGAGGTGAGAAAATTTATGATGAAACGAACAATCAGTGGCATGATCGGAGCCGGTTCACTGGCTCATAACAGACGGGATTTTGTAGCAGAAAATGTAGATCCGGACAGAGTACAACTGAACATTTGTTATAAGAATGAGAATCTGAAGGAAGTTTATAAAGAGCTGTTTGACGATGCGGTTGAGAGATATAATGTCGGGAAAAGAAAGGACCGGCAGATTGCAAATTATTATGAAAAAATCCGACAGGGCAAACAGGAGAAGTTATTTCATGAAGTGATATTCCAGATTGGTAATTGTGAGGATATGGCAGTGGGAACGTCAGAAGGAAATCTGGCTGTAAGGGTACTGGATGAATATGTAAAAGATTTCCAGAAGCGGAATCCGACACTTCGGGTATTTGGCTGCTATCTGCATCAGGACGAAGCTACTCCGCATCTGCATATTGACGTTGTTCCTTATGTGACCAACTGGAAGGGAAAAGGAATGGATACCAGAGTCTCACTGAAACAGGCATTGAAAAGCCTTGGATTTCAAGGCGGAAATAAGCATGATACAGAACTGAATCAGTGGATAAACCATGAAAAGGAAGTACTGGCGGAAATCGCAAAGCAACATGGAATTGAATGGGAACAGAAAGGTACACATGAAGAGCATCTGGATGTTTACAATTTCAAGAAAAAGGAACGTAAAAAGGAAGTGCAGGAACTGGAGCAGGAAAAAGAAAATCTGACAGCAGAGAATGAAGGACTGACTTCTCAGATTGCGGACGCAAGGGCAGATATTAAACTACTGGAAGAAGAAAAAATTCAGTTCCAGAAAGATAAAGAAACAGCGGAAAGACGTGCTGAGAAAGCAGAAACGGAATTGAAAAAACTGGAGGACAGAAGAGAATTCCTGCAACCGGTGATGGATAATGTCAGTAAGGAAATAAAAGAATATGGAATGATCAAAACATTTCTGCCGGAAGCTACAGTATTGGAACGTGCGGTAACTTACCGGGATAAGAAAATAAAACCATTGTTTATCGAAATGAAAAATAAGATTGGTGCGATGGCTGCACAGGTGAAAGAACTTACAAGAGAAAGAGATAATTGGAAAAGTAAGTTTCAGCAGAAAAAGAAAGAGCATGAAGCAACAAAGAAGGAACTGGCGGAAGTTCAAAAAGATTATCAGAAATTATCCGGTGAGAAAGAAATACTGCAGGGGCTTGCGGACAGATATAACCGACTTTTACGTATGTTGGGGAAAGATATGGTAGAACGACTGGTGCAAGACGATATCCGAATGCAGGCGGAACTTGAAGCGAAAAAGCAGAAAGAGCAAATGCCGAAAAAAATAAGTGATCGCATACCGTGGGCGAAAGAACGAAGTGAAGAACACAATGCACAAATTAAGAAGAATAAAGCAAAGTACAGAGGAATGGAGTTGTAAGAATATGAAGAAACAAATTTATGATGAAAAGAACGGACTGAGCTACACATTGCATGGAGATTATTATCTACCAGACCTGAAAATCAATGAGGAAGAACCCGCATATGGGAAATATGGAATAATGCGAAAACAGTTTTTGAAGGAGCACAGGAGTGCCAGGTATCAGTATCTGGTACTGACCGGGAAACTGACGGAGCATTTGAATCAGGTTGATAAAGAAGCAAGAGAAAAAGTCGAGATGCTGATGGAACAGATGGCTGAACAGTGGGGAGTGACGGAAGAATTGAAGATGCAGGATCAGATGGAATGGGTGAGGAGGATGAATAATATTAAAACAAATGCTGAAGAAATAGTATATAAAAATATAATCTTTATGTAGGAGAGAGGCTGTCTGCAGGCGTTGTGGACAGCCTACTGTATAGGCGGGGTTATTCTTCGGATATATCATAGTCAGTGGCTGTATCAGAAAATTTTGTATCCCAAATGGCTTCTTCAATGGCCTGTAAACACTCATCTGTATGTTTGGAAATGTCTTGCCCCCAGAAGTGAAGAACAGTATAGCCTAGGAATAGAAGTTTTTTATCATTTTCATAATCACGATTACGGTTTCGCTCGATTTTTTTGATCCAAAAGTCTGGATTTTTACCCTTTTCAAGACGAAGCTTGAGAATTTCCCAATCCTTTCCGTGAAAAAATTCACTATCGCAAAAAATAGCAATTTTATATTTGGTAAGAACAATGTCAGGAGAACCAGGGAGAGCCTTATAATTTTTGCGATAGCGATAACCTTTGTGCCATAGAGCTTTTCGGAGCAATAGTTCTATGGAAGTATCTTTACTGTGGATCTTACGCATATTATTTGAAACAGTAGCGGAATCACGTGACATATAGGTACCTTCTTTCTGCCTGAACTCATGAGAATATATTATCAAAAAACAGAAGAAATAGCAAAGGGGTTAAGAAACATACAAGAGGAAATCTAACGATATGGTGAGAAAATTGCTTGTTGCTAATTGTGGTATATGGTAAAATATGAGTTGTACTATTTTTGATTTTGGAGGAATTTTAATGGCGATTTGTTATGACAAATTATGGAAATTACTGATAGATAAAAAAATGAACCGCACAGAATTGAAGGAAGCGTCAGGAATAAGTTTTAATGTATTAGCTCGATTAGGAAAGAATGAGCCAGTTTCATTTGAATCAATAGAAAAAATATGTTTTACATTAAATTGCAAGATAGAAGATGTTGTAGAGATAAAAAAAGAAGAATCACCACAAATCGATAGTGATGCATTTACAACCATAGAACTGTTTGCTGGAGCTGGCGGTTTGGCTTTAGGGATAGAAAAAGCTGGATTTGAACCATTGGGACTAATAGAGTTTGATAAAGATGCTGCAGAATCTTTGAAAACCAATAGGCCGAACTGGAGAGTTATTCATGATGATATAGCTAATATATCTTGTTTAGATCTGGAAGATTATTTTGGCATAAAAAAAGGAGACCTGGATTTATTATCGGGAGGGGCACCGTGTCAGGCTTTTTCCTATGCTGGAAAAAGATTAGGACTTGAAGATGCGAGAGGAACACTTTTTTATCACTATGCAACTTTTTTACAGAAATTACAGCCAAAGATGTTTTTATTTGAAAATGTGCGAGGATTGCTGACTCATGATAAGGGAAGAACATATGCAACGATAACAAGTATTTTTGAACAGGCGGGATATACCATTCAGAAAAAAGTTTTAAATGCGTGGGATTTTGGGGTGCCGCAGAAAAGAGAAAGACTAATCACTATTGGAATTAGAAATGATTTAATGGGAAAAGTTTCATTCTCATTTCCAAAAGAACATGATTATAAGCCTGTTTTGAGAGATGTTTTATTGGATTGCCCAGAAGGCCCAGGAGTGCCATACGGGGAAAATAAAAGAAAAATATTTGAATTAGTTCCACCTGGAGGATATTGGAGAGATATTGATCCGGAGATTGCAAAAGCATATATGAAAAGTTGCTGGGATATGGAAGGTGGAAGAACAGGAATTCTTAGGAGAATGAGTCTGGATGAACCATCATTGACGGTATTGACTTCACCGTCTCAGAAGCAAACAGAAAGATGTCATCCATTGGAAGCAAGACCGTTTACAGTACGTGAGAATGCACGATGCCAAACATTTCCGGATGAATGGCAGTTTTGCGGAAGTGTTCAATCTCAGTATAAACAGGTTGGAAATGCTGTTCCTGTCAACTTAGCATATGAAATTGGGTTGGAGATACATAAATCATTAGAGGGGGTAAAATAAATGGCGTGGAATTTAGATTTTATATCAGAAGAAGATTTTAAGAAGCATGTGCGTGCAACGATTATGAAATATGGAGAAAAGCTAGAATCGTATGATTTGAAGCGATTCAACAGTAACCTGATTGATCCAATCAAGTTGATTTTTGATAAATCGGTATATCGTACAAGCTGGGAAGAAATTGTAAATAATGAAATTTTCCGGCAGAGAGATAAGTCTAATAATAATGATATAGGATATTTTCATCAGAATATTTTTTCTTATTTCAAAGGTTGCGAAGTCCCACAGACAGGCTGGGATGTTATTTACAGAAATCCAGATGGAATACAAATGCCAGATGGAGATATTGTACATACAATATATGTAGAAATGAAGAACAAACACAATACTATGAATTCTGCATCTTCTGCAAAAACATATATAAAAATGCAAGGACAGATTCTGGAGGATGATGATTGTGCGTGTTTGTTGGTTGAAGCAATTGCAAAGAAATCACAGAATATAAAATGGTCAACAAAAGTTGATGGAAAAAATGTACAGCATAGATTGATTCGCCGTGTGAGCATGGATCAGTTTTATGCAATTCTCACTGGTGAAGAAGATGCATTTTACAAGATGTGTATGGCATTACCGGAGGTAATCAATTCTGTTGTAAATGAAGAAGGTGGTGTTGAAGTACCACACGATACAGTTATTGATGAATTGAGAAAAGTGGCATCATTGTATGGGGATGAAAATGGCGAGCTGTCTATGGCAATGGCTGTATATATGCTTGGATTCAATACGTATATGGGATTTGGTGATAAAATCCGTGGAGAATTGGGAGAAGATAAAGACGGAATGCTTAAGAGGATTTATGAGTATGTGAAGAAATTACAGAAATAGAAATACATGTTCAAGGAGTAGAATGTAATATAAAAATCATTTCTACAAAAGAGGTATTTAGATGAGTGATAAGACTGTTTATTCTTATATAAATGATATTGCACAGCGATTAAAAGAACCAAGAAAATATGGGGATGTTTCGCTAATGATTGGAGCTGGATTTTCAAAAAATGCACAGAGTAAAGGAATGGCAAGTATGCAACCACCAAATTGGAGTGAACTTGCTGAAAAAATGTATGAGGAACTATATCCAGCACCATTAGAAAAACAAGAAAAAGAAGAATGGAATAGACAAAGGATTATAAAGACATCAGGAAAAAATGTCACAAAGCTGGCAGATGAATATATTGCTAATTTTGATAGAAATAAAATAAACAATTTGATAGAACAGTCTATTGCAGATGAAATGTTTATTCCAGGAGAATTACATAAAAGACTTTTAAAATTACATTGGTCAGATATTTTTACAACAAATTATGATACTCTTTTGGAGCAGACGGTAGATATGATTTATCGCGAGAATAACTATGAAATCATATATTCTCAAAATGATTTGCCAGGAAGTATAAAGCCGCGGATAATTAAGTTGCATGGTAGTATTCCACAAGTAAAACCATATATAATAAGCGATGAAGATTATAGAACATACCCAGATAAATATTCAGCATTAGTTAATACTGTACAGCAGGCGATGCTTGAAACTAGATTATGCTTACTTGGATTTTCCGGGGACGACCCTAATTTCCAAAGCTGGCTTGGGTGGTTACGAGACAATATGGGTGAATACTGTCCAACGATTTATTTGATTGGTTTATATGAAAAACTCAGTGCACCAGAGAGAAAACTGTTGGAAAATAAGGGGATTACTATAGTAGATATTTCTGGATTAGTATCTCGACAGGAAGAAAATCGACACTATCAGGCAATTTCGGAATTTGTTGGTTTATTAGAAAAAAATCAGAGTGAAAAAGATATTTATTTGGAAAGACCATACCAGAATGTTGATATATTTTGGCAACCTAAAGAAACGGAAAAAGAAGAATATTTTGAAAAATTACAAAACTATTCACATAAAGTTGAAAATTTGATAGAGCCATATATTTTGCTCCCAGAAGAAAAAAGGGGGGAATATGCAGATTACTTTTTAAAACATTTTAGTGTAATACTGAAGTTAGTTCATAATCAGGAGAAAGTACCAGAGAAACTAATTTCAACTATTATAAAAATATTAAGAAAATGTTTGGTTGTTTTAGAAGATAAAAATGCTGAATACTTAGAAAAAGTAACAGAAATGTTAATTGAAAAAAATTCGCAAATAGAAACATTATGTGAGATATTATTGTATTTGGCGGAAATGTATAGGATTGATGGTAAAAAAGAATTATATGATGCTTGCATGGAAAAATGTGATATATATTGTAATGAAATCCCGTACTATAAAAATGAATTCCTTATTGAAAAAATGAAAAATTACATTTCATTATTTAATTACGAGGAAGCAAAACTGCTGATTGAAGAGATAGAAACGTCATCGTTTGAGTATAAGGTAAAAAAAGCAGCGCTATATAAACAATTGTCAAAGAATGATATTGCAGACAAGATATTAAATGAGTGCTCAGCGGAATTAGCACAGATGAAGTTATCAGATGAAATATATGCTTCATATTTAGGATATCTAAATTTATGTTATAGAATCGGAAATTGGGAAATGAAGGAGGAATATTCTGATAATAAATATTATGATAATTCATATAATACAAGACGTATTATTGTTGAACAAAGGGAAAAATTGGAGCAAGATTTTTTTGAAAAAGATAGAAAAAAAGAAGAAAGAATAGTGCCGTTTAGTCTTAATTCCAATAAAAGTGTTACGGTGTCTTATTCAGGAGAAACTGCTTGCTGCAAAAATTCGTTTGTCTTTATCCTTGGAATAGATAAATTGTGTTTGCCGATGTTTTTAGATCAAGCAAGACTACTTCCGCGGGTATATGATGAGATAATGCACTCAAGCGAATATGTTTATTGGAAACTGTCATTGGCTATTAGAACTAATCAAGAAAAAATCATCAATCAGATTTTTACACGAAAAATGCTTTTAAATATAGATGATTCAGAAAAACAATATCTTTTTGATAAATTGGTTGAAATTGTAAAAATGTATTCAGAAGAAGATAGCTATGATAGAAAACAATATTTTGTGTCGATGAAGAATATCTTAAGTATACTATCGCGTTTAGTGGTGTTTACAGAAGACGCAAATGTAATTGTTTTTTTGGAAATATTAAGTAGATTCAGTCAGAAGGAAGATTCGTTTATAGTTAGGGATATAAAAAAGATTCTGCAGATAATTTCCACTAGATTTAATGGAAATATTGCAATGGCTTGTCAGAATATTATTTTTTCTGAGTTTGATACACAATATCATTTAGCTAGTTATTTTAATAATTTATCTTTTGAAATATGCGAAGAAGATGTAGAAGTATTTTATGAAAAAGCACTTTGCTTGAGCACAAGTGAAAATATATCTGAAAGAGATAATGGATTGGCTTGTCTGTTAGTATTGTGGAATAATAAACCGTTAGAGAAATATCGAGACGATATCGTAACAGTCTTTTGGAAGAATGACAAAGACACTTTACCGATGACAGAATTATATTATCCATTTATTTGGGAGGAATTACCGCATCCAGCGTCAGTTGAATTTTCAAAATTATATTATACATATTTGATGAATACAGAATATGTAGAAAGTGTAACACCAACAGGACGTGAAATAAATAATTCATATGGAAGTGTCAGAGATTATTTTAGTTTCTTTTATTCAACATCGGAGATTTCTCAGAGAAAATGTAATAAGGTGATTTTAAATAAAGAACTTGCAAATACTATTTTGACTCGTTCATATGATTTCATAATGCATGAAAAAAGCTTATTAGAACATGATTTTATGGGAGAAAAAGAAGATTGTGAAAATAAGTTCTTAGTAATTGGAGAACTTGTTGCGCTTGTTTATTGTGAGTCCATACAAAATCAGTTGATTACAGAAATATATCCATTGATTGAAAGAATTAAGATAGCGTTATCAGATTGCAAAATTAGTACCATTGCAATTGATATAGTAGAGATGACCGAGAAAAATAAACTTGAAGAATGTGTTGATATGTTTGAGAATATTATATTAACGAAAAATAAAAAACTTTATTCAAGTGTATTTACGGGAATACAGTGTTTGGTATTTATGAAAGAAAATTACAATCAAGATGTATCATTTGAAAAATTTTTCAGTTCAATAAAATATTTAGATATAGAGTATTCAAAAACATTATGGATTCATTTGACACCTTTGCTCAGGCAACCTTTTTTCGCTACGGAGGAAGCACAGAGATATATTGCCTTATCTATCAATAAATGTATAGATATATATGAAAATTTAGCAGATCAAGGTGAGAGGTATTATTTGGATGGCTTATATAATTGTGTGGAGGCATTACATCAGTATTATAAAAGTGTTAAGACAACTAGAACAGGAGAAACAGACGAATTAAAACAATGTGTTGAAAAGGCCAGGAAAATAAAAAATTATGAGATAGCAAATATTTGGTCTTACGAATAGCAAGGTGTGATAACACCATGATAACAAAATCCCCAAAAACCATACGGACACAATGGAAAATCCGGATTTTCCGCCACAAATCACACGAAAAATCACCACTTGCACACCATAATACACCGGTCTGATATCGTGAAGGTGGACGTACTGTAGGATCAGGACGTGTTGCTACAATCATCGAGTAATTATAACTTGATATAAATTGAGTGTCAGGAGTACACTCTGTGTCCAAACGTAAGATACCCCAGAAACCTTGTGTTTCTGGGGTTTTTCTGTACTCTAAGAAAAGAATTATTCGTAAATTTATCAGATTTGCAATAGTGAAACATTTATCAGCAAGATGAAATACAGATAAATTTATAATTGAAAAATAAGACCAGCGGTGCCAAAACGGTGCCAAAAAGAAACTCCTGCGAATGTTTGCTATTCACAGGAGTAATTTTTTTACCAGCCTTTGATCTGTTTGATCTGTTCAGCACGTTCTGGATCACGATGATATTGTAATTTCAGACGGATAGTTTCCACAACTTCCTGTCTGGATTCATCATCAAGCTGATAGAACGATGTAAGCAGATTATCTACATCAGGCATACTGTTCTTACCGAAAAGGTACATCAGCGGATACATAGAATTTTTTAAGTAAGTCTTTACACGACTTGCGTCTAATGCTCCGTTCAAACCGTCTGGAAGTGTAGGATAAATCTCTTCTTCCTTAATTGTGCCAGAAAATGGACTGGCAGAACATATCTCATTCACATCAATTTGCAATTCATTCGCAAGTCTTAATGCAAAATCAAATCGAATATTGGAATCTTTTTGAATAATTGAATATAAGGTTGTAGCACTGATTCCGGTTGCCTTTGCAATTTTGCGGACATTTGTGCCTTTTTCATCAAGATATTTCTTTAAATTTTTACCGTCACCCATAGAATCCTCCTTTTTCATATATTAGAAAATTACGAAAAACATAAATCTATAAAATATCATAACACAGACGTGGAATAAAATAAAGAAAAAATAGTGTACGAAGTTCGTAAAAATGTGTTTACGAAATATTGACAACGATAGAAATACATGATATTATCGATTTACGAAAATCGTACAGATGTAGAAATACAGTAAACGTATTCTATATCTGGAGAGGAAAGGAGGAGGCAATATGGCAAGTTACAATTATATGATGAGTGCTGATGAAGTGGCACAGGAATTAAACTGCTCAAAATCTCATGCCTATAAACTGGTGAAAGCTATGAATAAAGAATTATCTGCACAGGGATATATTACGATGGCTGGAAGAATACCAAAGGCGTTTTGGGCAAAAAAGATGTATGGCTATGAAATAGCAGGAAATTAGGGAGGATCAATATGGCTTACAGAGAAAAAGACACAAAAAAATGGACAGCCCAGTGGTTTGAGACAAATGTCATGGGTGAGAAGAAAAAACGCAGAAAGCGTGGATTTGAAACAAAGCGAGAAGCATTGGAGTTTGAACGAAGCAAAAAGTTGAGCAATGAGCGAAGTATGGATATGAAGCTGAGCGATTTTATTGAGATTTATTTTTCAGACAAACAAAATGATCTGAAAGATCGAACAATCAAAAATAAAAGATATATGATGCAACAGCATATCGTTCCATACTTCGGAAATCAGATGATGAGTGAAATCAAGGCTTCACAGATTATTCAGTGGCAGAATGAAATTCAGAAAAAAGGCTATTCAGATTCTTATCTGAGAATGATTCAGAATCAGTTGACCAGTCTGTTTACACATGCAGCTAAAATCTATGACTTGCCGGTTAATCCATGCAAGAAAGTGAAACGAATGGGAAATTCAGATTCAAGAAGTTTGAACTTCTGGACACTGGACGAGTACAAACAGTTTATACAGACAATGGAGCCGGGAACAAGATATTATCTTATGTTTGAGATGCTGTTCTGGACTGGATGCAGGATCGGGGAGCTGCTTGCGATTACAAAAGCTGATATCAATTTTGAAAAGAATCAGCTTAGTATCAATAAGACTTATTACCGGACAGGAATGCAGGATATTATCACAGAACCGAAAACAAAACAGTCCTTTCGGACAATCGAAATTCCGGAATTTCTGAAAGAGGAAATTAAGGAATTTGTAGATGGTCATTACGGAATGCCGGATACAGAAAGATTATTTCCGGTTGTTCAGGAAGCGGTACAGCATAAGATGAAACGGCAGATTGAGCTGGCAGGAGTGAAGAAAATTCGAGTGCATGATATCAGGCACAGCCATGTGGCTTATCTTATTGAGAAAGGTGTGGAACCGTTATTGATTCGGGACAGATTAGGTCATAAAGATATTCGTATCACATTGAACACTTATGGACATCTTTATCCAAATCAGCAGAGAAAGATTGCAAATCTTCTGGATAATGAAAATGGAAATGCTGTTACCGGATTGGGAGAAGAAAGAGATGAATGTTGAAAAGGCAAAAGAAAAAGCCCAGATAAATAATCTGAGCAAGTTCTCTGATAATCAGATTCACTGATATACCATCTTGGCAGATTCAGTATATCACGAATCGGGAAATACGACAATTCCTGAATATCTGTTCATCAGAGACTTGCCCGGAAGGGCAGGAGGAGATGATGGAATGAATATGAATGAAAAAAATAAAATTGAGAATTGTAGAATAGAACCAAAACTGAAACTGATCAATATGGATTCAGTAGAGGTGGAACAGGTAGAATGGCTGCTTTATCCGTTTATTCCTTATGGAAAAGTGACCATTATACAGGGAGATCCAGGAGAAGGCAAGACAACGATGGTACTTCAGATTATTGCAAAACTGACCAGAGGAGAGCCGATTCTTCCTGTTACTGATACAACGAAAACAAAAGAAAAACGAAGTGATGAAGTAGATAGTGAGAATGAAGATTTAGATGCTGAAGATAATATGCAGGAACAGTCTTCTGTGTCACCTGTAAATGTAATCTATCAGACAGCAGAAGATGGACTTGGAGATACTATCAAACCCAGATTACTTGCTGCAGGTGCAGATTGTTCAAAGGTGCTGGTGATTGATGACAGTGACCAGCCACTGACAATGGCAGATGTCAGATTGGAAGAAGCAATCGTGCAGACAAAAGCAAGAATGGTTGTTCTTGATCCGATACAGGGCTTTCTAGGAGCGGACGTAGATATGCACAGGGCAAATGAGATCAGACCACTGATGAAGCGTATCGCAGTGTTGTCAGAAAAATATCACTGTGCAGTCATTTTAATCGGTCATATGAACAAAAACAGCAACGGCAAATCTTCTTATCGAGGACTTGGCTCCATTGATTTTCAGGCTGCTGCAAGAAGTGTCCTGATTGTCGGGCGAGTGAAAGATGAACCGGAAGTAAGAGTGGTATGTCATACGAAGAGTTCTCTTGCACCGGAAGGAACGTCCATTGCATTCAGACTGGATAAGAATAATGGGTTTGAATGGATTGGAGAATATGATATCAGTGCCGATGAACTTCTTAATGGAGACGGAAGAGGACAGAAAAGCCGGAAAGCAAAAGAATTTCTTCTTGAAATACTGGCAAACGGAGGAATGACTCAAAAGAAAATTGCAGAAGAAGCAGAAGCCAGAGGAATTAAAAGTAAAACGCTATGGAACGCCAAACGGGAACTTGAAATTGATTCCGTAAAACGTGGAAAGCAATGGTATTGGATGTTGCCAGAATAAAAATGGAAGATGGCAAGATTACCATTTCTTAAGAAGAGGGAATCTTGCCACCTTGAAAGGAGAACAGATGCAAAATAAAAATGTACAGATTCCATACGAGTTATTTTTTCAACTCCTACAATATTTTTTGATGGATAACTACGATGGCGAAGAAATAATCCGGTTGGGATTGGAGAAAAAACTGGATGCAATGGTGAATCGTGAAGTATACAGCAAATCCAAAACAGCACCAACGGAAGAAGAAAGAGAAAAGTTCCGGCAGGAATATCTGGACAGACGGGGAATACCGGAGAACTTTCGATGGTAAAGGTTCTTTCTGAACACTTTATTACAGGAGCGTGTCACGCACCTGTAGATAGCAGACAAGGAGAAAGCCGGTAAGGTGTAGTCGGGAGTTGACTGGCGTAGAAGAGAATTTTCAAAAGGGAGCCCTGATTCAGGGCGCCCCTGCGGAAACGGTAGATGAAAGGAGATTGGCACAATGAGAGAAGGAAGATTAGGATATAACAGTTATAACAAAAGATATGGATTATTATCATCAGATCTATGGATTGATACAGGATTTCACTGTGGAGAATGCCTGGAAGTGTTGCTTGATGATGAATGGGTTCAGACCAGAATGGAAATGAATCCTGCAAGAGAATGGTATCTTGTAGGAACACCGTATTGTGGTGATTTGGAATATATTCGGGCAAGGATACCGGAGTAAAGGTCTCTGTACCCCCGGAGGGCGCAAGGGTACTTTTGATGGACGGTACGGCTGTCGAAAGTGCTTTTGCGTT
>ERZ827516.2465-NODE-2465-length-13451-cov-4.576515_pt1 | contig 13451 bp, 16 predicted proteins | sample MGYA00519703_ERZ827516 | MGnify/ENA primary metagenome ERZ827516 (study PRJEB31778, sample SAMEA3449337) | human gut metagenome | biome: human gut; feature: human-associated habitat; material: faeces | place: United Kingdom | collected 2010/2012 ...
TTCTCCAGAACCTGCGGATAGATCTTCAGCGGCTCAGCCAGCTTGCTCATGGGCATCTTCTTGGCCAGCATGACTTCCATCATCTTCAGGCTGGTCAGGATGCCATCACCGGTGCTGGCGTACTTGCTGAAGATAATATGACCGCTCTGCTCGCCACCGATACGGCAACCGTTCTTCGCCATGTACTCGTAGACATACTTATCGCCCACAGCGGTCTTGGCATAGCCGATACCCTGTTCATCGAACGCTTTGTACAAACCAAAATTGGACATGACAGTCGTAACCACAGTGTTGGTCAGCAGCTTACCACGTTCCTTCATGTAGCAGCCGTAGATATACAGAATATGGTCGCCAGTGATGACATTACCCTTCTCATCCACACACAGGCACCGGTCAGCATCGCCATCGTAGGCGAAGCCCACATCCAAGCCCTTTTCCACCACGAACTTCTGCAGGCCCTCGATGTGGGTAGAGCCAGCGTTGTTGTTGATGTTCGTACCGTTCGGCTTGTTGTTGATGACATAGGTATCTGCGCCCAGAGCATCGAACACAGATTTAGCAATATTCCAGCTTGCGCCGTTGGCGCAGTCCAAACCGACCTTGACGCCCTTGAAGGAATAGATGCCCAGAGAGATCAGATAACCCATGTAGCGGTTACGACCTGCCACATAGTCCACGGTGCAGCCGATGTGCTCCCGGTGTGCAAAGGGCAGCTCCGGCCAGTCCTTGTCAAACACATGGAGTTTGCCGTCAAGGTAGTCCTCCACCAACAGCAGGGTCTCCTCGGGCATCTACTCACCATAGCAGTCGATGAGCTTGATGCCGTTATCATAGAACGGATTGTGGCTGGCAGAGATCATAATGCCGCAGTCGAAGTCATCCACGCGGGCAATGTAGGCCACAGACGGGGTAGTGGTGACGTGTAGCAGATAGGCGTCTGCGCCGGAAGCAGTCAAACCAGCGACCAGACTATACTCGAACATATAAGAGCTACGGCGGGTATCCTTGCCAATGACGATGCGGGCAGGCTCGTTGTTTCCATTGCGCTCGCGCAGTGCATTGTAGTACCAGCCGAGGAAGCGACCCACCTTGTAGGCATGGTCAGCGGTCAGATCAATACCAGCTTCACCACGGAAGCCATCAGTTCCAAAATACCTACCCATTTTAATTTTCCTCCATAAATCAAAGAAATCTTCAACAATTTCTACTCATTCAATTTCTCATTTATTCATTGTACGACAACAAGCCTGTATACAGATTGCTGCGGCAATCTATACGCAGGCTCACCTTCGTACCTCCTTATTCTGTTTTCTGCTCTATCAGCTTTCGCTGTGGGTGGGTTAAGTATAGAGCGCAACCAGAAGCCATTAACTCCTGAAAACACGCTGGCCGTAACGCACCATGACAAGCAGAAACAAGTTGAGGTGAAAAGGTCAAGCCGCGCAAACCCGCATGAAATCAGGCTTTTCTCTGGTTGTCCATATTATTTCACACTCCCCATGGACGGTAACTACAACTCTTTTCCCAAACATCTTCGGCAGCCATGTAAAGAAGGCCGGACCTTCGGCGTGAATGTGCACCACATCGTATTTTCCAAATGCACTAGAAAGTGCTGCAAAAAAGGAAGAGCTTACCGCTGCAAGTCCGCGCCGTTCAATGGTCGGAACAGACTTCTGACGGATTCCCTCGTACTCCGTTTTACCAGCATCGTCATATTCTGCACCACTCACATGATGGCCTGCTCTGTTGTAACAGGTCACGTCACAGCCATTCTGTGCCATTCGGGTGCAGAGCTCTTTGACAACGATTTCTACTCCGCCTTCTCTCGATAATCGCTTCTGTCCGAACATCGCAATCGCAAGTTTCTTGCTCATAAATCTTTCCCACAATCCCACTCAATTTCTTCATTAACATCTCGGCCAACACAAAGAGCGGATAGGCTCGTGCACCTGTCCGCTGGCTGTCACCCCACCCTCATGGTCGAGATTTCTTTCTGTGCGGCATTTCTGCTGAACAGAAAGATCAGTCGTTCATTCTTCGGGTAAGAAAATATGAACTTCGGGTCGCGGAGCCTTTCGTTCTCTGCCGTACCCTTGTCCCTATTATGACAGCCGCGTATTATATCTCTAGCCCCTTTTTTCTCTATCGTTGGAACGGACTTCTGCCGGATTCCCTCGTAGTTCGTGTTATCAATATCGTCATACTCTGCGCCGCTTACATGATGTCCCGACCGGTTATAACAGGTCACCTGACAGCCTTGCTGTGCCATCCGCGTGCACAGCTCCTTTACAACGATTTCTACGCCGCCCTCTCTCGACAATCGCTTCTGTCCAAATACCGCAATTCTAAGGTCTCTCTCCATCTCGTCTCTCCAACCGTTTTCCTTCCATGTACTATTTTTTACTCCCCACGCCCCAGCAAGCACACCTTGAAGGTCTTAAAAATAATCTTCCAATCCACCCAGAAGCTGCGCTCTTTGACGTATTTCACGTCCAGATCCATCCACTCCTCAAAGGAGAGATCATTGCGGTGCGGGGCGATCTGCCAATAGCAACTCAGGCCGGGGGTCACATACAGGCGCTGCTTTTCGTAGTCGCCGTACTGCTCGACCTCGCGGGGAAGTGCCGGGCGGGGGCCAACGATGCTCATATCGCCCTTCAGGATGTTCCACAGCTGCGGCAGCTCATCGAGGCTGGTCTTGCGGATAAACTTGCCCACACGGGTAATGCGCGGGTCGTCCTTGATCTTGAACACAGGGCCATCCATTTCATTCTGGTCCAGCAGGTCGTCCAGTTTTGCCTCTGCATTGGGGCACATGGAGCGGAACTTATAGAACTTGAAGGGCTTGCCGTTGCGGCCGATGCGCTCTTGGCTGAAAACAGGGCCCGCAGACGGATCGTCCACAACAATTGCAATAGCCGTAGCCAGCATGATCGGCGACAATACCACCAGTGCCAGAGATGACAAAATTACATCCTGCGTCCGACGCCCGATCCAGTACAGGCGATGGTCGCGCAGATTTTCCTTGCGGTCAACTTCAACTTCTTTATCGATTCCAACAGTATTCGTAGCCATTTTTTCTCCTCACATAAATCCTTGTCTATGCACTTCTTATCGTCATTCGTTTTATCGCAATTTTCAGAAATAGTGCTCTATCAACACGGCATATTTGCGATATGCAGTTTGCGGATGCTGCTTGCGCATTAAAAACACAAACTGCTATAAAGTAATCCCTTTAACTCACACCGTTCCCGCAAGCACCTTCCTTTTAGATAACCGTTCCTCTTTTCCTAAAATCGGCAGACCGTTATTCCTGATCTCCGGGCAAGCAAAAGCCCTCGGACGACCGCTTCGCCAAAGGTCATTTCAAATGCAATGTGACCGTAATGAAAACCAGAACGTCATGCTACAGCTCAAGCGCCGCATGTGCATTGCTTCCAGTATGCAATATTTCACATTTTTGTAGAACCTCAACAAGCCCACTTCATTTTCACCTTTGCGCATCACGCCAGCAAGGGAAACAGCAGTGGGCTTTTTATTTTGATCTATCATTCGGGTTTCCTCATGATCTATCACATGATTGTTCGCAAACAGACATAAGCCCACCGGATTCACCTCCTTACCGCAATCAAGGCGTATCCTTCCATCTCAAAACGGAAGATACCAGTTCTTCTACGTGGCCGTCTGAATTTTTTTCCTATTCTATCATGGTTATATCTGGGAATCAATAGAAATCCGAGGAAATGTATCCATCCATGTTTTAGAAAAAAATGCGATTTAGCCAGAACTTTTTTGCACATTGCCCAGTTTCGCATGAAAGCTCCAGATGAAATCATCGATGGACAAAATGTGTGGTCATATAGTTGTCCAAGGCGTCGGAGGTTACAGTCTGGTTGGATAGCCGCTCCGATGTAATGACAACCGTTAAATAGAAAGCGTCCCCTCGCGCTGAAAAGCCGGTATATGCTGTCACATCAGTCAGGAGTTCTGACGAGGTATATCGCACAATATTACATAATTTTCATCCTCTCCCCTGCTGCCCCTATTTATATATAGGTACAATCAGCATCCCGTCACTGCAGCTACCACCCGCTCTGAGTCAGGCTATTTGTTCACACAAAAAAACCCTGCCGATCACATTTCTGTGAAAGACAGAGGCCGATTTTACAGCAACGAATCCGTCATCGTCTGATAAACGCTGTCCGCATTTTGCTCTATGCTCTCATTTATAATCTGCACCAGCATCTCCGAAAGCGCATTTCGTTCGCCCGGAGCTGTGTTCAGCACGATATCCCGCAGAATGTCCCGCAAGATTTTTTCCCGGTCTGGGGAGATAAGACAACTCCGCTGTTCTAAGGAAAGGGAGCCCGTTTCTGGATTTTTAACCACCCCGCCCCCTGTTGCGCCGGTTCTTGCGTAGAGGGTCTGCAAAACATACCCCTGCACACTCATGTTTTCGGCTGCAGCAGACTGGCGGATTATTGCGCCCATCTCCTTGGAGGGTCGAATCATGATATTATCCTGTCGTTTGTTATATTCTACGCTCGCTCGATTATGTGCTTCTTTTGTCGCCATATATACACCTATTATAGTATAATCGGTTAACTGACATTATGCATATTTTTCCGTGATATATGTCGGTTAACATTTGTTACTTTGCGAATAGACATGTTGTCGGTCAACTGATATACTCATGCCATCGGGAACACCGGTTCTCACATCCGACCATTCACCCAACGATTTGAAGAGAGGTACACACATGAGTATCAACGTTTTACTGACCCTTGTCGAGCAGTACAAGGAGGCCGCCCAACTGATCGAGGCCGCACAGGCTGAACAGGAACAGCTGAAGATCCAGATCCGCGAGGCACTGGCTGAGCGCTCCACCAACTATCTGGAAGTAGGCTGCCACAAAATCCGCTTGTCCGATTTCTCCAGCACCCGACTGGACAGCAAAGCCATCAAGGCCGTAGCACCCGACCTGTACGACCAGTACAGCAAAACAGTCACCGGCACCCGCCTGAGCATCACCTGACATCACCCGAAAAAAGCCCCATACAGCGCCTACCGACCAAAGTTTGCGCTGTACAGAGCCCTAAACCACCCGCCGGGGCGGGCTACACCAATATTATACCTGTCCCGGCCTTTTTTATCAAGAGAAAGGTTCGAAAAATCATGAAACAGACTGTCAAAACCTCCCGCGCTGCTGGTCAGCTGGAAAAGATGTTCCGCGAGCTCAACAAGCACTACTTTGCAGGCAAGCTGCCCGAGCCCATCATCAGCCTGAAAAAGACCCCGTCCGCCTACGGTCACATCACCTGCTCCAAAGTCTGGCAGGCAGGCGGCGAGAACAAGTATGAGATCAATATTTCGTCGGCTACCCTTGACCGCCCCATCGAGGAGACCGCTTCCACCCTGCTGCACGAGATGGTGCACGAGTACTGCATGGAGACTGGGATCAAGGACACCAGCAACAACGGGGTCTACCACAACCGGCGCTTTAAGGAGCAGGCCGAGGCACATGGTTTGACCGTCGACCACCACGAAAAGTACGGCTGGACCATCACGAGCCCGTCCGAGGAGCTGTTGGACTTCATCATCTTCCAAGGCTGGCAGGACATCCAGATGGGCGAGCGGTTGGCATGGTCGGATATGGCAGGCACCGGAGCAGGCAGCAAAGCACCTGGCAGCAGTCAGACCGGCGCACCCAAGCCTCCCAAGGCAAAGAGCAGCACTCGGCGGTGGGTATGCCCCAAGTGCGGTACCATCATCCGGAGTACCAAGGAAGTGCGGGTCATCTGTGCGGACTGCATGGAGTTGTTTGTGAAGGCTGACTAATCACAGCAGGACAGAGAGCGAGGGCACGAGTGAGAGTAGTGCTATATATAAAATTACAGGAGGCTCCTCATGGATACTTATAAAATCGCTATTGACACCTTTCTTGCCGAGACATCCGAGTGCAAAGCCAGTGGGTGCGCCGTTTTTTCCGGGGCAGACATCGCGTTCCAAGACATCCAGCTGCACACGCACCGGAACAAGTCAGAGCTGCGTTTCATGGCCGGACACACCATGCTTTCTGTCCCCCTTGCCAGCATCCTGAGCATCGAAAAGCTGGTATTGCGGGATATCCAGTCCACCGAGTATGAGATCATCACCAAAGAGAGCGGCACCATTACCCTTGACGTTGTTTAAAAATGCACCCGTAAAGACAGAGATCCGCCGAGCTGTGAGAGGACGCTCATTATTTAAAGGAGAGCAGCTATGACCATTATATCAGAACGTTTGCAGCACCTGCGCCTGACGCACGGCTATACTCAGACCGAGCTTGCCCGAACCATGGGTGTGACCCGCCGGGCAGTCTACGCATGGGAGCACGACAAATGTCCCGAGATCCCTCATCTGATCCAGCTTGCCCAATTCTATCAGGTGTCGACCGATTATCTGTTGGGGCTGACGGAGTGAGGTGCTCCCCGCCACTGGAGGCCTTACCGGATACTTTTTGCCTGCTATAGTGCGGTCAACCATCAGTCCGCGCGACGGCAGCCACAACGCTCCATATTTTTAACAGCACACTTGCAAGTCCATCTTATCGGATGCATCATTTGGTAGACTTCAGATACAGCAAAGCAAACACACTTCAAAATACAGGAGGATTTACCATGAGCCGCAAATGTGACCATGATTGGTTTGACCACTACATGATGTACAGCATGATGAGCAATAAAGGCGGAGGCGACAATATTGGTTGTGGTCCCATCCTTACACTCATCGGTTTGGGGTTGATGGTATTTAGCATCCTGAACTACATCGCAGAAATTGCTGCCTGATGGGAGGGAAGGGTATGACCGAACATAAATTCGTGGTGAAACTGGTCTGCTATCTCAGCGACGAGCCGGAGGTGCTTACCGAGATCAACTTTGCCACCAGAAAAGAAGCAGAAGAATACCGAGATCTGGCTTTATACGCTATGAAAGCGAAATACGGTGAAGACCAGACGGTGTTTGACTTTGAAATCTTCGAGTCGTGAGTTTTCTTATAGTACATTTCAAAATATCAGGAGGATAATATCATGAGTGGAGCTATTTCGTTTTTCCTTGGGTTGTTTGGTCTGGGTGCAGCTGGAGCGGTAAACGCCGGGCAGAACATCAGTCAGTCAAAAAAGCAGGCAGAGCTTGACCAGATCTATACCGCACAAGCCGCCGATCGGTCAGACGCAGATCTTCGTCAGATGCACGAGCGGGTGCGCAAAGAGTGGCAAAGTGTCCCTGACTGTCATCCGAACTGTCTTGGAAAGTGGCCCAGCGCTTATTCTGACCGTATGGGACCCTACTATCAGACTAAGTTTTGGTTCCGTGATCATCTGAACGCCAAGGGTATCCCGTATGATGATGCTATTCTGGACGAGGTCTGCGGCGTAAACTATGAGAAGCTGATGAACAAAATGCTAGACGATGCTGTTCATGGCAGAAGACGGCGCAGATGGTTCTAACAAAAATTCAGTTCATCGACCAGTTGAAATCACATCATGCGCCATCAGGAGGAGGTAAGCTTATGGCTGAAAACAAATATGTGCTCAAAGCGCTATCTACATACACAGGCAAGGAAAACACCCTATACCAGAAAGAGTTCGATACCCGTGAGCTCGCCGAGATGTATCGGGACATCCTTGAGCCTGTCCTGAAGAAAGCGCAAGCGGACAATCCAGTCTTGCCCTATGTAACGTATATTATCGAGGAGTTTCCAGAGGGATGATATCATGGGAAAGAAACCAACCGGCTATGCACGTCAAAAAATAATCGTACAGCACAAAACGTGGGTTCCGTTCGATGAATGGATCTATCAACGGAACGAGGCAAATTACAGGTATGCTGATGCGGTGCACAGCAACATCGGATATGCGTTGGACCAGCAGAAGCAACAAGAACGCCACAAAGCTTTTGTGGAAAACGCACAAAAACACAATATTCCGATTCCGAAGAAAAAGAAAGAGCCATGGGAGGCTTGACCCACTATAAAGCAACAGAGCTCTGCCGCTCAGACACGAGTAGCAGGGCTCTTTTTTACGCGGTATTCGGTCAAGAAGTGAACTTAAAGAGCGGCGTTTAATATCAGACAACAGATATCCCGGCGGATTTGCGGCTCGTTTATTATTTTCACCACTTTTGAGCATATCCATTTGCGTCGTGAAATACGACGGAATTATGAGCGCAATTTTACGCACATCCACTTTGGGCTACGGGTGGTATTCTGGGCATCCATCTATGGAGTCTCATACGGCAATCCCATCAGCACAACAAAGCATATCTTGACGCATTGAACACGGTACTCAATTTGAGTACTGAGGTCAGAAATCACATGCAGATGCGTCTTGCCCCTCTTTCAACTCGTACCAAAACGGTACGGGTTGAGGGCACACGTCTTGATTCGCTCTCAAGGGGATTTCAAATTGAAACCCCCTCTGGAATTCAGATGATGGTGTCATGGAAATCTGCCGCCACCCATATCCCAATGCCAAAGCCTTTTTAGACTGTATATATCATAGTTAAACACCCTGCTGCCGTGCTCCTATTCCCTACCAATTCACGTCGCCGGGCATCCAAGGTCGCATGGGATCTCTGCCCCGATCGCGTTCAGGAGCTGGCCGGCTATCCTTTGAATGGTCGCCCCTCTGCCGTGACCATGCTCGAGCTGCTCTATAATGGTGTCGCCCGCTATGACGACCTCTCTATTCTGAAATAAGTGTCCTTCAATCGCAACACCCCGCTACTCTATGTCGAGCAGTGGGGCGTTTTTGTGTCTTGATTCGATTTCAACTAGGGACAAACTGTCCCATGTTGAGGGTCACCACGAAATATCAACTTCCTATCTGAGCGCTATTGAACTTTTACCGATTTGGATAATGTTCATTGATCGTATCATCGATAGAATACGGATCTTGATAGTCGTTTTGACCACTGAGTTTTTCCAACCGTAATCATTTTGATAACAGTTCATCGACCCTCAATTTGAGGGGTGAGCTTTTGAACTCCGAACGATTTGTTCGATGTTGTATAGGCGTTGTCTTGACTGACTCCCTTTTGACAGCCCAAAATTCAGTCATCCAACGATATCCACAATGTAGGCGTCCTTATATTATACGGTGACACGATATATTTTGATTGAAATTCATTTTTTAATCGTGTCAATCCAGATAGGTCAACGGCTTGTGATACCATCCGCCGGGCAGAACGCTTACTAAAATATAAGTAATCGATAAATTGACGTACCCACATATATTTCCAGACAGAATCACACATCACTTGTTTTTCTCAATTGTTTGAGATATTTCACTATGATCAAATCGTCGCCCATTTCTGATATGCATCCTATTGGTGAAAGATTGATAAAGAGGAAGGTATTCGCTGGCGCTCATACCATTTAGATCAACTCCAATCTTGAAAAAGCTCACAGGTTCGCTTAGTCAAGATTTCCGTTGGCGTGATCATGTTAACCGAGCGTTTCTGTCCCGTCCTCATGCTTCGGCCGTTCAAGAAGCACTCGGCTAACACAACCACGCAAAATAAAGTCAATCAAGAAGCGGTCTTAGTGCGCATATTTTTCACTTTGCTATATAGTATAGTGAATTTCGTGCGCATTTTACTGCTTTGTGACCCACCAAACGTTCTTATTTCGCAGTTCTCCACTTGTTGCGCGCTTTTTCTGTAGATCGTATCCATATTGCTGCAACCATTGACGTGCGCAGGTATAGCTTGGCAACGATTTCTCGGCGTGTCCATCTGTCTTGTTGTAGATGTGCCCCACCTCAAAGAAGATCTTCTGCCACTCTTCGTAATAGCGCTCTTCATTCAGGTGGGCATCCAGATATGCAAGCAGCAGCGGCGGGTCAAGGCGCTCCACTTTTGCAAGCAGGCTTTCATCGATTTTTTTCAGCAGCTCTGTTTGATACCCCTGTTCGAGCATTTGCAGCAGGAAAACACGTTCTACAAGAGCCTGTAAGTTCGCACGTTTCCGCCAGCAGTATTCACCTTCCCGTGGGTCCAGAACGACTGTATGGCTTTTTTTCAGTATTTCCACTGTTTCAGGCTGATGCAGATATGCTTTCCATGCCTTCCTATCATCAAACCATTTTCGATATGCCTCGACCGGTCCCAACTGATACTTTTCGATTTTTTTAACTTCCCCTTCCAGACGTTCTTTGGGGTAATGCAGCAAATATACCGCGCAGGTATCCCCCTCATCCAAGGGACGTTTGCGGCCAAGGATCTGCGCATTAACGAGCGGGTTCCACAGTTCACTGACAATATATTTCAGCGCACGATCTTTCATATCCACACCATTATAGAGGGTCGTTGTGGTCAGTGTAACCTGATGCTGCAGGACATTGCCCTTGAGCACATCATCCAGTTTGTCAAATTCCTCCGCTTCCTGACGGTATTTGGAGCACAGGCACGCCACATCCTCTATGCCTTCTGCTTTCAGAGTGTCCCGCAGTTTTCGCAGCTTGGCGATGGTATTCACAAAAACGAGGATCTTTTCTCCCGGCTGTACCCGGCGGATGATATCCAGTTCGTCATCGTCACGGTAGAAGAACTTCACGCTTGACACAAACCGATAATCCATCGGCAGACGATAGTGCTGTCCCTCCGGGATCATATTCCGCAGCTCCCAATAATCAAAGAAGGGGCGGGCGGTTGCGCTCATAAAGATGCAAGTCTTCGTCGTCCAAAGCTCTTTAATAGCCTCATAGCTTGCATCCACATGATCGTTGAAGCTGGCATCTGTTACCATATAGTGATACTCGTCTGACACGATATAATCAAACGATCTCAGATAAGTTTTAGCGGCATCTTCATTCCTTTGCAGGAAGGTTTCCAGCCACTGGTATGTTTCAACACGGATGGTGTGCTCATACTTGTTATCTATGGCGGGTTTGTTGACAATTCCTCCAAGCGCGGGATCATAGTCCTCGTAGGTCACTTCTATACGCCCCAAGCGGTTCACATCGCGCTCGATCTGGTTGCGCAGAGCTTCACGATTGCACAGGATCAGGATACGCTTACGATGTTCATATGTCCACGGCAGCAATGTCTTCAGAATAAAATAGGTCTTGCCGGAGTTCGTGCCCGCATCAAGCACCACAATCCCATGCCAGTTCTTGTAATCCTCACCAACAAGATCTGTGATGTACTGTTTTGTAGGCTGTGGAGTTGCCCCGGCGGTTTCCGGTTCTTCCTCCGGCACAATGGGATCAAGCTGTTCGTCGGCCTCCTTTTTCTTTTTGCGAGAGGCCTTAATACAATCCAGAATCTCCTGCAATTTTTGCTGTCGTTCTTCTTCCGTCAACAAGGCAGGGTCAATGTGCTGCTCCTGCTCATACTCCCGTTGTGCCTCAGCCAGCTTCAGGTAGAAACCATCGAATGGCCAGCGCTTCTCTTCATCACTCATATTGATCCGCGTCTCCTTTTTTGATTTCACTATACCATATCATTTCGTTTTGCTCAAGAGACATTGACCCATTTTTACTTTCCCTCCCCCTTCCCCATCTTGATCTTATCTCCGTGGCGATTTTGGCGGGTCAGCTGCTCTAGGGGATTCAGGGCGTCATAGTTGGCTCTCAGGTCGTCCGCATACAGTGCCACATACCGCCGGGTCATGGTAAGGTCTGCGTGTCCCAGCAGCTTTTGCAGACGGAACGGGTCACCGCCAGCTTGGATATACAGCTTCGCGTAGGTGTGCCGGAACAGGTGCATAGAGGTCTTCTCCACGCCTCTGCTATGATTATAATTCCAAATCGCATTGCCAAGCGAATTCAGGGTCATCTGGTTGCCATACTCCGAGACAAACAACGGGGCTGTAGGGTCGCCGCTGCGATGCTCCAGATAGTCCTCCATGATCTTGACCAGTGCCTTGGAGAGCGGCACGATCTGCTGATTGCGCGCCTTCATGTGACGAAAAAACACTGTCCCGGCGGAAAGATCCAAGTCTCCGATCTGCAGGTTGAGCAGCGTAGACGCACGGCAGCCGGTACCAAGCAGGAAGTTGACAATGACCCAGTTGCGGTATTCGGCAAAGGAGCAGGTCTTGCAGTCCGGTTCCTTCAGCAGCTTCTGCAGCTCGTCGGTGGTGTAGGGTTCCTTGATTGGATCATCTGCACGCACCAGTCTGATCGGATACTTTTCCAGATAGCCTTTTTCCATGCACCAGTACAAGAACGCACGCACCATGCGGAGGTTTGTATTGATGGTCGTATCGTGGAGCTGTTGGTCCTTCATATAGAAGATATAATCCTCCACCGTTTCTTCTGTGATGGTATGAATAGGCTGCTCTGTATCCCCCAGAAACCGAAAGAAGCTTCTGCCCTTAGCAGCGTAGAAGTCGAGTGAGCCTTGGGAGAGGTTCTTGAGCCGGTTGTACTTTTGGAACCTTTCAAAGGCCTGTTGGATGGTGGGATTTGCCTTGGTAGCGGGTCTTAAATCACGGTTACGCACGAGAGAGACTCCTCCTTTTTTCGCGAAAAATCCCTCTCGCCCGCTCAGCACTTCCAGAAAATGGAATAAAGAGAAAAAGCCCAGAATCATTCGAATCAACGAACAATTCTGAGCTTTCACATGCCGCCGACGGGGGTCGAACCCGTACTCTGTCTCCAGAAAGGGATTTTAAGTCCCTCGTGTCTGCCAATTTCACCACAGCGGCGCAGCCCCGGCTTACAAAGTCCTGCTGCCCTCTGGCTTGAGAGGGAGCCGGGAATAACAGGTGTGAGGAAAAATTATTACAACCACACTGCTATTCGCAATCTGGTGGTATTAACATTTTTATTAAATCAGCGGCTTTTATGATACAATAGTTTCCCTGTTTTGTCAAGAAAAACCGCTTATTCGGTGCTGCTTACACCTTGCCTCCGTGCAGCTCGGCGTACATCCGGGAGCGGCACTCGGCCACTGCGGGGGTCATGTTGACGTAGTGCTTGTGAGGGCATTCCAGACGCAGCTCGCTCTCCCAAGTCTCCTCGGTGAGCTGCTTTGCAATATAGGCCTTCTTTTCTGCAATAGAGGGCAGTTCAATGGCCAGCTCGCCGCCCAGAATATGCGGCACCAGCAGCGGGCGCACAGCGGTGGGGATAAAGGTGATGGTGCGTTCGATGGCGTCCGAGTCCAGATTGACCATAGTGACCGGCTTACCGGCCTCGATGACCTCGCCGTCCATGGCAATCAGGTCGCACTGTGCCTGACCGTTTTCGTCGTACAGACGCCAAGGCATCTTTTTGCCCGGGATGATGGCCTTGCTGGCGGAGTCCGAGCACTTCATCTTGGGGGTGTAGCTGCCGTCCGGCTTCTTCACCGCCACCAGCTTGTATACGCCGCCAAACACGGGGTCTGAGGCAGAAGTGATGAGGTTTTCGCCCACGCCGTAGGAGTCGAAGTGTGCGTGCTCGTACAGCTCCATGTTGGCGA
>ERZ827516.2469-NODE-2469-length-13428-cov-3.188963_pt1 | contig 13428 bp, 8 predicted proteins | sample MGYA00519703_ERZ827516 | MGnify/ENA primary metagenome ERZ827516 (study PRJEB31778, sample SAMEA3449337) | human gut metagenome | biome: human gut; feature: human-associated habitat; material: faeces | place: United Kingdom | collected 2010/2012 ...
GGTTCCGGCGGCGTTGATTACCTCGTAACCGTCGGGGACGCCGAATCCCTTGATGTTCGAGTTCGGAAAGCCCACCACGCCGCTCTCGCTGAACATGAGCGGCACGCGCGTGCCCTGCACGGTGTTGGCGTAGTAGCTCTGGTAGCCGTATTTCACCGGATAGGGCGTCTGACGCACGGCGAGCAGGTCGGAGGCGAATTCGTAGCGGTAGGCCTTTCCGTCGTCGCCGATGACGTAGGAGTAGTGGCCGCGCGAGGTCTTTTCGCCCAGAATCCTGCCCGTGCGTGTGCCGTATTCGTCCATCGCACGGAGCCGGAACGTCACCTCCAGCGAGGTGGGGTCGAGGTGGTAGATCGACCCTTCTTCGTCGCCCGAGGTGATGAGCACGCCCGATTCGGACGAAGAGGAGAATACATAGACGTCGCGCAGGTCGCGGAATGCGTAGCTCGGGTTGATCGTCGCCAGCAGGTCCTCCCAGACCTCCTGGGCGCCCTCGGCCTCCTCCTGCGGCGAGCGTTTCTTGACGAAGGCCATCGAACCCTTGCCCTCTTCGTCGTTGCAGAGGATCAGGTAACCTTCGTCGAATCCCGCCTGCACGCGCAGTTCGTAGTAATGGAAGCCGACGCTCTCGCCGTTGTCCACCTTCAGGCGCAGCACGTAGCTGCCCGCGCTGTTGAAGGTGTAGTCGAGCGTGGGCGAGTCGGAAAGGTAGATCGAATCGGCCATCCCCGGGAAATCGCCTTCGGGTTTGCCGTAGGCCCATTCGCAGGCGACCTCGCGGTCGTTGGCGCTCTCGATGCGGATGCCGTCGAGACGGAGCGTCTCGGTCGCTTTCGCATAGATCACCTCGTCCACGCCGCTGACCGTCACCGGGGCCAGCTCGCGGTAGTGCTCCTCCTCGATTCCGTAGCAGGAGATCAGCGCCGTGCCGCAGAGAAGCGGCAGCAGGTATTTCAGTATCTGTCTTGTCATGGTAGCTCGCTGTTAATAGTTATACGCGGGGTCGCGCCAGCCCTTCGTCGTGACGCTCACGGACTTGTCGGTGTAGACTTCGGCGTCGGGGAAATTCTCCTTGTAGTAGTCGAACGTCGGACAGAGCACGTAGCGCACCCAGGCCAGTTTCTGCGGATTGTTGCTCCGGACCATGAATCCCATGGTCAGGTCCGCCTGTCCGCCCGTGGTGGTCGTGTAGTGTTCGTTGTCGATGTTCTCGCCGAACTGCTCGACCATCGTCTTGTAGAGCGAGGGGTTCGTATCCTCGATGCCGTGGTAGAACTCCAGCACCTTGCGGTACTTGTCGGGCGTGAAGTTGCCCAGGTACATGTACCACTCGTTCTCGGCGTCGTAACGCCACCAGATCGGGCAGGTGGGGGTGCCGTCCGAGATGAGTACGCGGAAGACGTTGCGCGGGACGCCTTCGAACAGGTCGGTCTCGACGATCTGGAGCACGAGCGAGGCGGTTTTCGTCAGGATCTTCTCCGAGCGCTTCGCCGTGACGACGATCTCGCCTTCGACCTCGCCGGCGGGAATGACCAGCTCGCCCAGCGTGTAGTCCTCGCCTTCGACGGCATCGACCAGTTCGCGCTGCACGCCGCCCGAGATGTAGTTCGTCGTGGTGTCGTGGATCGCCGCGACCTCGAACGTGCGGTCGCGGTCGGAGACCGTGCCCAGCAGTTTGACCGGGACCTTCCGCTGGATCTCCTGCACCGTCTCGTCGTAGATGGCGAACGAGATGTCGGTGGAGATATACTGGTCGAGGTTGAGCGGACCCTCCGTGAAATAAAGCTTGTTTTTCTGCGACGTGTCGTATTTCAGCCACGTATCGCCGCAGGAAACCGCTCCGGCGGCGACGGCCAGCAACAGGGCCGTATCGAAAAGGAATGAACGTTTCATAAAGCCTCGTCGTTTAGTTTCGGTAATTGTCCTCCACGCTTTTCGGAATGGGAATCGTATAGGTGGCGTCGTCCGTGCCGGAGAAGACGCCCATGCCCGGAAGCTCCACGTCCGACTGGAGGTGCTTCATGTCGAAGAAACTCTCGCCGTCGGCATAGAACTCCTTGCGGCGTTCGTTGTAGATGTTCTCCTCGGTGATCGAACCTTCGCGGTCGGCGAAGGCGGTCAGCTCGCGCGACGTCACCACGTAGTCGAGGTATTCCACCGCCTTGTCGGGGTCTTTGGTGAGATTGGCCTCGGCGACGATGTAGTACATTTCGGGAATCCGGATCAGGCTCAGGCCCGGGATCGAGTTGCCGGTGTAGGTGGCGTTCGTCTCGCCGTTGGCGTACATTTTGCTGTAATGCTTGATGCACTGTCCCGTGCTGGTGTTGAACCAGAGGGTGTACCGCTTGTCGGTGCCGGCTTCGTCCGTGGCGTACACCTCCTTGTACTCGTCGGAGAGCTCGAGCGTGGCGCCGCTGTAGATGTGTTTGTCGTAGTAGTTCTTGAGGAACTGCGTCGAGTAGAGTCCGAAGAGGGTCTCCTGCATGTTGAGCGTGCCGGTCTCCACGGCATTCCACGCCTCCGCGGTCCGCATCAGAGGGAATTTCCCGCTGTCGATCACCTTTTCGGCATACTTTTCGGCCAGTTCCAGGTTGCCCGCCGTCCAATATACGCGGGCCAGCATCGCCTGCACGGCGTAGAGGTTCAGGTGGGTGATGCGGCAACTGGTGAAGCCGTCGGCGGCGTTGGTGCGCACCGGGGTGACCAGCTCCTCGTCCTCGGCGAGGTACTTTTCGGCTTCGGTGAGGTCGCCGACGATCTCCTCGAACACCTTGTCGAGCGAGCTGTACGGGGTGACTTCGATGCCGTAGCTCTTCACGTAGGGAATGGCCTTGGCCTTGGCCGCGGAGTCGCCCGAGCCGGACGATACGGCGAAGAGGCGCACCATTTCGAAGTGCATGAAGGCGCGCAGGGCGAGCAGCTCGCCCTTGTAGAGCCTGATATAGGGATATACGTCGTCGGCTTTGGGCAGAATGTGCGTCAGGGCCTTGTTGATGTGCCCGATCACCTTGTAGCCTGCCACCCAGATGTCTTCGGCGATGGTGACGGCGTCGTCGGTCGTCCACTGGCGCTGCACGGCGTAGGCCATCGGGTCGGTCTGCGGTATGGTGAAGTTGCCGATCATCGTCTCGGGGTATTCGAACGAGAGTTTGCGGCCGTAGAGGTCCTTGTCCGCGCCCATCTCGGCGTAGATGCCGTAGATGGCGTCCTCGCAGCCTTCGGCCGTCGCGTAAAGTTCCTTGTCGGTCACCTCCGATTTGGGATTGACGTCGAGGTAGGCCTCGCAGCCGCCCAGCAGCGGGAGCAGGGCCAACAGATAGAAACGGTATTTTTTCATGCGTGACATAATGCTGTACGGTTTAGAAAGTGGGTCGGAACACCAGGTTGATCGTCCGGCTGTAGGGATAGCTCGTGCCGCGTTCGTATTTGACGGTCGAGAGGCGGAAGATGTCCGAGACGCCCACGCCGATGGCCAGCCGCTTGAAGCCGATGCGCTTGAGGAACTTGGCCTGGAACTCGTAGGTGAGCATCGCGCTCGAGAGCCACAGCTCGTTGAGGCGCTCGACGAAACGCTCCGAACTGTAGGAGGAGTCCTCCGGCCGGATCTCCTTGATGGCCAGGAAGCGCGAGAGGTCGCCCGGGCGCTTCCAGCGGTCGGTGAAGGCGCGTGCGTCCACGTTGTAGCGCGGGTCGATGTCCTCCACCTTGGACCAGAGCGTCTTGTTGTAGGTGTCGCCGCCGAACTTGTAGCTGAACACGAGGTTCAGCGACCAGCCCTTGTAGCGGAGCGTGTTGAGCCACGTTCCTTGCAGCTTGGGCTGCGTGTTGCCCACCACCACCTCGTCGTCCGCATCGTACCGGAAGGTGTATTCGCCGTTCCGGTCGATGAATATTTCCTGACCGGTCGCCGGGTCGATGCCGGCCGAGCGCACGGCGTAGATATCGTACTGCGAACCGCCTTCGCGGAAGCGCAGACGCAGCGGGCTGTCCTCCTCTATCTGGTACGACGTGTTCTTGAGCGTGGTGCTGATGCGGTTGATGCGGTCCTTCACGTGCGAACCGTTGATGACCGTCGTCCAGGCCCAGTTCTTGCTGCGGATCACCTGTGCGGCCACCGAAAACTCGTAGCCGACGTTCTGGTTCTCGCCGAAGTTCACGGTGATGTCCTCCGCACCGGTCGATGCCGGCAGGGGGATCGACATGAGCTGGTCCTTCGTGGTGTTGCGGAAGTAGTCGAAGCCGATGACCAGCCGCTCCTTGAAGAGGGTCATGTCGAGGCCGAAGTTGTTCTTCAGCACGCGCTGCCACTTCAGTTCGGGGTTGCCCATGCGGATCGGTACGGCGCCCACGCCCGTGTAATAGAGGTAGTCGTTGTCGTATTTGTAGGTCGTGATGGCCTGGTAGGGGTTTCCGGTCGTCTGGCCGTTGTAGCCCCACGACCACGTCAGGCGCAGCACGTCGATCCACTTGGCCCGCTCGAGGAATGCCTCCTTGTGGAGGTTCCATCCCAGACCGAACGACCACATGGGCGCGAAGCGGTTCTCCGAACCGTAGGCCGACGAACCGGAGGTGCGGTAGGAGATGTCGGCGAAGTAGCGGTTGCGGAAGTAGAAGTTGCCGCTGGCGAAGAATCCCACCTTGGCCAGGAGCGTCTCGGTGCCCGACGGCAGGGAGGACGGGCTGTACCCGAGCGCGTATTTGATGTCCGACAGGTCGTCCTTGAGGAAGCCTATCGCCGTGGTGTACGACGTGGTCGTATTGGTGTGCTGGATGTCGGCGCCGGCATTGACCACGAAGCCCGTGCCGCGGTCGTCGAGATTGCGGCCGTAGTTGAGGACGATCTTGCCGTCGTAGTTGAAGGCCTTGCCCGTGCCGAGCCGGTACTCGCCCCGTTTGGCCGGATCGGTTTCACCGAGGTATGTCGCGTCCTCGGGCGAGGTGTAGCGGTCGTACTGGTTCGTCTTGATATCGACGTTGAACTGTCCGGTGATGAAGAAGTCCTTCGTGACGTACCATTTGGCGTCCACGGTGTTGCGCAGGGTCTGGTCGCGCGTGGTCTCGAAGCTCGACAGCGTGGCGTTGTAGAGCGGATTGACCTGGTGGCCGTCGCCCGAGGTCGAGGTGTCCTCCGGATCGAAGTTGAAGGCCTTGACCAGGTTGCCGTACTCGTCGAAGGGCGTGTCGTAGGGGTTGAGCCGGGTGTAGGCGCTGAAATCGCCGTAGGGCGACTCCTTGGCGTCGGTGAGCGAGTAGTTGGCCGTGTAACGCAGCGTGAGCTTGTCGCGCATGTGGTAGCCGATCGAGAAGTTGAGCGTGTAGTTGCGGCGGTTGTCGCCCTTCATCACGCCGTACTTGTCGCTGAAGCGCAGCGAGGTGCGGTAGTCGATCTTCTGGGCGCGGCCGCTCAGCGACAGCGAGTGGGTATGGCTGAACGGAACGCGGAGCGGGGCGCGTATCCAGTCGGTGTTCACGCCCCGGCGCACGTTTTGCAGCTTGTAGGCGTAGGCTTCGTCCATCGAGCCGTTCTCCGTGGTGTAAAGTCCGGCCAGCCGCTCCAGCTCGAGTTTCTGCGCGGCGTTGCAGAGGTTCATCGAGCTGAGGTCGGGGATGCTCAGTTCGGGGACGAAGTTGTAGCTCAGGCGGGGCTTGCTGTCGGTCACCTGCTGGCGCTCGATGACGATCACGCCGTTGGCGGCGCGGTCGCCGTAGACGATGGCCGCCTGGGCGTCCTTCAGCACGTCGATCCGTTCGATCTCGTACATGTCGAGGTCGTAGAGCTCCTCCATGGTGATCTCCGCGCCGTCGAGGATGATGAGCGGGTTGTTGTAGGCCTTTTCCTCGGCCGACGTGGCGATGGAGTTCGAACCGCGTATGAGGATTTCCGGAATGGCGTTGGGGTTCGAGCCGAGGGCGTTGTTGTCCACGACCACCATGCCGGGCGTCACGGCGCTGAGCGCCGTCATGATGTTGGTGTTCGAGATCGAGACGAGGTCCTCGCCCTTGATCGTCGTCACCGAGCCGGTGTAGGTGTTCTTGTTGCGGGTGAACATGCCGTTCACCACGACGTCCTCGATCTGTGTGCCGCCCTCCTTGAGCGAGACCTTCAGTCCCTTGGCCGAACCGGTCACGGCGATCCGGCGGCTCTCCATGCCGAGGAAGCCGATTTCGAGCACGGCCGGACTGGTCTTCGACGTGAAGGTGATCGAGAAGCGTCCGTCGCCGTCGGCGGAGACGCCCTGTCCGTTGCCGCCCTTCAGGATGACCGACGCACCGGCCAGCGGATTCTTGTTCGGGTCGTAAACGGTTCCCGAGACGGTGAACTTGCGGGTCTTGCCCGAGGTGTCGTAGATGACGACGAAGTCGTTCTCGGTCTCGTACTTGAAGTTCGTGCCTTCGAGGCATTTTCCGAGCAGCTCATAGACGCGGATGTTCTTGAAGTGGCCGGTCACGGCGGGCAGTTGCCGGATGTCTTCGGGATCGTAGGCGAAGCGGATGCCCTTCTTGCGGGTGATTTCGTCCAGTACGGCGGTCACGGGCGTCCCTTCGGCGTCGATCGTCAGCGTGGCGTTCATGTCCACGGGTTCACCCCCCCCCTGCGCCTGCGCCGTAAGGACCGCGCGGCACAACAGGGTCACGAGTAACAGCAGCCGGGGTATCCGGCTGAAACGGAACGTAAATGTGTGCATAGGCTTTGGGTTATGGACGGGCCGGCCCGCGGGGTCGGCCCGTCCGGGTTTTCACGAGTTTAGTTTTGCGACGGATAGAGACTGCGCTCGATCACGTAGATCAGCGACTGGTAGTGCGCCTTCGTATCGCCCGTGGCGCCGTTCACGCGGCTGCGCAGCAGTTTGAGGATCCGGTCGTTCACGTGGTAGAACAGCGCGCGCGACTCGTCGATAGAGCGCAGGTTGACGTTGTACTGCCAGCCGTAGCCGTCCGAGAGCATCTCGTCCTTCCACAGTTGCGAGGCCACGTAGCCCTTGCCGTTCGCCTCCTCGATCTCGCGCAGCGGGGCGAGGTAGCGCTCCACCAGCCCCGTGTCGTCCAGTCCCATGAGGGCGATCTCGTCCACCGAGGGGGCGTAGGCCTCCGCGATGCCGCCCAGCTTGATGCGCTTCGACTGGCTCGAGGCTACGTCGGTGGCCGTATCGACGAACATGCGCTGGATGAGCCGCTCGGCGGGCGTCGCCGGACGGCCCTTGATGGCGCTCTCCCAGACGATCCGGTAGAGGTCGTCCATGTACTCCTGCGGCGTGTAGGGGTTTTGGGCGATGTGCGACGAGAGGATCACGTTCTTGTAGCTGTTGAAGAAGGCGCGGCAGAAGTTGAAGCGCAGGATGAACGAGTAGTCCACGTGCAGCGGCATCTTGCCCGTCAGCGAGGGCTGCTCGAGCCATTCGGAGTGCTTCATCTGCTCGAGCACCCACCTGAGCGAGGCGCGCTGCTCCTCCTTGGGGATGGCGATCGCCTGCGGGCCGCCCGCCGTGTTGCTGTTCACGTCCGTCAGACGGATTCCGCCGACGTTGAGCATCGCGGCGTTCACGTAGCGGGCGAACTGTCCGGCGATGGCTTCGTAGAGCGCCGTGCGGTGCTTCATGTCGGGGTCTTCGGCGTCGGGGATCCACTCCTCCATGCGGGAGAGGATGTACTTGAGGTTGGCGATGCCGTAGTCGCCGGCCTTGAGGTGGTCGTCGCCGAGGTCCTCCTCCAGCGCCGTGGGGTCGTAGCGGGCGACGAGCTGCTGGCGGCCGTAGCGGTACATCGGGTCGCCCGCCTTCTCGTCGATCCAGCCGCGCAGGGTCTCCTCCTCGTCGAACAGATCCTTCTTGTCGGGCAGCGGACGGTAGGCGTATCCGATGGCGTAGTAGTCGTAGGGACCGAGGTCCGGCGGGGTGAGCTTCACGCCCTTGTCGCCGGGCTGGGCCACGTAGTTGAAGCGGGCGTAGTCCATGATCGAGGGCGTCGTGCCGTACCGCTGCGTGAAGGTCGCGCTGCGGAGCGAGTCCACGGGGAAGGCGTCCGATGCGGCCATGTTGTGCATCAGGCCGAGGCAGTGGCCGATCTCATGCGCCAGAATGTACTCGAGCGACTCCTGGAACACGTCGTCGGGCAGCTCCTTGCCGCGCACGCGCTCGTCCACCTGCGAGGTCTGCACGAAGCGCCACGTGTTGGCCAGGCGCACCACGTCGTTGTAAACCAGCACCGAGGCGTTGATGATCTCTCCCGAGCGGGGATCGACCCACGAGGGGCCCATGGCGTTGGCCACGGCGGCCGGCACGTACCGGATGCAGGAGTATTTCAGGTTGTCGGGATCGAACTCGGGGTCGTCCGTCGGGAAGTCCTCGATGCGCATGACGTTCTTGAATCCGAGCTTCTCGAAGGCCTTGTTCCAGCGGAGCACGCCGCGGCGGATCGGCTCGCGCCACAATTCGGGGAAAGCGTCGTCGAGGTAGAAGACGATCGGCTTGACCGGTTCGACGAGCTCGCCGCGCTTCCATGCCTCCATGTCGGAGGGCTGCACGCTCCAGCGGTTGATGACCGAGAAATCCTCGATCTGATCCTTCTGGCCGTTGAACCGGGACATGCCGGTGAGGAAGATGCCGATGCGCGAATCCGCCACGCGGGGCTGCGCCGGCTTCTCGGGCAGCAGCAGGATCGTGCGCGTCACCTTCATGGTCATCGGCTCGTCCTTCTTGAGCTGGATGAGTCCCAGCAGGTCGGCCGAGACGGAGTAGGAGAGGTAGGACTTGACCGAGACGTTGTCCTCGAAGGCCTTGATCTGGTCGATGGCCGAACCTTCGCTCTTGAACTTGCCGGTGATGCTCACCATGCCGCTCGAACTCTCGATCGGGGCGAGGGGCTTGTTGTCGCCCGCGAAGAATTTGGTCATGTCCACCACGATGGCCGAGCTGTCGCGGTTGTAGCAGACGAACTTGTAGGAGTCGATGATCGGCGGCAGGGTGCTGCGGCCGATGGCCTTGAGCCGGGCCGAGTCGCGTGGATCGCAGAAGGGCGGCACGACGGCCTCCGAGAGGTAGAGCGTCGTGTCGATACGCGTGAATTTCACGTGCATCGGGTCCTTGGGCTTGTAGCCGATGGTGCCCAGATTGATGTCGCTGGCCTCCGAAATGGTGGAGGCGATGAGCATCTCGCGGCCGATCGTCTCCAACGGAACTTCCGCGTAGAGCTTGCCCTTGAGCTTGTGCAGCGTCAGGAACGGACTGCGGGCCGTCTGGCACGACTTGTCATTGACGAACATTTTGGTGTATTTGTCCACTTTCGGCTTTTCGGCCTGTTCGGTCTTCGATTTTTTCTTCTTCGATTTCGATTTCGAAGCGGCCAGACCGGTTGCCGGAGCGATCAGCAGGGCTGCGGCCAACAACAAAACACGGGATTTGGAGAGAATTCGCATATAAAAATTTTTAAAGAATATTTCGCTTCATGTTATTATTCGTAACCGGTTTTTCGACCCGGAAATCCGACTGTAACGAAAAGTCCGTTTTTGCCTTATATTTTCGCATTTTGAACACCCGGTTTCTGGGAAAACCTATCGGGGCAAAGATATAAAAAATAGGACAAATGGTTCTCTCGGGGCGATTTTTTTATTCGGCGGAGTTTCGGATCGGTCGTTTCCGGCATCGGGTTTCGGCCGGTTTCCGTTCCGAAAAGTCGTACCGGCCACCGGCCGGCCGGATGCGGTTTTCAACTGTTCGGAAGGTTTTTCGATTTTTCCGGACTTTCGCGGAGCCGCCGGCCCCTTCCGTCCGGAACCGTCGGCTTTCGGGTGACACGGCGTCCGTTTCGTTCCGCCGGCCGCATTTCGGTTCGGGAGACCGGGTTTCGGATTGCCGGGATGCCTTCCGGCTCGTCCTGGCGTTTTTTTTCGGTTTTCGGGAGTCGTTCCGGTCTGTTCCGGGACCGGTCCGGATTGCCGGGGCGGCGTTCCGGCCTGTTTGGGGCTTCCGGCCTGTTCCCGGGGCGCTGCGGTTGCGGCCGCCTTCCGAAGATTCCGGACCTCCCTTTACGTAAAAAGGCCGCCGGACATGTCCGGCGGCCTTTTTACGAGCCGAATCCGAGATTTGAACTCGGGACCCCTTCATTACGAGTGAAGTGCTCTACCGCTGAGCTAATTCGGCCTGCGGGGAATTTCCTTCCCGTTTGGGACTGCAAATATCTGAAAAAAATTCTTTTCCCGCAAAAATTTTGAGAAAAATCTCGCATTTCTTGCTATATTCGCGCTAAATCTGACCCGGAAATGGTAACCTTTCTGCTTTGTCTGGCCCTGCTCGTCGCGGCCTATTTCACTTACGGACGCTACCTGGAGCGGCTCGCGGGGGCCGATGCGCGGTCCGAAACGCCCTGCCGGCGGCTCTACGACGGCGTGGATTACGTGCCGCTGCCGCGCTGGCGGATCTTCCTGATCCAACTGCTCAACATCGCCGGTACGGGACCGATCTTCGGGGCCATTCTGGGAGCCTGCTTCGGTCCGGTGGCCTTTCTGTGGATCACTTTCGGCGGAATCTTCATGGGGGCCATGCACGATTACCTGTCGGGCATGATGCTCGTGCGCAACGACGGGCTGAGCATTCCCGAGGTCGTCGGGCGTTATCTGGGCGGTGGGATGCGGCAGTTCATGCGCGTCTTCTCGGTGCTGCTGCTGGTGCTCGTGGGGGCGGTCTTCCTGCTCAGTCCCGCGCAACTGCTGGCCAACATCGTGCCGGCCGTTTCCTGCCCTGCGTGGGTGTGGATCATCCTGGCCTACTATTTCGTCGCCACGCTGCTGCCCATCGACAAGATCATCGGCAAGGTCTATCCCGTTTTCGGCGTGGCGCTGGTCGCCATGGCTCTGGGACTTCTCGGGGCGCTGCTTTTCGGCGGTTACCGCATTCCCGAGATGACCACCTTCGCCAATTTCCAGCTCGACGCCTCGTCCGTGCCGATCGTTCCGACGCTCTTCATCACCATCGCCTGCGGCGCGATTTCGGGCTTCCACGCCACGCAGTCGCCGCTCATGGCCCGCTGCGTGGGCAACGAACGCGAATGCCGGTCGGTCTTCTACGGGGCGATGATCTCCGAGTCGGTCATCGCGCTGATCTGGGCCGCCGTGGCGATGGCCTTCTTCGGCGGCGCGGGCGGGCTTTCGGAGGCCCTCGGCGAGCACGGCAACAGCGCTGCCTGGGCCGTGGATACGATTTCGAACGGCACGCTGGGCGTCGTGGGCGGCATCCTGGCCCTGCTGGGCGTCGTCGCGGCCCCGATCACCTCGGGCGACACGGCGTTCCGCTCGGCCCGCCTCATTATCGCCGACATGCTGCATATCGACCAGCGGAGCAAGCTGAAGCGGTTTTATATATGTATCCCGCTTTTCGCCGTGGGATACGGCATCACGCTGGTCGATTTCGACGTCGTGTGGCGCTATTTCGCCTGGACGAACCAGACGCTGGCGACCATCGTGCTGTGGGCCGTCGTGGTCTATATGGTCCGGCGGCGGTCCAACCGCTGGGTGGCGCTGCTTCCGGCGGTCTTCATGACTTTCGTCTGCGCTTCGTTCGTCTTCGTGTCGGGGCAGTTCTTCGGCATGGAAAACCGCACGGCGGCCTATCTGCTGGGCGGTGCGGCGACGCTGGCGGTCCTTGTTCTCATGCTTTTCAAACTGCGACGCGATGATGCGCAAAGCCTCTCTTAACCCTACGGCCGACCAGACCTTCGAGGTGGTCGGCGAAGGCCCGTACGATTTCGCCCGGGTGCTGGACCGTGCCCGGAAGATGCAGGAGGCGGGCGATGTCGAAGGAGCCTGCAACGAACGTTTCCGGGCCTTCCAGCGCCTCGCGGAGCTGATTCCCGACGACGAGGAGGTGAACCTCGAATGGACGCACCGCAATTCGCGGGCGGCGCTGGAGCTGGTCCGTGCCTCGGCCATCGACCACTTCCTGATAAACGATTTCGAAATGTCCGCCGCGCTGCTCGAGCTCCTGCTGGAACTGGACCCCGAAGACCATCTGGAGGGGAGCGAGCTGCTGGCGTTCGACTACCTGGCCATGGACGAACAGGAGCTGTTCGACGAGGTTATCAATGACGTGTCGGACAAATGCGCCAGCCGGGAGCTGTTGCTGCTCTGGTCGGCCTACCGCCGCGACGGCCGGTTGCCCGAGGGGGAGCTGAAGCGGTTCCGGACCCGTTTCGCGCCCTACTTCGCGGAGTTCACGGCCGCGGAGCATCCGGCCGACGAGACCTACCTGCGGGACATCGAGAGCGAACGCCCCTCGCAGGCGGCGCAGGCCCGGGAGCTGTGGTTGCAGACCGAGAACCTCTGGACGCTCTGGCCCGGATTCGTCGAGGCGTTGCAGCACAGCCGCGACGGGGCGTGATCCCTCTCCGCCGTCCGCCCGAACGGGAAAACGCCCCTGCCGCTACGGTTTGCGGCAGGGGCGGTGCGTTTTCCGGGTGGGGCGGGTCACCGCTCCGGTTCCTGCTTCCGGCGCATCAGCTCCCGGAAACAGTGGCGGCAGATCGGTTCGTAGGTGTCCTGCGCGCCGAGCATCACCTGCTTCTCGTCGCTTGTTAGGCGGTGCGAGTGGTGCGCGAGGTTTCCGCATCGGACGCATATTGCGTGCACCTTCGTGACGTATTCGGCCGTGGCCATCAGCGCCGGCATCGGGCCGAACGGCCGGCCCGTGTAGTCCATGTCCAGCCCCGCGACGATCACGCGCACGCCGCTGTCGGCCAGTTGCCGGCAGACGTCCACGATGCTGTCGTCGAAGAACTGCGCTTCGTCGATTCCCACCACGTCCACGTCCGAGGCCATGAGCAGAATGTTCTGCGGCGACTCGACCGGGGTGGAGCGGATGGCGTTCGCGTCGTGCGAGACGACCTCTTCTTCGGAGTAGCGCACGTCGATGCGGGGTTTGAATATCTCGACCCGCTGGTGGGCGAATTGCGCCCGTTTGAGGCGGCGTATCAGCTCTTCGGTCTTACCCGAGAACATCGAGCCGCAGACAACTTCGATCCAGCCCTTGCGGCTGGCGTTTTCCAGAAACATAGTGTGGTAATGAGTATTGCTGAATGGTCGTCGTTTGGGGGACGGTCCGCTTCCCGATATGCGGATTCCCGTGCCGGATCGTTCCGCGGCACGGGAATCCGCCGGAAAACGGGGTCACAGGCACTCTTCGAGCCGTTCGATCCGGGCTCCGAGGGCGTTCAGGCGTCCGTCTATGTCCTTGTATCCGCGGTCGATCTGGTCGATGTTCTGGATCGTCGAGACCCCTTCGGCCGACATGGCGGCGATCAGCAGCGCCACGCCCGCGCGGATGTCGGGCGATGTCATGCGCGTCGCGCGGAGCTGCAACCGGTGGTCGTGGCCGATGACCGTCGCGCGGTGCGGGTCGCAGAGGATGATCTGCGCCCCCATGTCGATCAGCTTATCGACGA
>ERZ827516.2495-NODE-2495-length-13326-cov-3.446010_pt1 | contig 13326 bp, 10 predicted proteins | sample MGYA00519703_ERZ827516 | MGnify/ENA primary metagenome ERZ827516 (study PRJEB31778, sample SAMEA3449337) | human gut metagenome | biome: human gut; feature: human-associated habitat; material: faeces | place: United Kingdom | collected 2010/2012 ...
AGCAGCCGTCTCCGAACCTGATGGACCTGATCCTTGGCCACAAGATCGATGTTGTCATCGATACACCGCCACAGGGCGTTGAGCATCAGAAAGATGGTTTCGTCATCCGTCGTAATGCTATCGAGACAGGCGTTAACGTACTTACAAGCCTTGACACTGCAGAGGCGCTGGTTACAAGTCTTGAGAACACAGACCTGAACAATCTGACTCTGGTAGACATCGCGAAGATTGATAATCGCTAAAGGTCATGAAAATGTAAAAAAAGCGTAAATTTTGTGAAATGGAAATTTCAAAGTTTACGAATTGCAAAATATGTAATATACTGATAAGGACGGGGCCGTTGTTTACATGCCGGCTCTGTCCTTATCTTGCGTTGGACGTAAATTACGAAAGGAGTTTGTATGAGCTTTATAGAATTGCTGAAGGTTATCCTTCTTGGTATCGTGGAGGGAATTACAGAGTGGCTTCCTATCAGCAGTACCGGCCACATGATCCTGGTAGATGAATTTATCAAGCTGAATGTATCTGATGCATTTATGGAATTCTTCCTGGTTGTCATCCAGCTTGGTGCGATCATGGCAGTTGTCGTATTGTACTGGAGTAAGCTGTGGCCTTTTTACATAAGAAAAATCCCGAAAAAAACACAGATGGCACTGCGTAAACAGCCGGCAGTATCCAGAGCAATCCTTACATTTGTAGAGAAATACTGTGACAAGGAGAAATGGATCCTGTGGTTCAAGATCCTGGTAGCATGTCTGCCGACGATCATCATCGCACTTCCATTTAATGATATCATTGAAGAGAAATTTTATAATTATGTTGTAGTTGCGATCACACTGATCGTATATGGTGTTCTGTTTATTGTGATCGAGAATTACAATAAACGTCGCAGACCAGCCTGTACCAGCCTGGAGGATCTTACCTTTAAAACGGCGCTGATCATTGGCTGTTTCCAGGTGCTTTCCGTAATCCCGGGAACTTCCCGCTCCGGATCTACCATTATCGGAGGAATCCTCGCCGGAACTTCCCGTACTGTTGCGGCTGAGTTTACCTTTTTCCTGGCAATTCCGGTTATGTTTGGCGCAAGTCTTCTGAAGCTTGTGAAATTCGGTTTTGCCTTCAGCTCTACAGAGTTGATCATCCTGATCGTAGGTGTACTGGTATCTTTTGTGGTATCTATCCTGGCGATCAAATTCCTGATGGGATATATCAAGAAACATGATTTCAAGGCATTTGGATGGTACAGAATCATTCTTGGAATCCTGGTTCTCGGATATTTTATCGGAAAAACGTTACTTGCATAAAACAAATATGTATAAACAGTAATTCTGGAGGTAATTATTATGAAATATAAGAAAATTATGATCGCACTGGCAGCAACTGCAGCACTGAGCGCAGCCGGATGCGGAAGCTCATCAAAAGACACCGTGGAAGTAACACCGACACCGGTTCCGACAGCCGCACCGACTTCAACACCGGCAACAGCCAGTCCGCTGCCGACTTCAACACCGGCACCGAAGCTTATTGGTGTGAAGACAAGTACCGCGAAATTTGTTTATCTCTCAAACAGCACCAAGGGTGAAGTGCGAGAGATCTATCTCCGTGCAGCCGGTGGATCAGAATGGGGTAAGAATCTGGTTCCGGCAGAGTCTACGATCAAGGCAGCAGAACAGGTACAGATGTATTACACACCGGAATCCGCCACAGATGCTATTTATGATATGAAGATCGTGGATGGAGACGGAAACGCATATGAGATCTACAGTGTGGAACTGGGAGATATGGAGAGTGCGAAGCTGATGATCGACAACGGATCTGCATATCTGACTTATATGAGTCTCAGCGAGAAGAGCGAGAAGAGCACACAGGGAAATGTGGAAACGGATAACAGTGAGAATACAGACAGCACAGATTCTACAGACAGTACAACGGATTCTTCTGATGCAACCGATTCTTCTTCTGACAGCAGCACAGATAACAGTGATAACAGCAGTGATTACGATAACAGTGATAATGGAAGTTACGACGGCGGAGACGATGGAAGCGATGACAGCAGTGATAACGGAAATTATGACAATGGTGACGGTGATGACGGCAATGATAATTATGACAATGGAGACAGCGGCGATTCCGATAACAGCGATGATGGCGGTTATGTAGATGACGGTGATAACAGCGGAAACGGAGACGAAGTGATCGATGACAGCGGCAGCGATGGCGGAAACGGAGACATTATCTGGGATGATAATGGAGACTGGTCAGAGCAATAAGCGATACAGGTGGAAATATGCAGGATTTCAAGGAAGCTTCGGCTGAGATCAAAGTAAAAACCAAAAGATTTTCCCTGAAAAAAGGAACCATAAAGATCTGTTTTGAACTGCCGGAGGAAAAGGGACAGATCCGGTCTTTGAAACTGAAACTGCGAAATGAGATCATGGATGTCAGCTATCCGTTTATACTACACACGAGATCCAGAGGAAACAGAACTGTCTATCGGGCGGAGATCAATGTAAATGCCTATCCTATGGAGCGGGCATTCTGGGATGTTGTGGCTGTTGTTGACAGCGGCAGTGGGGAAACTTATGATGCGATCCTGGGTGGATTAAGTATATTTCTGAAACTGAAACTGATCTTTTTTCCAAGATGGACAAGAACAAATGGCGGAAATATGATCTATCCCTTTGTCAACGGGAAGCGGCAGTTTAATCTTCAATACCGGAAATATGACCGAAAATACGACAGCTATCTGTTCCTTATGAAAGAATTTCTGGCTCTTTTGTGTTATTTTATCCTGAAGCCCTACTGGGACCATAAGAAATTGTGGCTTGTAGGCGAGAAATACTGCACGATGGCACAGGACAACGGTTTTTATTTCTTCCGGTACTGTATGGAACAGGTACCGGAAGAACAACGAAAAAAGATCCTTTATGTAATAGATAAAAATAGTCCGGATTATCAGGCTGTAAAGAAATATGAACCGAATGTGATCCAGTTCATGTCATTTAAATACATGATCTATCTCAGTGCGGCTCAGTATCTTATTTCCACAGATGCGATCCGGCATTTTTATATCTGGGATTCTCCGATCAGTGTTTATAAGCTTCAGTATCAGGCAAGAAAAAATATTATTTTTCTGCAGCATGGTGTCACCGCATTTAAACAGTGCCATAAAACCTATCGCAAAAACTGTGGAAACCAGATGGCGTTGTTTGTGGTAACTTCAGAACCGGAGCAGAAGATCATAGAGAAATATTTCGGTTATGATAAGGAAGAAGTGATTGTAACCGGCTTTTCCAGATGGGATGTTCTGGAAGACCGGTCGGACCCTGCACATAAAGAGATCCTTCTGATGCCTACGTGGAGAAACTGGCTGGAAGATATCAGTGAAGAAGCATTCCGTAAAAGTGAATATTATCAGAGATATGAGACACTTTTGCAGGATGAACGGCTGAGGACGATCCTGGAAAGAGAGAATATCACGCTGAATTTTTATATTCATGCCAAGTTTCGGGAGCGTCTCGGAAACTTTTATACGGAGGACAGACACATCCGGCTGATCCCCTTTGGAACTGTGCCGTTAAACCAGCTTCTGATGAGCTGTCATATGCTGATCACAGATTATTCTTCTGTTTCCTGGGAAGTTTATTATCAGGGGAAACCGGTAGTTTTTTATCCTTTTGATCTGGAAACTTACGAGAAGGCCCACGGAAGTTATGTAGATTACAGAAAAGATGTTTTCGGGGATCTGGCATGGACAGAAGAGGAGCTTCTGGATACCATAGAATCCTATGTGAAAAACAACTTCCAGGAGAAACCGGAATATGCAAAGCGAAGAGATACTCTTCTTCCGTACCGGGATCACAATAACAGCAAACGTATTTACGAAGCGATTGTCAGAGCGCACATTCCCAGTAAGCTGAAAAAAAGAAGAAAAGATATAAATTTTTGAGCAGATCAGTTCTCTACGCAGATGCCTGGATAAATAAGCGGTAGAAAGAGTTGTCTGTACCGGGAATGGATAAGATGGGAGAAATATGAGCAGAGAAGATGATTTTTCAGTTGTTGTTTTTGCTAAAAATACATCAGGATTATACAGAACATACAGAAATATAAAACAGAATCCACTGGCAGATACCATACAGATCCTGGCGGTACGTGTGGAAGGGATTGCAGATCAGTTCAGCCAGAGTGATCTGAAAGAACTGCAGCTTCTTGGAGAAAAGGAGAAAACTCTTCAGGCACAGGCGATGGATGAGAAATTTGGTCCATTTCAAATGAAAGATAAGCGTTTTCGGGAAATGCTGAAAGATCCGAAACTGATCTATATTGACGGATCAGAGTGTCAGGATATTGCCAGTGAACTTTACAGTCAGATTACCGGAACTTATATTACATTTGTAAGAGGCGGAAATGGTTTTTCAAAAGAGGCATTCCGGGAACTGCAGCGCTGCTTTCAGGAAGAAGGCAGTGATGTAGCTGTGATAAAAATTGACGGAAAAGACAGTTTGCCGGTAAAAGAGCATAATAATTACTGTGACTCTTTTGGAAAAGATGCAACACTGGACGATCATGCCTGTCTGTTGCATCAGATGTATCCGGCATATACATTTGTTACAGAAAAACTGAAATGGACAAAAGAAATCAGAAAGGATACCTGGTATCTGGATATCATGGAAATGGTATACAGAAATGCGGTATCCTGCGGGAAAATTTCGGTAATTTCCGGGGAAAATGCCCGGGTGCAGATTCCTGCGGAGCATTTTATCAGGGATGAATGGGAGAATCTTATACAGGATACTGAGCAGACAGGGATGTTTTACGAGCGTTTTTTGAAAAGGCTTGAAGAATACAGAAAACAGGGAAAAATCCGGTTTGTGAAGAATGGGGATTATGTGCTTCTGTATTATTATGCAAAACTGGCAGAAGTGATATTCCGGAATCCGGAACATGTGGAGCTGATTTCCTATGAAAGAAATATTGATGAATTTCTGAAACATCTGGAATTTCCGGAACTTATCATATTCAGCCATCACATAGGAAGAGAAAATAAACTTTATCTGCTTCATAAATATTTTCCGGATATAAATAAAAGATATCCCAGACAGACAGAGGCTGTTATGAATTCAGAACAGGATGAGCTGAATGTCAGGATTTTCCAGCTTACAGATGAGGGAATACACTGTGAGTTTTCGGTTGTGGAACCATGGATAAGGAACCGGGAGTTCTGCATGATAACCGGAGAACGAAGATATAAAGCAGTCTGGAGATATACACTGGATCGATTCGGGTGGTGCAGGAAGGAAACAGCGACAGAGAAGCTGTATCTGGTGGATATTCCTTATGGGGGAATTCACGATTCTGTTTGCTGGGCGGAAAAAGAGCAGGGTCATATCAGGAAGATGTATAATGTTTCTTACGGAAAATATACACCATTTGCCAAAGAGGTTCCTCTTTTTCTGCATGTAAGGGGAATGCTGTTGCTGCCTGCCGGAAAAAAAAGATCCATTTCTTCACTGGAAGAACAGAACGAAGATCAAATCCAGGAGCAATATGAGATCTGTGTAAAACCTTATCGAATAGGCAGGACCCTGATACTTGGATGGAAACGTGACCGTGCTTTACTGTTACAGGGACTTCCCGGAAAAAAAGCCTTTTTTGTACGCTGGCTCTGTGCATGGAAACGTGCAAGGAAGAAAAAACAGATCTGGCTGTTCTCGGATCGAGTCAATCGGGGAGATGATAACGGAGAGGTTATGTTCCGCTATGTCTGTGAAAATCCGGTTTCCGGGGTGAAACCATATTTTGTTATCAGTAAAAATACACCGGAGAGCCGGGAACTGGTGAAACTTGGAAAAATTGTGGAGCCTCTTTCCTGGAATCTCAAAATCCTGTTTCTTCTGAATGATCTTTCTCTTTCTTCTCAGGCAAATAAGACCGTAGTGAATCCATTTGGAAGTTTCGAGTATCTTTACCGGGATCTGATGTACAATAAGAAACTGGTATTTTTGCAGCATGGAGTGACGAAAGATAATCAGTCTCAGTGGCTGAATAAATATAACCGGAATCTGTTTGGGTTTGTGGTAAATACGAAGCAGGAGTATGATTCCATATTCAATTATGATTACTATTATCCGGCAAAGAATGTATGGCTTACTGGTATGCCAAGATTTGACAGGCTGGTCCATGCGGAACGGAAATACGTGACGATTATGCCTACCTGGCGAAAAAGTCTTTCCTCCGGAACCGATGACAGAGGTGTGTGGAAGCTTGGAGAAGAATTCGTCCACAGTGAATATTTTTGCTTTTATAATGATCTTCTGAACAGTGAAAAGCTTCTGAAAGCTTCTGAAAAATATGGTTACACTATCTGCTTTATGCCACATCCGAATACTGTTGATGGACTGCATCTGTTCCGAAGAGATCCCAGGGTGAAATTTCTGGATAGCTCCAGTTCCTACAGAGAGATTTTTGCGCAGACAGATCTGATAGTCACGGATTATTCTTCGGTTGCATTTGACTTTGCGTATTTAAGGAAGCCGATCGTGTATGCACAGTTTGACAGAGAGAGCTTTTTCAGCGGTTCCCATTCCTACACAGAGGGATATTTTGATTATGAGAGGGACGGATTTGGAGAGGTGGAAGATACACTGGAAGGAACGGTAGAACGGATCATTGAATATATGGCTTCTGACTGTCAGATAAAAGAGAAATATCTGAAGCGAATGGAGGATACATTTGCATTTAATGACCGTAACTGCTGCAGGCGGGTATACAAAAAAATCATGGAAAACATGTAATATAAAGGAGAAAATTTTGGAAAAGGAAAAAACAGTCCGATTTGATAAATACACTTCCCAGGCGATGAAAGGGATTGCCATAGTGATGATGCTGTTTCATCATCAGTATCTTTCAAGAAAGCGCTTTGAGGGATTTACGGTATCTTTTGCGCCATTTGCGGATGATACCATGATCTATATGTGCAGTGTATTTAAGATTTGTGTGCCAATCTATGCTTTTATTTCCGGATACGGACTATATTTAAGTTATCGTAAGAAGCGCTCTGCGCCTGTGAGGTGGACTGCCGGCCGGCTGGTCAAAACCATGTCCGGGTTCTGGATCATCTGGATCTTATCTGCGGTTATTTTTCAGGGCATGTTCGGATACGTATCAAAAGTATATTTTTCAGGCGGAAGCAGAATCGAAGGTCTGGCAGCTATGGGGCTTGATTTTCTGGGGCTTCATAGCCTGTTTGGTACAGTAACCATGAATGGAACCTGGTGGTATATGAGCGCTGCGGTGATCTTTGTGATCCTGGTTCCACTGGTCATGAAAAATGAAGACTGTCTTCCGATGATCCTTGCGCTGGTTGTGGCAGTTCCCCATATGCTATCACTGAAGATCATGGGAGAAACCAATGTATATTCTTTTATTCCTGTATTTCTTATGGGAATGTGTGCAGCAAAGTATGAGCTGGCTGACCGGTGGCTGCAGGTGTGGAACCGGGGACCGAAGAAGATCATGAAATTTTTGTTGGAGGTGCTGATATTATTTGTTCTGTACAAAGTATATGGGAAATTACCGGGATCTGTATATAATGAGATCCGCTGGGGGATTTTTCCGATTATTGTGATCGCATTTTGCAGCGAGTTTATCACAGTGATCCCGGGAATCCGCCAGGTACTGTTATTCCTTGGAAAACATTCCATGAATATTTTTCTGATACATACATTTATAAGACATTATTTCTGGAGTGATTTTATTTATTCCTTTGGTCATTTTGTGGTAAATGTTCTGGTACTGCTGGGAATTTCTCTGGCAGTGTCCATTGTGCTGGAATGGCTGAAAAATATAACCGGTTACAACCGCCTGATCCGGAATATCTGTGAAAAAATTGAACTAACTGTATAAAAGCATAAAAAGTCCTGAACTTTGATAAGTGCCTTATTTACCGGACAAAGAAGATGTCCGGGATTCTGGCATAGATCAATGCTCAGGACTTTTTTGTGCATAAATAACAGACTCTCAGATAGAAAAAATTTCTCCTGTATGAGTGGTATCATATCCGGTCTGGAGTGCCAGTGTGCGGCGAAAATTCTCTGAAGAGATCGTTTCGGTCACTGCCTGAAAACCGGGAGTATCCAGATTTTCGGAATGCATGATCAGATAAAGTGTCTCCTGTGTAAGGGGGAGAAACGTAAGTTCCGGGAAACTTCTTACAGCATAACTTTCTCCAAGTGCAACATCTGCCTGCCCACCGGCAACCGCGGCAGCTGTGGAATAGTCGGAAACAAGCTCATTACGGTAACCGGATATGGATTCCGGAGAAATACCGGAAGATTTCAGGGTGCGGTCAAGAAGAACCCTGCGGCTGCTTCCTTTTTCGCGGTTTGCAAAAATGATATCCGCTCTTGTAAGATCCGGAAAGTCATGAATATTCCGTGGATTCCCCTTTTTTACATAAAAGCCCATGGGATACTGGCAGAAGAGAAGGGCTGTAAGAGAAAGTCCGGGTACCAGACTGCGGACATCCTCAGGAGCTGCTGCGGCACAGGCAATATGGACTTTTTCAAAATAGAGGGAATACAGGCCATTGTAGGTATTCATATGTGATTGCAGCACAGGAAGGTTCCCAGGTGTGGAAGGCAGCTGATTCAGAAGAAGATCCAGCGCCGGAGATGCCTGTCCGCTGATGATCAGTCCGCTGGAGTGAAGCAGATAATCTCTTTTCAGAAGGGAACTTTCCGGTTGATAATCATGGTGCTGGGCGGAGACACTGTTTTTCGCCGCTCCGTTCAGATACAGGGACAGCTGATCTTCACTGACTCGCAGCTGTTTACCGATTTTGGAAGAGGAAAGCTCCCCGCGTTTGATCAGTTCGTATACGGTTGTTTTTTTGATCTTTAATTTATCGGCGACTTCCTGGGCTGTGTAGAATTTATTCATCGATTCCCACCATAACACTGGTTGCTTTGATGACAGCGTAAGCGTCAGATCCAACTTTCAGTCCCAGTTCCTCCGCAGCGGCACAGGAGATGGTTGCTGTGATAATATTTCCCCCGCCAATATCAATGGAAACAATGGAATTTACGGCGCCTTTGTTGATGTTGATAACTTTTCCTTTTAACTGATTACGTGCACTGAGTTTCATAAAAAAATTCTCCTTATCTTTTAAGATCCTGATGTTGCAGTAAAAACTGCTCTATGTATTTCATGATAGCATGTGTATGAAAAAACAGCAATGGCCTTATGCTTGACAAGAAACTTTCATTTGGGTAAAATTAGATGAAACCATTCAAAACTGAATGAAACTGAACGAAACAGAAAAAGGAGAGGGACAAAAAGGTGAAGAAAAAAATCTTAGCAGCTCTTACAGCGGGAATTCTGACAACAGGCCTTATGACCGGAGGTGTTTTTGCGGCAGACACAGAGGTGAAAGGCGATGAGAATCTGAAAGGTGAGGTTTATGCTTTTATCGCAGCCAGCCTCAGCAATTCCATGGAAGAGATCCAGAAGGATTTCAATGAACTTTATCCGAATGTGACAATCTACTACAGCGCAGACAGCTCAGGTACACTGCAGACACAGATTGAGGAAGGCGCACGCTGCGATCTTTTCTTTTCAGCAGCAGATAAACAGATGGATGCCCTCACAGAGGAGAAACTGACAAAAGAGGACACTGTTGTTGACCTTCTTGAGAATAAAGTCATTCTGATCAAACCAAAGGACGGAGAGACAAAGGTAACAGGATTTGAGAACATCACAGATGCCGAGAATATGGCGCTTGCAGGTGAGGATGTTCCGGTTGGACAGTACTCCCGTGAGATTTTCAACAACCTTGGAATCATGGATGATGTAAACGAGATGGAGATCAACGAGTGCAAGAACGTAACAGATGTACTTGCTGCAGTCAGCGAGGGAAGTAATGAAGTTGGTGTAGTATATGCGACAGATGCAGCATCTGTTGCTGATAAAGTAGAGATTATCGCAGAAGCTCCGGCAGAAAGCCTTCAGACACCGGTTCTTTATCCGGTAGGACTTATTGAGGATAAAGAAGCATCTGAGGATGACACCAAGGCAGCAGAGGCATTCCTGGATTATGTAGAATCTGACGCTGCAATCAAGGTATTTGAGGACTATGGATTCACAGCATATAAGGCTGAGGATTCCAAAGAAGATGCAGAAGATTCCGCAGACAGCACTGAGGCTGAGGACAGCACAGACTCTACAGGCAGTACCTCCAAATAATCATTATGCAGAAAACCGGCAGTAATTTCTGGAAATGCCATAAACGCCGGTGCAGGAATGAACGATGACAGAATTTTTGAAAGAAATAAACTGGAGTCCTCTTTGGATTTCCTTAAAAACAGGTCTGGTGGCTACCGTGATCGCCTTTTTTCTGGGGGTATTCTGCGCCCGTAAGATCATGAAACTGAAACCGGGAGCAAGAGCAGTACTGGACGGTATCTTTACCCTTCCCCTGGTACTTCCGCCTACAGTTGCCGGATTTTTTCTTCTGCTGATTTTCAGCCTGAAAAGACCGCTGGGAAGTTTTCTTCTGGATAATTTTGATATTAAGATCGTACAGACCTGGAAAGGTTGTGTGATCGCGGCTGCAGTGATTGCGTTTCCGCTGATGTACCGCAATGCACGCGCTGCTTTTGAGCAGGTAGACGTGAATCTGATCTATGCGGGCCAGACTTTGGGAATGAGCGACAACCGGATCTTCTGGAAGGTGGTTATGCCTGCGGCAGGACCGGGAATTGCTTCCGGAACGGTACTGGCTTTTGCACGTGCCATCGGTGAGTACGGAGCGACTTCCATGCTTGCCGGAAATATCCTTGGAAAAACAAGAACAGTTTCAGTAGCCATAGCTGCAGAGACCGCAGCTGGAAACTATGGAACCGCAGGTTTCTGGGTCGTTGTGATTGTGCTGATTTCTTTTGTGATCGTGGCACTGATCAACATTGTATCCGGAAGAGGAATGAAGACAAGAAGGTGGATCTGATGGCAGTCAGCGTAAATATCGAAAAGAATTTCCGGGATTTTTCCCTGAAAGTGCAATTTGAGGGCAGCTCGGCAGCCATCGGGCTTCTTGGAGCATCCGGCAGCGGAAAGAGCATGACACTGCGGTGTATAGCAGGAATTGAAACTCCGGATCGGGGTAAGATTGTAATTAACGGAAAAACAGTCTTTGATTCGGAAGCAGGAATCAATCTGAAACCACAGAAACGGCGGATTGGCTATCTTTTCCAGAATTATGCATTGTTTCCAACCATGACCGTAGAGCAGAATATCCGATGTGGTTACCGTGGAGAAAAATCCTCCGCCCAGGAAAAAGTGTCGGATCTGATCCGGAGGTATCATCTGGAGGGCCTGGAAAAACGTCTTCCATCCCAGCTTTCCGGCGGGCAGCAGCAGCGAGTGGCACTGGCCAGAATGATGATCGGGGAACCGGAAGCCATTCTTCTGGATGAGCCGTTTTCCGCACTGGATGGATATCTGAAAGATGTGCTTCAGAGGGAAATGCAGGATTTTCTTCAGGATTATCCAGGCGATATGATCCTTGTAACTCACAGCAGAGATGAGGCCTATAAATTCTGTAAAGAGCTTTCTGTTGTGGACGGGGGACGGATCCTTGTAACCGATGAAACGAAACGGCTGTTTGAGAATCCAAGAATGCTGGAAGCGGCAAAACTTACCGGATGTAAGAACTTTTCAGCGGTCCAGCGGCTGGGAGAACATGAAATTTATGCCACGGACTGGAAAATAAAACTTCATACAGCAGAAAAAGTGGCAGAAGATATTACTCACGTGGGAATTCGCGGACACTGGATCAGGCCGGAAGATAAGCCGGGAGAGAATTGTCTGGAAGTACAGGTGGACGAGTATATCGAAACAACTTTTGAACATCAGTATATGATCCGCAGGAAAGGTGAGGAGGCAGCGGCCGGTTTGTGGTGGATGCGGCCGAAAAACAGTTTCAGAGAGGATCCGGACAGGGGTCTTCCGAAATATCTGTATCTTCCGCCGGAACACCTGATGCTGCTGAAATAAAAATATCTCTGCAATAAAATCCCGGAAATATCCGTCAGGTATTTCCGGGATTTTTTTTGTAGTGTGTTCTATTTTTCTGAGATATTTATTTTCCGTGATTCCGGGAGTAGGTAATGTAATCCGATACCATCATGGCAAGCTTAAAGGCCAGCGCATCTTCGAAGGTACGGATATCCAGCCCGAATCGTTTCTGAAGCTTTTCAAAGCGGTACACCAGAGTATTTCTGTGCACATAAAGCTGTCTGGATGTCTCGGAAAGATTCAGGTTGTTTTCAAAGAAAGTGCGGATGATATTCAGCGTTTCATCATCAATAGAATCCAGAGATTCCTCTCCGAAAATTTCACCTACGAACATGTCACATACCTGAGTCGGAAGCTGATAGATCAGACGGCCTATTCCAAGAGAGCTGTAAGCAATAACGTCCTTCTCAGGTGAGAAAATCTTGCCTACATCAAGAGCCATTCTGGCTTCCTTGTAGGATCTTGATACATCCTTGATCTCCTGCACGATTGTACCAAGGGCGATTCTTGCCTTTGGAAGATTCTCCCCGCAGAGCATCTCATAAATCACCTTCGCTGCCTTGCAGAGATCATCATAAGTCTCATTATCCTTAACTTCTCTCACAACGATGACATTCTTCTCATCAACAGCTGTGATAAAGTCCTTGCTCTTGCCGCCGAACAGACTCTTCACGCTCTCCATGGAGCTGTGCTCTCTCTCCTGCTCAAGCTCCAGGATCATAACCACCCGTCGAACATCAGCATCAATATGAAGCTTCTTCGCACGATTATAAATATCTACCAGAAGCAGGTTATCAAGAAGCAGGTTCTTAATGAAGCTGTCCTTGTCAAAACGCTCCTTATATGCAACGATCAGGCTCTGAATCTGGAAAGCGGCAAGCTTTCCTACCATATAAGTATCTTCATCTTCTCCGTGGGCGACCAGAATGTATTCCAGCTGGTAATCATCACAGACCTTGAAATACTGATAACCTTTCACAAGCTGGCTGGCAGCCTGGGATTCCACAAATGCCTGAATATCCTGTGGCTGAATCTCAAATTCACTGTAGGTGGACGCCAGTGTCTTGCCATCTGTGTCAATAATGCAAAACTCCGTCCTGGATATCTCCCTGAGCCCCTCAAGTGTATTCTGCAGTACCTGATTTGATATCATCTGCTTACATCCCTTCCCGCCTTTTTATGCGTATTTCTCCTTTTTCCCCATAGCTTTCCTTCGTTATCTGTTATTTTAATATAAAATTACCAAAAATG
>ERZ827516.2497-NODE-2497-length-13324-cov-4.845052_pt1 | contig 13324 bp, 11 predicted proteins | sample MGYA00519703_ERZ827516 | MGnify/ENA primary metagenome ERZ827516 (study PRJEB31778, sample SAMEA3449337) | human gut metagenome | biome: human gut; feature: human-associated habitat; material: faeces | place: United Kingdom | collected 2010/2012 ...
AGACCGCCGGTAATGAGCTGATGAACATCATCACCATCTTCCTGGCTCTGTCTGTTGGCTGCACCACCTCTGCAAACACCTTCCTGAACAGCCGCACCCTGTTCATCATCGTGCTGGGCCTCATCGCATTCTCCTTCGGCACTGCTGCCGGTGTTCTCTGCGGCAAGGTCATGTATATCCTGACCGGCGGTCAGGTCAACCCCCTGATCGGTTCCGCTGGCGTTTCCGCTGTGCCTATGGCTGCCCGTGTTTCTCAGAAGGTCGGCCAGAGCGAGAACCCCTCCAACTTCCTGCTGATGCACGCAATGGGCCCCAACGTGGCCGGTGTTATCGGCTCTGCCGTCGCTGCTGGTATCCTCATCAACATCTTCGGCTAAGCATTTCCTGAAATTTCCGCTCCATCGTGGTATTGACCGCGATGGGGCGGTTTTTTGTTTGCATTGTTTTTATGTACAACTTTTTTGAAATGTGATATACTATATTTTAAGTGATATATCCAGAAATGATTGAAAAGAACAGGTGAAACAATGGCAACAGATCTCGCACAACAATTCTGCGCTTTGCGTGATACGTATATCGAAAAGCAGTTCGGACGCCTGAACGATATGCAGCGGGAGGCGGTGTTCACCACCAACGGCCCTCTGCTCATCCTCGCGGGTGCAGGCAGCGGAAAGACCACCGTGCTGGTCAACCGCATCGCCAACCTCATCCGCTTCGGCTCGGCCCACGGCTCCAAGTGGACGCCCCGGGAGGTGACGGAGGACGATGTGAAAGCTCTGCGCACCGCTATCATGACCGGCACCGATGCCCCGTCGTGGCTGGACGGGATGCTGCGGAAGGATGCCGTCCGGAGCTGGAACGTCATGGCCATCACCTTTACCAACAAGGCCGCCGGTGAGCTGAAAGAGCGTCTGCGCCGGATGCTGGGCGGCGAGGAAGGGGACGAAGTGTTCGCCTCCACCTTCCACTCGGCCTGTGTGCGCATTCTGCGCCGCTGGGCCGAAGAGATCGGCTACCCCCGCAGCTTTACCATCTATGATACAGACGATGCCCAGCGTGTAATGAAAACCGTATATAAAGAGCTGAGCATCGATGATAAATTCCTGCCCATCAAGGCCGCCATCAACCAGATGAGCCGCTGGAAGGATCAGCTGGTCAGCCCGGAGCAGGCACTTGCAGACCACGCCAGAGACGTGAAGAGCACCCAGACCGCCCGCATCTACGCAGCTTACGAGAAAAAGCTGAAAGAGGCCGGTGCGTTCGATTTTGACGACTTGATCTACCAGACCGTGCAGCTGCTGGCTGAACACCCGGACGTGCGGGAGTTCTACCAGAACAAGTACCGCTACCTGCTGGTGGACGAGTATCAGGATACCAGCGTGGCGCAGTTCCGTCTGGTCAGCCTGCTCACCGGGCCGGAGCGCAACATCTGCGTGGTGGGCGATGACGACCAGAGCATCTACCGCTTCCGCGGCGCTACCATTGAGAACATTCTCAACTTTGAAAAGCTCTATCCCGGCACCAAGACCATCCGTCTGGAGCAGAACTACCGCTCCACCTCCAATATCCTCAACGCAGCCAACTGCGTCATCCAGCATAACACCGAGCGCAAGGGCAAGACCCTGTGGACGGACAACGGCGAGGGTGATAAGGTGCAGGTGTATACCGCCGAGAATGAGCAGGACGAAGCCAGCCATATCGCGGATGTCATCGGTCAGCACCTGAAGGAGGGCGGGCATCTGGCAGACCACGCCATTCTCTACCGTATGAACGCCCAGTCGGCTCCCATCGAAAGCTACTTCACCCGCGCGGGCATCCCGCATAAGATCGTGGGCGGGCAGCGCTTCAACGACCGCAAGGAGGTCAAGGACATTCACTCCTATATGTCTATTGTAGCCAACCCCCGGGACGATGTGCGGCTGCGCCGCATCATCAACGAGCCCGCCCGCAAGATCGGTGCTACCACCGTGGATGTCATTGCAGACCTTGCCGGGCAGCAGGGGGTCAGTATGCTGGATATCATCAGCCATGCAGACCAATACGCGAAACTTTCCCGCGCGGTCATGCCGCTGCTCAAGTTTTGGCAGATCTACCAGCGTTTGCAGGATTCTCTTGCCACCCGCACGCTGGACGAGTTTGCCTCCGATGTCATCGAGCTGACCGGCTACAAGGCCATGTTGGAAGCAGACGCCGCCAAGGGGCACGAGGATGCCGCCGACCGTCTGCAGAACTTGGGTCAGCTGGTGAACAATGTCAAAAACTACTGTGACCAGCACGGCGAGGAAGCCACGCTGGAGGGCTATCTGGAGGATATCGCCCTCATCAGCGATATCGACAGCTACAACGAAAGCAGCGACCAGGTGGTACTGATGACCATCCACTCTGCCAAAGGCTTGGAGTTCCCCTATGTGTTCCTCATCGGCATGGAGGAGGGCGTTTTCCCCAGCGAGATGAGCAAATACTCCGAAGCAGATCTGGAAGAGGAACGCCGTCTTGCATACGTTGGCATCACCCGTGCCAAAAAGGAACTGTACATCTCCAACAGCGTCACCCGGATGTTGTACGGCCGCACCCAGCGCAACGAGCCCAGCCGCTTTCTGCGGGAGATCGAACCGGAGTATATCGAGGAGACCCGCAGCCCTGTACTGGAACAGCGTTCCCACATGGGCGGCTGGGGCTCTGAGTACAGTGATACTGTGCCCGGTGGAGCATCCGGTTACTCCGGCCCCTCCGGTTACAGCCGCAGCAGCTACGGCGGCGGTTATGGCTCGGGTTACAGTTCGGGCAACCGCAGCGGCTACCTGAACCGGGAATATAACGCCGGCGAAAGCCGTGGTTTCGGCTCTTCTTACGGAGGAAGAAACCCTGCTTCCTCCGGTTTTGGCAGTCACTATGGCAACAGCTCCACCCAGCCGACCACAAGAAGCAGCGGATTTGGCTCCGCATATTCCGGCGGAAATGCGACAAAAAATACTGTAAAGCAAACAGCCTTTACGGTAAATTCTGCCGTGAAACCGGCGGCTTCCGGTTCAAAGCACTATGAGCCGGGCGACATCGTGGAGCACAAAGTATTTGGCCGCGGCACGGTGCTGAAAGTAAAGCCCGCTGCCGGGGATCAGATCGTAGAGATCAACTTTGAAAAAGTGGGCATCAAGAAAACGATGGCCAATTTTGCGCCCCTGACCAAGATTACGGAGGAAGAATGACCCTATGATGACTGTTCGTTTGATCGCCCACACCCCGGAACCGGAAAAGGTGGTGGCGGCTGCCGCAAAGCTTTGCTACTCCGACGCCCACATCACCGACCTTCTGGACGGTCTGGACGAGGAAAAAACTGCAAAATTCCTGACCATGCTCAGCGACCTTGGCCATGCCAGTCCCATCGAGCACGCCAGCTTTACCTTTGGCATCGAGGGGGTCAGCCGCACTCTGCTTGCCCAGATCACCCGGCACCGCATCGCATCCTTCAGCGTGCAGAGCCAGCGCTATGTGCGTCTGGATGATTTCCGCTATGTGACGCCCCCGGAGATCGAGGCTATCCCGGAAGCAAAGGCGGCTTTCCTTGCCAGCATGGAGGAGGATGCCCAGCGTTATCTCGACCTTGCCCACAAGCTGGAGGAGGGGCACACCGCCCGCCTGATGGCCGAGGGAATGCCGGAAAAGCAGGCACGCGCCAAGGCTTCTAAACAGGCCAACGAGGACGCCCGCTTTGTGTTGCCCAACGCCTGCGAGACCAAAATGGTGGTCACCATGAATGCCCGCAGCCTGATGAACTTCTTCCAGCTGCGCTGCTGCAACCGCGCCCAGTGGGAGATCCGGGAACTGGCTGAAAAGATGTTCACGCTGGTGTACCCGGTGGCACCCCATATCTTTGCCAAGGCCGGCCCCGCCTGCCTGTGCGGCCCCTGCCCGGAGGGCAAGATGTGCTGCGGCAAGACCGCCGAGGTGCGCGCAAAATATGCCGCCATTAAAGAAGGTGCCGCCGTATGAGCAAGGGCAAACTGATTGTGCTGGAAGGGCTGGACGGAAGCGGCAAGGCCACACAGGCAAAGCTGCTGGCAGAGCATCTCGCCGCGCAGGGTGTGCCGGTACAAAAGATCACCTTCCCGGACTATGCCAGTGATTCCAGCGCACTGGTCAAGATGTATCTGGCCGGGCAGTTCGGCCAGCACCCGGACGATGTAAACGCCTATGCGGCTTCCAGCTTTTACGCGGTGGACCGCTATGCCAGCTATAAAACCAGCTGGGGCAGCTTTTATGAGCAGGGCGGTGTGATCATCGCTGATCGGTATACCACCTCCAACGCGGTGCACCAGTGCTCGAAGCTTCCGCAGGAGCAGTGGGAGGAATATCTGCACTGGCTGTTTGATTACGAGTTCCGTCTGCTGGGACTGCCCGCACCGGACAGGGTCATCTATTTGCAGGTAGACCCGGCGGTCAGCCAGCGGCTGATGACCCAGCGCTACCACGGCGACGAGAGCAAAAAGGACGTGCACGAAAAGGATACGGCTTATCTGGCGCGCAGCCGCGCTGCTGCCGAGTTCTGCGCCCGGCATCTTGGCTGGGATACCGTGCACTGCACCAGCGGGGACGCCATGCGCAGCATTGAAGATATCCAGCAAGAGGTACAGCAGCTTGCTCGGAAAACACTGGGCTGAACGATAAAATATGATAAGAGGGGGCATCCTGAACGATGTATCGTCTGATGCAGCCGTCCGATGAGGCGGCAGTGCTGGCTTTGTGGCAGAGCCAGCATCATGATACCGAAGATTTTGCAAAAATGGTACTGGAACGCTTTGCCGGTATGCAGAACATTTATGTGGCTGATGAAAACGACGCCATCGTGGCGGCTGCGCTGGCTGTGCCGGTCACCCTGCAGGGGCGCACGGGCAATTACCTGTGCCTGTGCGGCGAGGGCAGTCTGCTGCTGGCGGGTCTGCTAGATACCCTGTGCGCCCACCAAAAGCTGCGGGGCGCAGGCTTCACCGTGACAGTCCCGGCAGACGCGGCACAGGCCGCTTTGCTGCAGGATAAGGGCTTTGCACAGGCCTTTGCTCTGCGTTGTCTGCCTCGTGAGGTGAGCCGCAACCTGTGGAGCCAGGCGGAATTTGACACGGTGACGGCCAAAAAACTGTGCGAGCTGCGGGAGCAGTTCTGGAAGGATACCGTGCAGCTGAGCCCGGAGCGCATGGCGGTGGTGCTGCAGGAGCTGTACGCCCGGGGCGCTACCATCGTGTCCAACGAGCATGGCTACGGCATCTACTTCCGCAAGGAGGATACCCTGTATTTTGTGGAGATGATGGCCGACAGCGACCGCGCCGCCGAGATCCTGATGGAGGCCGCCCGCGAGAAGGAAGTCATCGTGGAGAAGGCGGTCATCACGGTAGGCGCTGCTCAGCCGCTGTTTCTGGGCGAGGGCACCCGGCAGGAATACGGCATGATCCGCTTTGACGCAGAGCCCTTTGACGTGAGCGAAAGCTATCTGCGTCTGATGCTGGAAAACTGAAAAAAGGAAGGTGCGTATGGCACACAACGATACACACGCAGCCCGCAAAAAGGGCGGTGCAGGCAAAATTCTGCTGGTAGTGCTTCTGCTGCTTCTTCTGGCAGCGGGCGCAGCGGTGCGGTTTGCCTACAATGAGATTCACGGCAATGGTGCACCCGGCAGCACAGAGGTGACTGTAAGCATCCCGCAGGGCAGCGGCGTAGCGGCGATCGCCAACAAGCTGAAGGAGGCGGGCGTCATCCGCTCTGCCTACCTGTTTCGCTGGTATGTGGGACAAAAGGGCGCTGCCGCAAAGCTGCAGTACGGCGATTTTGTCTTGCAAACCAGTGCGGTTTCCTACGATGCGATCATTGCCACCCTTTCCCAGTACGCCAAGGCAGAAACGGTGCGTGTGACCATCCCGGAGGGCACCACGGCCATTGCCATTGCCCAGAAGATGGAAGCCGCCGGTCTGTGCACCGCCGAGGAGTTTCTGAAGGAAGCCAACGAGGGCGATTTCAGCGCATATACCTTCTGGCAGTACGTCCCGGAGGATAAGGATGCCCCGAACCGCTTTATGAAGTGCGAGGGCTATCTCTTCCCGGAAACCTACGAGTTTTTGAAGGACGATACGGTGCACAACTATGTGGCTACCTTCTACGCCCAGTTCGATGCGCAGTTCACCGCCGAAATGTACGCAGCGCTCAAAAAGCAGGGAATGACCCTGCCGGAGCTTGTCACCCTTGCCTCCTTTGTGCAGGAGGAAGCGGGCAACAGTCAGGACTCCAACGTGGCGCAGGTGTTCCGCAATCGTCTGGCAGAGGGCTCGCCCTACCCCCGGCTGCAAAGCAACACCTCCAGCCATGTCCAGAGCGACGCCGACAACAACTATCTCTGGAACTGGGTCGCACCCTACTACGGCGGCTGGGACGATATCCCGGAAAATATCCTTGCAGCCTACGACACTTACAGCTGCACCGGTTTGCCCGCAGGCCCTATCTCGAACCCCGGCCTTGCCGCCATCAAGGCAGCGCTGGAGCCGCAGCCCGATGAGGAAGCCAAGAACGCTTACTTCTTTGTGACCGACCTCAAGGGCAATTACTACTATGCCCACACGCTGGCAGAGCACAATGCCAACTGCAAAACTGCCGCAGCTGTGAACAAAAACCTGAAAAACTGAGGAAAGGCCGCTGCACAAAAACATGGTGCGGCGGCCCCTTTCCGGTCAGAAAACTGTGATACATAAGAGAGGAACCTACAAATGTTACAGATCCCGGAACTGCTTGCCCCGGCGGGCGATGCGGAACGTCTGCGTTATGCCATCAACTACGGTGCCGATGCCGTTTACTGCGGCCTGCCGGAGTTTGGTATGCGCTCGGCTCCGGCCAATTTCACCCCGGAGCAGCTGACGGAAAGCGTCATCTACGCCCATGCTCGCGGCCGCAAGGTCTACTTGACCATGAACACCCTGCCCACCAACGAGGAGGCCGACCGCCTGCCGGAGGCCATCAAGGAAGCCGCCAAAGCCGGTGTGGATGCCTTTATCGTGGCGGATCTTGGTGTGCTGGACGCCTGCAAGACCTTTGCCCCGGACATTGACGTGCATCTTTCCACCCAGACCGGCATCACCAACTGGGCAGCCGCCCGCGCCGCCTACAAAATGGGCGCAAAGCGGGTGGTGCTGGCCCGGGAGATGACCTTGCAGGATATTGCCATCCTGCGCGATAAGACCCCGCCGGAGCTGGAGATCGAAGCCTTTGTGCACGGTGCGATGTGCATGAGCGTGTCCGGCCGGTGTCTGCTGTCCAACTATATGGCCGGGCGCGACGCCAACCGCGGCCAGTGCGCCCAGCCCTGCCGCTGGAAGTATTACCTGAGCGAGGAGACCCGCCCCGGCCAGCTGTACGAGATCGGCGAAAACGAGAACGGCAGCTACATCCTTAACGCCAACGATATGTGCACCGCGCCCTTCATTGATCTGATCTGCAAGGCGGGCGTGGACAGCCTGAAGATCGAAGGCCGTGCCAAGACCTTCTACTATGTGGCCAGTGTTACCGCTGCCTACCGCAAGGCACTGGACGCCTATCTGGCCGACCCGGCAAACGATAACTTTGAACTGCCGCCGGAGGTGTACGCAGAGCTTACCCGCACCAGCCACCGGCACTACTCTCCTGGCTTCTATTTCGGCCGCGAACAGGCCAAACAGGCCACCGACAGCGCCACCTACATCCGCGAGTGGGAGTTCGTGGGCACGGTGGACAGCTGGGAAAACGGCATCGCCCACTGCCAGCAGCGCGGCAAATGGAGCCTTGGGGATACGCTGGAGGCGCTGTGCCCGGACGGACGTAGTATTGCACTTACCCCGGAATGGATCGAGAACGAAGCAGGGGAGCGGGTGGAAAGCACCCCTCACGCCATGGAAAAATACACCATGCCCACCCCGGAGCTGCCGCCCATGAGCCTGCTGCGCCGGAAAACGGTGTAACAGCGTGACAAATAGGAAGGAAAATGCTGTGAAGCAACATAACGCTTCTGACCGCTATGCCCTTCTGGACGAGCTGCGTGGGCTGGATCTGGTCAGTATGATGCTCTATCACGGCTGCTGGGATCTGGTCAATCTCTTCGGTATTCAGGCCGACTGGTATTATGGTCTGCCCGGGCATCTGTGGCAGCAGAGCATCTTTATTCTGCTGTCCGGTTTCTGTGTGCAACTGGGGCATCATACCCTGCGCCGGGGCGCACAGGTGTTCGGGGCAGGGGCGCTTGTCACGGCAGTCACGCTGCTTTTTATGCCGGAGGACAGAGTTATCTTTGGTGTGCTGACCCTGCTGGGCAGCGCTATGCTGCTGACCGGCCTTTTGGAAAAGCCACTGCGGCACATTCCACCCGCAGCAGGGTTTGCTATCTCCGCAGTGCTGTTCGCCCTTACCCGCAATGTTTCGGCAGGCTATCTGGGTTTTGGCAGTCTGCGCCTCTGGCTGCCGCAGACACTATATGTAAATTACGCTACTGCGTATTTTGGCTTTTATCCGTGGTGGTTCTATTCTACGGATTATTTTGCCCTTCTGCCGTGGCTGTTTCTGTTCTGGGCAGGGTACTTTCTCTACGGCATTGTAGGGCGGCAGCGCATGGGGCCCTTGCGTCGCTCGGTCTGCCCGCCGCTGGGCTGGCTTGGGCGGCACTCGCTGCTGTTGTATCTACTGCATCAGCCGGTCATCTACGGAGTGCTGTTGGTGGTTTTCCGCGTATTAGGCGGCTGAAACACATGCTTCATGCACTTTTGAGCAAGGCGGCATTGTTGCACCGTGCAAACATTGCGCGAACGTCTTGACAAGCAGGGCAGGGCTGTGGTATCCTGTTGACGGTTAGAAAATACTAACTACAAAAATGCGTCATGAAATATGGACGCATTTTCACAGAACATGAAGTTATTCTAAACTAACTACGCAGAGAAAGAGGTAGAGTTTTATGAGCAAAGTAGCAATCGTATTCTGGAGCGCCACCGGCAACACCGAGACCATGGCAAACTGCATCGCCGAGGGCGCAGGCGCCAACGGCACCATCGTACCCTGCGCCGAGATGACCCCCGCAAAGTTGGCAGAGTTTGACGTTGTGGCCTTTGGCTGCCCGGCTATGGGTGCAGAGCAGCTGGAGGAGAGCGAGTTCGAGCCTATGTTTGCTGCGCTGGAAGGCTCTCTGAACGGCAAAAAGATCGCACTGTTCGGCTCCTACGGCTGGGGTGACGGTCAGTGGATGCGCGATTGGGCGCAGCGCGCACAGGACGACGGCGCACAGCTGTTCAGCGAGGAAGGCCTCATCTGCAACGAAACCCCCGATGATGATGTGCAGGCTGCCTGCCGTAAGCTGGGCGCAGATCTGGCTACATGGTAAAAAGGATGTATAAACCCTTTGTCCATGGGGTAACCTATGGACAAAGAGGTGATAAGCATGGAAAACATCGGCGTGACCTGTGATGTCTGCGCGTGCTGCCACAATGTGGACGGCTGCAAATGTGATCTGCCGCAGATCAAGGTGACGGAGCAGTGCAGCTGCACCACCCAGCAGGTGGAGACCCCGCACTACTGCCAGAGCTACGAGGAAAAGTAAGTTCCCCACCAACGCACAGCAGCCCCTGCCGGAGAAACCTTTCCGGCAGGGGCTGCTGTTTGTTATATGAACATTCAGCGCAGCGCCACGTTACAGGTGGCAAGGCTGCGGATCAGCGTACCAACGCTGTCCTTCATCTGGATGCCGGCAAAGCCCAGCGCAAAGGCGGCCTGCACGTTTTCCAGTCTGTCGTCGATAAATATGCATTCGCTGGCCTTCAGCTGATACTTTTTCAACAAAGCCTTGTAGATCTGCGGGTCAGGCTTATTCACCTGTACCTCGCAGGAGGCTACACCGCCGTCAAACTGGGTCAGTACGCCGCGCTCGGTCAACAATTCCAGCACATCCTGCGGAATATTGCTCAGGTAATACACGCAATAGCCGTGGTTCTTCAGCCGCCGCACCAGTTCCAGCATCCGCAGACGCGGGCGCAGAATGTGCATCCAGTCGTCCAGAACGCCCTGCACCTCAAAGGCGCAGCCCTCGGCACGGGCGAGCTCCAGCATCCGCTGGTTGCCGTCATAGCGGGAAAGCTTGCCTGCGTCCAGCAACTGCCACTCCTCGCTGCCAAAGGTCAAATCGTAGACCTTTTCCTCCATTTCGGCGTTGCACAGCCGGTCTACCAAGTAGGCCTTGGGGTCAAAATCCACCAGGACACCGCCGATATCAAAAATAATGCTTTTATACATAAATACTGCCTCGCTTGTATTGGATGTTTTCCGGATATTTTCCATAGTATACCACAACCGGGCGGGTGCTTTCCACCCCTTTGGCATAGAAAATGCCGCCCTGGCGTATGCTGTGACAGAAAGGGGAGAGCACCGTGACGATCCGGGAACTTTGTGAGAAGGAGGTCGTTCAGCTGGAGCAGGGGGTGTGCCTTGGCCGCGCGGACGATCTGGAGCTTGACCCCGCAACGGCGCAGCTGCAAAGCTTGATTTTGCTGGGCAGACCGCGGCTTTTTGGCCTGCTGGGCCGGGACGAGAGCCTGACCATCCCGTGGCAGGAGATCGAGACCATCGGCACAGATGCCATTCTGGTGCACACTGCCGTGCCAAAAGCACCGGCAGCACCTCACGGCTTCTGGCAGCAGCTGCGGGCAAAGCTTGGTCTGTGAAAAATAGGGGAATATTTTGAAAAATAAAACTGTAATTTTTGTAAAATCATGAATGGACATTTTCGGCGAAATGACTATAATAGGCACGAAAGGCTTGTGCAAATAGCAAAGCCACTTTGGAAATAGGGTTCGGGACGTGGAAAGGGATATCGACTATGAAAACATCCAAACCGCTGTTGACCCTGCGGATGCTCTTCCCGGCGGCAGCTTCCTTTATTGTGCTGCTGCTGGGTGAGTGGATCGCGCGCGGGTCACTGACCGCTGATACCTTTATCAGCTTTATTTTCCCCCATTTCGGGGCGTATCTGTTGGCATGGCTGCTGCTGTTTCTGGTGTGGGAGCTGCTGGACTGGGTGCTGCGCATCCCGCCGCTTGCTACGCTGGGTATGGCCGTTTTGGGCTGTGCGCCCTGCGCAGTAAACTTCTATACCATGCAGCTGCGGGGTGAGCCCTTTTTGCCGTGGGACCTGATGCAGGTGTCCGAGGCCGCCGGTGTAGCCTCGGCTGCCGGGCTCAAGCTGCAGACCAGCATGGTGGTCTCCATTGTGCTGGTGCTGGCACTGACGGTGGCAAGCTTCTTTGTTTACCGCGGGCGGCTGCGCCAGCGCTGGTTGCCAAGGCTTGCGGGCACCGGTGCCTCGGCAGCGGCGCTGTGTCTGCTGATCTTCGGCGTTTATTTACAGCCTGCAGTCACGCAGGTTTTGGGCATCACGCCGGATGCGTGGATGCAGGATCGCTACTATCGTTACTACGGTGTACTTACCGGTTTTATGACCAACCTCACCAATTTGGAGATCGCCAAGCCCGAGGGCTACTCGGAGCAGGCAGTGGACGATATTCTGGATAACGTAGCTGAGAGCGAGAAATTCTCCACCGGCCCCATGTATGCAGGCAGCTATGCCGCCACCACCCCCAAGGAGGAGCAGGCAAAGCAGCCTACCATTATTTATGTGATGGACGAGTCCTACTGGGATGTTTCGGAGCTGGAGCAGTGCGGCATCACCTTTGATACCGATGTATCGCAGAACCTTCACGCTCTGCAGCAGACCAGCGCTTACGGCAGGGCGTACAGCCCCAGCTTTGGCGGCGGCACCTGTGATGTGGAGTTTGAAGCTCTGACCGGCTACTCCGTGTCCTTCCTGCCCAGCGGCAGCAAACCCTACCAGCAGCACGTCACAAAGCCCATGTTCGCCCTGCCCAATTACCTTAAACTCAAGGGCTACCAGACCGCTGCGGTGCACTGCTTCTGGGCAAAATACTGGAGCCGCGATAAAGCGTACCCCAACCTCGGCTTCAGCGATTTTATCAGTCTGGAGGATATGCACGGCGTGACCAAGGTGCGCAAGCACTACTGGACCAGCGGTCTTGTGACCGATGACTCCATGGCCGACCAGATCATTCAGCAGTATGAAAAGATGAGCACTTCCTCTGATAAGCCCATCTTCCTGCACGCAGTCACCATGCAGAACCATACCAATTATAATAGGGATAACTACCCGGACGACGAGCGGGTGCACGTCGTGTCCCATCCGGTGGGGCTCAAGAGCAGCACCGTGGGCGCGCTGGAAGATTTTGCTACCGGCATCCGGGATGCAGACGCCATGCTGGGCAAGCTGACAGCGTATTTCTCTCAGGTGGACGAGCCGGTCATCCTCGTGTTCTGGGGCGACCACTACAACCCCATCGATTCCAATTACGACATCTACACCCGCAGCGGCTACGCCAGCGGCTCCAGCGCCGACCCCCGCCTCCATCAGACCACCCTGCTGATGTGGTCGAACTACTCCGACCGCGCGGTCGACCTCGGCACCATCGCCGCCTACGACATCTCGCCGGTGATGATGGAGCTGTTCGGCCTGCGTCAGCCCGCCTACTTCCAGTTCCTTGGCCGTCAGCTCCGGGCCGCCTACCGGGCCAACACCCGCGGCACTATCCTTGAGAAGGACGGCACCGCCTCGAACGAGCTGACCCCCTTGCAGCAGAAGTGGAGCGATGAGCACTGGCTGCTCCAGTACGACCTCATGTTCGGCAAAGGCTATGCCCTGAGCCGGATGGGCCTCGAGAGCATCGCCGAGGGCGCAGATTGACGAAAAACTACGATTCTTTTTAGAAAAAAGCACGAAAACCCCTTGCAACGGCCAGAGGTTTGTGCTATTATTACTTAGCATTACACACGCATCACTATGCCCTTTTGTGCCCGAGAGGGTGGAGGGCAGTCCGCAGGCATCCGATATGTCAGTGGATCACGGTGTGCGGAGGCAAAACAAATTTTGGAGGTAATTTTACTATGGCAGTCGTTTCTATGAAGCAGCTTCTCGAGGCAGGCGTTCACTTTGGTCACCAGACCCGCCGCTGGAACCCCAAGATGGCGAAGTATATCTTCACCGAGCGCAACGGCATCTATATCATCGACCTGCAGAAGACCGTCAAGAAGCTGGACGAGGCTTACAACTACGTGAAGGAAGTTGCAGCTGAGGGCGGCGACATCCTGTTCGTCGGCACCAAGAAGCAGGCTCAGGAGTCCATCCGTGACGAGGCTCTGCGCTGCGGCATGCACTACGTCAACGCTCGTTGGCTGGGCGGCATGATGACCAACTTCCGCACCATCCGTAAGC
>ERZ827516.2503-NODE-2503-length-13308-cov-15.929752_pt1 | contig 13308 bp, 10 predicted proteins | sample MGYA00519703_ERZ827516 | MGnify/ENA primary metagenome ERZ827516 (study PRJEB31778, sample SAMEA3449337) | human gut metagenome | biome: human gut; feature: human-associated habitat; material: faeces | place: United Kingdom | collected 2010/2012 ...
GACAGTTCAGCAGAGTGCGAAAGACAAGGAAGATATCTGCAGGCGTGCTGACGCAGGATTTCCGTTACTGTTCACTCCGTTCACAGTAACGGATTTCACGCTCTGATGAGCTGAATCAATATGCATTATTTACAATGATTGCTATAGTTAGATGCAAAAACAAATGCAATAAAAACTTCGGGAGTACACTATTTAAATTTTACCAATTTAACACGATAATACCATAAATTGTTCCTGATGTCTATCTTCCTTCTGCCGCATTGCCAACAGCATCCCCCACATCTTCTACAGCATTACCTACCCCTTCGCCCAGATCTTTGACGCTGTTTCCCAGTTCACCGGATACTGTGCCGTCACCGTTGTTGTTTTCATCAATTCTGGTATTATCTGCAGTGTTATCTGTTGCATTGCTATTCTGTTCTGTCTCATTTTCTGCAGCTTCATCCTCTGCGGCAGTTCCATTGTCTGTGACGGTTCCACCATTATTTACATTATTATCTGCCGCATTGTTTCCCGATGTGCTATTTCCATTTGTATTGTTTTCTCCTGCGTTATTTTCCATGTTATCATCGTTTGCAGCATTATTATCCGTCATATTTTCTTCGTTTGTGTCTGCCTCATCAGCTGCTTTATTTGCATTTCCACATGCTGTGAACATGCACAGTGACATAATAAGTGCTGTACCTGTCAGAATCTTTTTTACCTTTATTCCCATATTCATCTCCTGTTCCCGGAAAGCATTCTGCCGGTCCATGCAGCAGAACCTCTCCGTCTTTTCATGTTTTTATATTATGTTTTTAATATGTACCAAAAACTCAATACTATTCTGGAAAAAATTTACTTTTCATGCTATGATTTAAATAACACAAAACAGATTACTCCGTACATATATACTCCCACAATCTAGCGTACCGACAAGTTGATTTCTCAAACAATCTTGTCGTCACACTAACACATTGCTATAGCAGGATTTCACTCATTAATGAGATGGATTGACTGCAGTATTTTACGGAATATCTATAACTCATATTTACAGGAGGTTATCATGAAAAGAAAAAGGAACCATTCACTTCGCAGCTCTGTTTTCATATTTCTGGCTGCACTTTTCCTGCTGTTTACCTGCAGTGTTTCTACTATCTATGCATCCACACTTCAGAAACCTGATATCGCAGCATCGGGAAAATTTGTAAAAGACGGCGATTACTGGATTTACCGCTATGATGATAAAACCATCGCCAAAAATGTATTTCTGAAAATTAACAAAAAGACCTATTATTTTAACAAACTCGGACACCGCTGGTGCAGCTGGCATACGATCAAAGGCAAAAATTATTATTTCGGAACCAGATCTCAGGGATATCTTATAAAGAATTCTCTTATCAAATATAAAGGAAATTATTACTATGTCGGTAAAGACGGTGCCATGGTTACCGGATGGTACACTGACAAATCCGGAAAGAAATACTATTTCGGCAAAGACGGAAAAGCAGTTACAGGAAAACACAAGATCAAGGGAACTTACTATTACTTTAACCAGAATGGTACTGTCACCCACACCGGATTAAATTATTCCCTTTCCTCTGACTGTGCACTTCTCATGAATGCAGATACCGGTCAGATTATTTATGGCAAAAATGAAAATGTTGCTCATGCCAACGCCAGCACAACCAAGATTATGACCTGTATCCTTGCACTTGAAAACTGCAAATTAAACGAAAAAGTAAAGTTCTCCCCTTACGCAGCATCTATTGAACCCAGCAAGCTTTATGCAAATGCAGGAGAAATATTTTATCTGAAAGATCTGCTTTATTCCCTGATGCTTCCCTCCCACAACGACACCGCAGTTGCCATTGCCGAACACGTCAGCGGTTCCACTGCAAAGTTTGTTAAATTAATGAATAAAAAAGCAGCAGAGATCGGATGTACGAATACACATTTCGCAACCCCAAATGGTCTGGATGCAGGGTATAACCATTACACAACAGCTTCTGACCTGGCAAAAATTGCCCAGTATGCGATCAAAAAGCCTATGTTCCGCAAACTGGTAAGCACCGGCTATTATTCTTTCTCTAATCTCAACACCGGCAGAAGCTATTCTATCGGCACCACCAACGCCCTGCTCGGCAATGTTCCGGGAGTTCAGGGTATGAAAACAGGCTATACCAACAAAGCAGGCTATTGTTTTGTCGGACTTTCTTATTCCGCAAGGGGAAACACCTATATTTCTGTTGTCCTGGGTGCAGATTCATCTTCTGCCCGCTGGCAGGATTCCAGAACATTGCTGACTTACGCATATAATCATTGATCAGAATTATTATAGCAGCATACAGGCCAATATTACAAAAAAGGAAAGTGTTCTGAAACATCAGATACACTTTCCTTTTATATATTTTATTTCACTGCTATGAAGATACTGAAAATTACCAGTTATCAATTTTTACTGCATTCCTGATTATTTTGCACTGATAACATCGCTCATATCATATCTTCCTGCCGGTTTGCCTGCAAGGAATTTCGCAGCTTCAACAGCACCCTTTCCAAATACAGCTTTGGAATATGCAGTATGCTTAAATTCAATCACTTCATCCGGACCTGCGAAGATCACTTCGTGTTCTCCTACGATTGTTCCACCGCGGACTGCTGAGATACCGATTTCCTTATCATCCCGCATCTCACGTCTCTGGCTGCGGTCATAGATATAATGATACTGGTTATCCATTGCCTCATTAATGCTGTCAGCCAGTGCAAGTGCTGTTCCGCTTGGTGCATCCAGTTTCAGTCTGTGATGCTTCTCAACAATCTCCATGTCAAATCCTGCTGTTGCCAGAACCTTTGCCGCATCCTGAAGCAGTTTCATCAGAGTATTGATTCCAAGAGACATATTTGCAGATTTCAGAACTGCGACATTCTTAGATGTCTCTTCCACCTTTGCGAGCTGCTCCTCGCTTAAACCGGTTGTACATAATACAACCGGGAGTTTGCGTTTCTCACAGTAAGCAAGAAGTGCATCTGTTGCTTTTGCAGAAGAGAAGTCGATAAGGGCATCTGCCTCTACCTGACATTCTTCCATATTTGTATATACAGGGTAGCTGTTCTTTCCCTGATCTGCCACATCGATACCTGCTACGATCTCAGCATCCGGATCCTTCTCCACAAGTCCGGAGATTACCTGACCCATGTGACCGTTACAGCCATGCATAATAATCTTTACCATTTGTCTATTCCTCTCAATTCCAGTATATCGGCAAGTTGATTTTCCGAACAATCCTGCGGTTATATTTATGCAAGTTTAATTCCGAAATTCTTCAGTTCTTCAGCAAGTTTTGCCTTGTTTGCATCTTCCATCTCGGATAATGGCATACGAAGTGGTCCCACTTCTTTACCCATCAGATTCAGAGCTGCTTTCACCGGAATCGGGTTTACTTCACTGAACAGTGCATGAATTAACGGGATTGCCTTTAACTGGATTTCTGCTGCACCCTTTGTATCTCCTTCAAGGAATTTCATAACCATATCATGTGTTTCCTTAGGAGCTACATTAGAAAGTACGGAAATTACTCCAAGTCCGCCAAGTGAAAGGATCGGAAGTACCTGATCATCATTTCCGGAGTAGAGTTCAATGCAGCCATCAGCCATGGACATCATGGTTGCAATCTGTGAAAGATCTCCGCTTGCTGCTTTGATACCAACAATATTCTTAACATTTTTAGCCAGAGCTACTGCTGTTGCAGGCTGGATGTTACATCCTGTACGGCTCGGAACATTGTACATAATGATCGGTGTTTCCGGAACTGCCTCTGCAATAGCTGTATAATGAGCGATCAGTCCTTTCTGAGTCGCCTTGTTATAATATGGAGTCACTATAAGAAGTGCATCTGCACCGTAAGAAGCAGCCTCCTTTGACATCATAATTGCAGTTTCCGTACAGTTGGAACCTGTACCTGCGATAACCGGAACACGTTTGTTTACCTTGTCGATTGCAAACTTAATTGTCTTAAGATGCTCTCCATGCGTCATCGTTGATGATTCTCCTGTTGTTCCGCAGATAATGATCGCATCTGTACTGTTTGCAATCTGATACTCCAGAAGTTCCTCCAGTTTATCATAATTAACCTTGCCATCTTCATACATAGGGGTTACGATTGCAACACCTGCACCTTTAAAAATTGCCATTTGCCTTCCTCCTTTATTCTTCTGTAATTTCCATACAGATTACTGCCCATTCATAAACAATAATCAGGTTTTATACACCTTATACAATCTCTGTTGTCAGTGTAGTTATGCTGTCTGCATATTTACGCAGGCTGTCCGGTAACGTCCGTCCCGTAAGCAAAATATGCATACTCTCGTCCTTCATCTTCAGGATATCACCGATTGCCTCTGCAGTAGTGATCCCATAATCCGGAAGTGCAAGAATCTCATCCAGGAGCAGAAAATCGCATTCCTGCGTTGCGATCACTTTGCGCGCAAAATTCAAAGCATTGAGAATATTGGTTTTCTCCTCTGCCTTCTCCTGCTCATTCAGCTCCTCATATCCTTCATCATGCTTCTCAAAACGGAATATCTTAATATCCAGATTATCCAGTTCCTCCAGAAAATCCAGTTCCCTGCGCTCTCTTCCTTTCAGAAACTGAATAATAATGACGCTTTTACCCTGTGCGGAAGCTCTCAGACACTGACCAATCGCCAGAGTTGTCTTTCCCTTTCCCCCGCCACAGTAAACCTCTGTAAATTCTTTTTCCATAACAAACAATTCCTCTTATCGTTATTGAAATTGTACCTTCTTCTCTGTGTCATTACAGACATGATAAACAGCAGTCTGTTTTCGACTTCTGCGATGAGCTTCCGGCATATTCACGCCGGAATGCTTCGTGGAACAGCAGGCTGCCATAGTTATCTGAATACGCTTATATTACCGCAGTTTATGAAGAATTGCAAGTGTTACTGTTTACAGTAATCGTTACCGTTCACAGTAACGTGGCCAAAATTCATTCCAAATTGCCTGCGGCAATGGAATTATTCCATATATTCCAGCTTGCTTACAGATACTTCATACGCAACTCTCTTCTCTGTTTCATTTTCCCCGATCCGTTTCATATATTCTCTGCTCTGGATACGTCCCCAGATCAGGACATGACCGCCAACTTCAAACGCAGATGCATAGCGGGCATTTCTGCCCCAGCAGATGCATGGTATGTAATCTGATTTTCCATACGGACGATTTACTGCCAGCAGCACATCCGCAATTTCTCTTCCAAGAGGAGTTTTACGGTACACCGGAGGCTTACAGATATATCCGTCCAGAAAAATCTGATTTACCGGAACTGTTTCATCCTCTTCTTCCACAAACTTCAGTTCTCTGCTAAATACTGAAAGCACGAGACGGTTGTGCTTCTCCTCATGGCGGTTATATGAGCGGAACTGTCCATGGATTTCCACATATTCTCCGATATAATCCTGCGTTACATCCACCAGCCGTTCAGAAACCATCACCGGAATCCTGTCTTCCGAATCACTGAGCCTTTTGACCAGCAGCTCAGTCATATAGAAGCCTTCTCCAAAGACCTGATGACTGAATGTAAAGCCTGCTGCAATTTTGCCCATCATAGATACCTGATTGTTTTCAATAATTTTATCTGCCATAATGTGGTTCTCCTTCCCTGTAGAGCACCTATGTCAGAATCCCTGCCTGCAATGCAGACCGTAAATCGTCTCTGCTTTTTCAGCGATCCCGCATATGCTCCTCTGTACCTTGTATTGTTCTTTATAAGGTTATGTACAGGCATTCTCATTTAGAACCAGAATCTGCAAAAATAAAAAAAATTATTTTAACACCTTGTAATCTGGCGAAAATGTGGTAAACTGAAAATTCGGGTAACTTATTGAAAAAAACACATAATAATAGGAACAAATTCATCTGCAAGATTATATCGTGCTTGAAAAATGCTTTTGCAGCAAAATAATCCTGCTGATAACACATGAATATTAACAATTCCGGTAACTGTTCGCCAGTGTGCCGAACAGTTACCCATTCAAAGCTTAAAGAGGAAAGGAAAATCATTTTATGAGAACAAAACGTGAAGATGTCCGTAACGTAGCCATTATCGCCCACGTTGACCATGGTAAAACAACTCTGGTTGACCAGCTTCTGAAACAGAGCGGTGTATTCCGCGAAAATCAGGAAGTTCAGGAACGTGTCATGGACTCTAATGATATCGAACGTGAACGTGGTATCACTATTTTATCCAAGAACACAGCTGTTCATTACAAAAATACAAAAATCAACATCATTGACACACCAGGACATGCTGATTTCGGCGGCGAGGTAGAACGTGTACTTAAGATGGTAGACGGTGTTATTCTTCTCGTTGATGCTTTCGAAGGTGCTATGCCTCAGACAAAATTCGTTCTTAAGAAAGCACTGGAACTTGACCTTCATGTAATCGTATGTATCAACAAGATCGACCGTCCGGAAGCCCGTCCGGATGAAGTTGTAGATGAGGTTCTGGAACTTCTTATGGATCTTGGTGCTTCTGATGAACAGCTTGACTGTCCGTTCCTGTATGCTTCTGCCAAAGCAGGACATGCTGTGATCGACTTAAACGACACTCCTAAGGATATGGCTCCGTTATTTGAAGCAATCCTGAAATATATCCCGGCTCCGGAAGGAGATCCGGAGGCAGATACTCAGGTTCTGATCAGCACGATTGATTACAATGAATACGTTGGACGTATCGGTGTTGGTAAAGTTGAAAACGGTACAATCGCTGTTAACCAGGAACTGACTTTGTTAAACCATCATGATCTGGACAAACGTAAGAAAGTTAAGATCAGCAAGCTCTACGAGTTTGACGGTCTGAACAAAGTTGAAGTAAAAGAGGCCACTATCGGTGCTATCGTTGCTATTTCCGGTATCGCAGATATCCATATCGGTGATACTCTCTGCGCAGGAGATAATCCGGAAGCTATTCCTTTCCAGAAGATTTCCGAGCCTACCATTGCCATGAACTTCATCGTAAATGACAGTCCGCTGGCAGGCCAGGAAGGTAAATACATCACATCCCGTCATCTTCGTGACCGTCTCTACCGTGAGCTGAATACAGATGTCAGCCTTCGTGTAGAAGATACTGAAACAACAGAAGCCTTTAAGGTTTCCGGACGTGGAGAACTTCATCTGTCTGTCCTGATCGAGAACATGAGACGTGAAGGTTATGAATTCGCAGTAAGTAAACCGGAGGTTCTGTACAAAACAGACGAGCGCGGAAAGAAACTTGAACCTATGGAAATCGCTTATGTAGATGTTCCGGAAGAATTTTCCGGTACTGTAATCCAGAAGCTGAGCGAACGTAAAGGTGAGCTGCAGGGTATGAGTACTGCCAGTGACGGGACTGTCCGTCTGGAATTCCACATTCCTTCCCGTGGACTGATCGGATTCCGCGGTGAGTTCCTTACTTCCACCAAGGGTACCGGCATCATCAATACTATGTTTGACGGATATGCTCCTTACAAGGGAGATTTCCAGTACAGAAAACAGGGATCTCTGATCGCTTTCGAGGCTGGCGAAGCTGTTACTTATGGTCTGTTCGCAGCCCAGGAGCGTGGTACTCTGTTTATCGGACCTGGTGCAAAGGTTTACAGCGGTATGGTTATCGGACAGAATGGTAAAGCCGAAGATATCGAGCTGAACGTATGCAAGACAAAACATCTGACTAACACACGTTCTTCTTCCGCTGATGATGCACTGAAATTAACTCCACCAAGAGTTCTCAGCCTGGAACAGGCCATCGATTTCATCGACCAGGATGAACTCCTTGAGGTTACACCGGAGTCTCTCCGTATCCGTAAGAGACTGCTGGATTCCAGAGAACGTAAGAGAGCCGCTTTCAGAAAAGCCTGAAACAAATAGAAACTTAAGAAAAATTAAGCCCCGCAGATTTTGCGGGGCTTAATTTTTCTTAATCATTACTGTTCACTCCGTTCACAGTAACTCTTAATCTCCTGCAAACATATGGAAAAACATAAATCCTTCTACAAATTATATTGTTATATTTTCACGAAATTCCTAGTTAGTATTTGTTAACTTTTTCATATGCTATGTAATTGACAAATGATTAACAAAGTCATATAATAGCATCATCGAGGTTGTTAATTTATTAACGTTATTTTTTTAACTTTCTCTCAGTTGCCAACAGAACATATATTGTTAAATTTTTCTCATATATTCTGACAATTGATATTTTATTCACATTATTTACGTGATTATGCACAATTTTCACCATAATATTTCGTTATGCTCATATCAATGTTACTGTTGACCGAATAATCAGTTTCTTTATATAATAAAAACATAACAGGTCACGGTAAATACTTTTAACGAAAACACAAACAGGAGGATTCCCAAATGGCAAAAAAAGAGAACACTATCCCAACCATCATCGACACCCCTGAAGCCCTTACTGCAAAGATTGCAGCCATGAAAGAGGCACAGAAGATTTTCGCAGCATTTACCCAGGAGCAGGTAGATAAGATTTTTAAAGCTGCCGCTACTGCTGCTGACAAAGCACGTATCCCGCTTGCTAAAGATGCTGTTGAAGAAACAGGAATGGGTATTGTAGAAGATAAGGTTATCAAGAACCATTACGCAGCCGAATATGTATACAACGCATATAAGAATACCAGAACCTGCGGTGTGATTGAAGAAGATACTGCTTACGGTATTAAGAAAATAGCTGAGCCGATTGGTCTGATTGCTGCTGTTATTCCTACAACCAACCCAACATCTACTGCAATCTTCAAAACTCTGATCGCACTGAAAACACGTAATGCAATCATCATCAGTCCGCATCCCCGCGCAAAGAAATGTACCATTGAGGCAGCAAAGGTTGTTCTGGAGGCAGCTGTAGAAGCCGGTGCACCGGAGGGAATCATCGGATGGATCGATGTTCCAAGTCTTGATCTGACAAATCAGGTTATGCGTGAAGCAGACATCATCCTTGCTACAGGTGGTCCCGGAATGGTTAAGGCTGCCTATTCTTCCGGAAAACCTGCTTTAGGTGTAGGTCCCGGAAATACTCCTGTTATCATTGATGACAGTGCAGATATCCGTCTGGCAGTTAACTCCATCATCCATTCCAAGACCTTTGACAATGGTATGATCTGTGCTTCTGAACAGTCTGTAACTGTTCTTGAGAGCATTTATAAGAAAGTAAAAGAAGAATTCCTTTACAGAGGATGTTACTTCCTGAAACCGGATGAATTAGAGAAAGTAAGAAAAACTATCCTCATCAATGGCGCATTGAATGCAAAAATCGTAGGTCAGAAAGCTGCCACTATCGCTGAGATGGCCGGTATTACAGTTTCTCCTGAGACAAAGATCCTGATCGGCGAAGTTGAATCTGTAGACATCAGCGAAGAATTCGCACATGAGAAGCTTTCCCCTGTACTGGCCATGTACAAGGCCAAAACTTTTGACGAAGCGATTGCCAAAGCTGAACAGCTTGTAGCTGACGGCGGTTATGGACATACCTCCGCTCTCTACATTGACACAAGAGAGAAGGAAAAGATGGAAAAACACGCAGCAGCTATGAAGACCTGCCGTATCCTCATCAATACTCCATCTTCTCAGGGCGGTATCGGCGACCTTTACAACTTCAAACTTGTTCCGTCCCTGACTTTGGGCTGCGGTTCCTGGGGTGGCAACTCCGTATCTGAGAACGTAGGTGTAAAACATCTCATTAACATCAAGACCGTTGCTGAAAGGAGAGAAAATATGCTCTGGATTAGAACACCGGAAAAAGTTTATTTCAAAAAAGGATGCCTGCCGGTTGCTCTGGATGAACTTGGCACTGTTATGCACAAGAAACGCTGCTTTATCGTAACAGACTCTTTCCTTTATAAGAATGGATATACTAAAAAGATCGAAGATAAATTAGATCAGATGGGAATCGTACATACCTGCTTCTACGATGTAGAGCCAGATCCATCTCTCGCTTCTGCAAGAGCCGGTGCTGCTGCAATGAGAATGTTCGAGCCTGACTGCATTATCGCAATGGGCGGTGGTTCCGCAATGGATGCCGGCAAGATCATGTGGGTTCTCTATGAAAATCCGGACGCCAACTTTGATGATATGGCTATGGACTTTATGGATATCCGTAAGAGAATCTTCACATTCCCGCATATGGGTAAGAAAGCTTACTTTATAGCTGTTCCAACATCTTCCGGTACAGGTTCCGAGGTAACACCTTTTGCTATCATTACTGATAAGACTACAGGTATCAAATGGCCTCTGGCTGATTATGAATTAATGCCTGACATGGCTATTGTTGATACAGATAATATGATGAGCGCACCTAAAGGACTGACCTGTGCTTCCGGTATCGACGTTATGACTCATGCACTTGAAGCCTATGCTTCCATGATGGCATCTGATTATACAGATGGTCTTGCATTAAATGCCATCAAACTGGTATTTAACTATCTGCCACGTGCATACAAAGATGGTTCTGATGTAGAAGCAAGACAGCATATGGCAAATGCTTCCTGCATGGCTGGTATGGCTTTCGCAAATGCTTTCCTTGGCGTAAACCACTCTCTTGCTCATAAGCTGGGAGCTTTTCATCATCTTCCACATGGTATTGCAAATGCTCTGGTTCTGCTTCATGTTCTGCGCTATAATGCAGCCGAAGTTCCGGCTAAGATGGGTACCTTCCCACAGTATCAATATCCGCACACACTTGCACGTTACGCTGAGATTGGCCGTTCTGTAGGTCTGACAGGCAAGAACGACAGCGAAGTATTTGAGAAGCTTCTCCAGAAACTGCAGGAACTGATGGATACTATTGAGATCAAACATACGATCAAAGAATACGGCGTAGACGAGAAATACTTCCTCGAAACTCTTGACGAAATGACCGAACAGGCATTTAATGACCAGTGTACCGGTGCCAACCCGAGATATCCATTAATGTCTGAGCTGAAAGAAATCTATCTGAAAGCTTACTATGGTGAGGGAAATATTCCTGAATCCAGGAAAGCCAAAGAGAAAAAAGAGGAGAAATAAGATTTGCTGAAAATAAACCTTTTCCTTTAAAAATATAGTGTTTAAACCAACAAAATGGGGCTGTCAAAAAAAGACAGCCCCTTATTATATTATTTCTTACTGCGATATGCTTCTGCTTCCCAATGTGTGATAAAGTATGTAATATCATCTGTCATATGAAGCGGACCGCCAAAGCTTTCTGCATATACTGCAAGCTTGATGGCATCTTTTACAAGAAGCTGTGCTTTTGCAGCTTTTCCCTTATCATCTTCCATAATAAAGGCGCCAACTCCCTGTACCAGGATCAGTCTTGGCTCTTTGTCATTCTCTTTCATAAATGCGTCCAGAGCATCTTTTGACTGATCAATATTTTCTACAAATAACGGATATGGTCCGCAGTATACAATGTGATCCGGTGTAAATGGCTTCAGAAGCGGTGCAGCCGCTGCCTTATCTTTTACGAAGTTATCAGCTTCTGCTGCAGGTACAACTTCTACTGCATGTCCCAGTAACCGGGAAAGTTTCTCTGCTGCCTGCTCTTTTTCCGGTGTAACTGCATTGCTTACATCCGCAGTTCTTTTTACCTGTTTTTCCAGCTTTTACAGCAGCAAGGCCAGCCAGTTGTGCTTCCAGAACCACGTTGTAGATCTCTTTCTGTTTATCATTGGCTTTTCCGATTACTACAGTTCTTGTCATATCAGAGCAGTATCCCTCATACTTGCACCCGAAATCCATCGTTACAAAGTCTCCGGCTTCCAGTTTCTTTCTGCCCGGAATCGCATGTGGCATAGAGGAGTTCAGTCCGGAAGCAATAATGGTATTAAATCCGAGATCTTCTGCTCCTGCTTTTTTCATCTGATATTCCAGTTCTGCTGCCACTTCCAGTTCACTGACTCCCGGTTTCAGAAAATCCAGGATCCTGGAAAATGCAACATCACCGATATGCTCTGCCTGTGCCAGATATTCGATTTCTTCTGCAGTTTTGATTCTGCGAAGTGCATCCACTTTTCCCCCCATCGGCACCCACTCTTTAACCGGAAGTGCTTTTTTCATCTTGTCGAACTGGCTGCAAAGCAGCGACTGATCTTCGTATCCGATTGCCAGTGTGCCTTCTTCTTTTTCCAGACATTCTGCAAAAATCTGCTCTCTGGTATGTCCGCGATGTTCCTGAACAATGGTAAAATCACTTTCTTTTTCTGCCTGTTCCGTATAACGGGAATCTGTAATCAGGACCTGCTGGGTGGCAGATATGTACAGTGCACCCTCTCCTCCGCGGAAACCACTGATGCGTCTCATGTTATAGGGATCGGTGATGATCATTCCCACCAGTCCTTCTTTTTTAATAAGCTCCTGTGCTTTACTCATGATGCCTTTCTCCTTTTCTGTCCCCGGTCATCTTCCCTGTACCGGAGTATCCTGATTTTATTTTACACCGCTTCGAGTGCCTGCGCAAGGTCTGCAATCAAATCATCCACATCTTCAATACCAACTGAGAGACGGATCAGATCCGGAAGGACACCTGCCTCAATCAGCTGTTCTTCGTTCAGCTGTCTGTGGGTATGGCTTGCCGGATGCAGAACGCAGGTACGGGCATCTGCCACATGAGTTACAATTGCGATCAGTTTCAGTGCATTGGTGAATCGCATTGCACCTTCTTTCCCTCCTTTAGGACCAAAACAAAGTACACCACAGACACCATTCGGCATATATTTTTCTGCCAGCTGATGGTATTTGCTGCTTTCCAGCCCTGCATATTCCACCCATGCCACTTTTTCATGATTTTCCAGAAATTTCGCAATCTTTAATGCATTCTCACAGTGTCGCGGTACTCTCAGGTGCAATGTTTCCAGGCCTACATTGGTCAGAAATGCATTCATCGGAGACTGGCAGGAACCCATATCTCGCATCAGCTGTGCTACCGCTTTCTGAATATAAGCTTTTTTCCCGAATTTTTGTGTGTAAATAACACCATGATACGATTCATCCGGTGTGGTCAGACCCGGAAATTTTTCTTTGTGAGCTTCCCAGTCAAAGTTTCCACTGTCCACGATACAGCCACCCAGTGCCATGGCATGTCCATCCATATATTTTGTCGTGGAATGCGTGACGATATCCACACCAAATTGAAATGGCTGGCAGTTGATCGGTGTTGCAAAGGTATTATCACAGATCATCGGTACTCCATGGCTGTGTGCCAGATTCACGAATTTTGCAATATCAAGTACAACACCTGCCGGGTTGGAAATTGTCTCGGCAAATACTGCTTTTGT
>ERZ827516.2507-NODE-2507-length-13274-cov-3.242605_pt1 | contig 13274 bp, 8 predicted proteins | sample MGYA00519703_ERZ827516 | MGnify/ENA primary metagenome ERZ827516 (study PRJEB31778, sample SAMEA3449337) | human gut metagenome | biome: human gut; feature: human-associated habitat; material: faeces | place: United Kingdom | collected 2010/2012 ...
CAACTAAGTTCTCATTAGTAGGTGATGACGTTCATGGTTCATCGGGACATGTTTCATACAGTACTTGGATTGCTAATGCGACAATTACAGTTAAGAGTGGTTCAAAAGCATCGGATGTAATTGTAAAAGCATTTAAGCAGTATGGATATTCAATTATCGGCTCAACAAGTTATATTTCAGGTGTAACAACACCATCAGGAGTAAGCTTAAAGGCATTTGATAATGGTTCAGGCAGTGGTTGGATGTATGCTGTAAATGGAAAGAGTCCAAACGTGGGAATCAGCGGTTACAAGGTTAGCAAAGACGATAATATTATTCTTTATTATGTTGACGATTGGAGCAATGCTAAGGTTCCAACAGTTGAGGATCCTGCTGATAATCAGAAGGCAGCAGATGCAGTAATTAAGAAGATTTCTGAAATTGGAGAAGTTACAGAAAGTAGCGAAAATCTTATTAAAGAAGCAAGAGCATCTTATGACGCATTAACAGATAATCAGAAAGAATTAGTAACTAATTATGATGTATTAGTACAGGCTGAAGCACAGCTTGAAAATATAAAAGACAATGCAGTTTCAACTAAGTTTACATTGGTAGGTGATGATGTTCATGGAACAAAAATCCATACTTCTTATACAAGATGGATTAGTAACATTACAGTAAAAGTTAGAAAAGATGCAACAGCAGGAGATGTAATAACAAAGGGCTTAAAGGCAAAAGGTTATGAAGCAGAAGTAAACGCTGAGTACAACTATGTTACAGCAATTACAACACCAACAGGTACAAAACTTGCAGCATATGATAATGGTTCAAACAGTGGTTGGATGTATGCTGTAAATGGAGAAGCTCCAAGTGTTGGAATGGCAGATTATGTAGTTAAGGAAAACGATGCAGTAATTCTTTACTATGTTGATGATTACATGGATACAAAGATTCCTGCAATGGATGCTGAAACAGAAAACAAACAGTTAGCAGCAGAAGTTACAGAAAAAATTGCTTCAATTGGCAAGGTTACAAAGGATAGCGAAGCAGCAATTAAGGAAGCAAGAGCAGCTTATGACAGCTTAACTGCAACACAGAAATCTCTTGTAACTAACTTTGATGTATTGGAAGAAGCAGAATTACAGCTTGATATTATCAAGGGTAATGTAATCCAGACTAAGTTTACTTTAGTAGGTGATGATGTTCATGGAACAAATGCTCATAAATCATATACTAACTGGATTAATGATATTACAGTAACAGTAAAGAACGGTGCAACAGTATCAGATGTAATTGCAAAAGCATTAAAAGACAACGGCTATTCATCAGAAGGAACAACTAACTACATTTCAGCAATCAAAACACCATCAGGAATAACTCTTGGTGAATTTGATAATGGTCCAAGAAGTGGTTGGATGTACGCAGTAAACGGCAAGGCTCCAAACGTAGGAATTGCTGATTATAAAGTAAAAGCAGGAGACACAATAAAGTTCTACTATGTTGATGATTATACAAAGGACGATACACCTACAATTGATGCTTCAGGAGATACACATACAAAGAAATTATCACCTGCAACAGTAAAAGTAGCAAAGACAGCTTACAATATAGTTAAATTAACTTGGACAAAAGCCGACAATGCTACAAAATATCAGGTATATCGTAAAGTCGGAAAGAACAGCAAATTCGTAAACATTGCAACAACAACATCATTAAAATACACAGACAAGAAGGTTAAGACAGGCAAGAAGTATTATTATAAAGTAGTTGCAGTAAACGAAAAGGGCGAAACTGTTGATTCAAAGACAGTAAAGGCAACACCAAAGGCTAAAAAGTTGAAAGTTAAGGCAAAGAAGAAAGCCGGCAGAACAGTACTTAGCTGGAAGAAAGTAAAAGGTGCAACAGGATACAAAGTATACAGAAGCACAAAGAAAAACGGCAAGTATAAGAAAGTAAAGACAATTACTAAGAAGTCATTAGCAACATTCAAGGCAAAGAAGAGTAATAAGAAATATTACTACAAGGTAGTGGCTTACAAGAAGTAATATAGGAAATATTATTACAAGGCAGTGGCTTACAAGAAGTAATATAGGAAATATTATTACAAGGTAGCGATTTATAAGAAATAAGCAAATTCAGAGAATTATAATGCATTGAAATAGTAAACGAAGTTTGTGGTTTGTTATAAGTTAAAATGTATTATGTCTTGGAAGAATTGAAGTTAAGAAAGCTTCTCATACTGAAAGGTGTGGGAGGCTTTTTTTGCGGGAAATGTAAAGCAACCACAACAATTGTTGTGGTTTTTTACAGATGAAAACACAATAAAAAAGTAACATATAATATAAGGATGCAGAGAAAAACACCACAAACTAGCCTGAATATTGTATTTGTTGTGGTGATGTACCCCATAATAACAAAAAAAAAGGCATCCAACCATAAGTTGAACACCTTTTTATAACTATAAATCGTTAATTGAATCGCTTTACAATTCTAATCACAACGCTATAGAAATATTATAATCAATGTCTGCAACAATAAAACAAGTTAATATGTTATTTCATTATCATAAGGCATTACAAAAGCCATAATAATGTATAAGATGATTCCTGAACCCCATGCTAAGGCAATAATTGCTGTAATTAATCTTATAACAGTTGGGTCCATGTTAAGGTATTCAGCGATACCACCGCATACACCACATATTTTCTTGTTTCTTGATGACTTGTATAATCTTTTTTTATTCATATAAATAATCTCCTGCAATAAGTATAAGATTAGTATACCTTTGCTTCTTCTTCACCATTCATAACTCTTAAAGCACCCTGTGCAAGTGCAAGTAATTCATCTTCACCAGGGTAAACAGTTACAGGGGCAATCCATTCAACAGCATTCTTCATATCTGCCTGTGTCTTGGCACTGTAAGCAATACCACCTGTTAAGATAATCTGGTCAACCTTTCCGCCAAGAACTACTGACATGGCACCGATTTCTTTACATAACTGATAGTGGAAAGCATCAACAACAGCTTCAGCCTTTTTGTCGCCTTCTTCGATCATTTTAAGTAAATCTCTCATATCGTTAGAACCAACATAAGCATTGAAACCACCGTTACCATTTAACATCTTGCCAACTTCTGCCTGTGTATATTTGCCACTGAAGCAAGCTTTTACTAAAGCACCTGTTGGAAGTCCGCCTGAACGTTCAGGTGAGAAAGGACCATCACCATCTAATGCATTAGCAACGTCAACAACTTTACCATTCTTATGAGCACCAACTGAAACACCGCCACCCATATGAACAACGATTAAGTTTAAGTCTTCGTAATTCTTGCCAACTTCTTTTGCATATCTCTTTGCAACAGCTTTCTGATTTAAAGCATGGAAAATAGAAGTTCTTGGGAAAAGAGGATGTCCTGATAATCTTGCAACATCAGCTAATTCATCAACAACTACCGGGTCAACAATGTATGAAGGAACATTGATTTCTGCAGCAATTTCTGAAGCTAAAATACCACCAAGGTTTGAAGCATGCTGTCCCTGTTTTCCAACCTTTAAGTCTTCTAATAATTCAGGAGTTGTAGCATATGTTCCACCAGGGATTGGTTTTAATAAACCGCCACGACCTACAACAACATCAATATCATTTAAGTCAACATTCTTTTCTTTAAGAACATCTAAAATAACTTCTTTACGGAAATCTTTCTGATCGTAAATCGTATCATATTTTGCAATTTCTTCTGTTGAATGTCTAAGAGTTTCTTCCATTAACTGAGTTTCATCTTCATATACACCAATCTTAGTAGAAGTAGAACCAGGATTGATAATTAAAATTTTGTATGACATTTTTATACCTCCAATAAATTAAATGTATTGTCATTTATCACAATGGGCAAAAGTTAAACAAACAACAATTGCCCGTTTTTATAAATCAAAAATTAGATTACTTAAGGTTTTCAGCAACGATTGCAGCAAGTGCAATTGAGTTAACCTTTACTTCGAATTCATCTGAACGTGATGTTAAGATAACAGGAGCTTTTGTACCTGTTAAAATATTTCCGTTAACACATTTAGCAGTATGAACTAAAGCTTTGTATGTGATGTTTCCTGCATGAATGTCAGGGAATAATAATACATCAGCATCACCAACAATCTTTCTATCAGTTGTACCTTTGTGGTAAGCTGCTTCAGGTTCTATTGCAAGGTCAAGTGAAAGAGGTCCGTCAACAATACAACCTGTAATCTTTCCTTCTTCGTTCATCTTTGTAAGTTCATCAGCTTCTACAGTACAAGGCATCTTTGGATTTACAACTTCAACAGCTGCAAGTGGAGCTACCTTTGGACATTCAATACCACAAGCATGTGCAATTTCAACTGTATTCTTAATAATCTGAGCCTTTGTATCAAGGTCAGGATAAGGAACAAAAGCAACGTCTGATAAGAATAAAAGACGATCAATACCTTCTATTTCAAAAACGCAAACGTGTGATAATGTTTTGTCAGTTCTAAGACCAACTTCTTTATCTAAAACACTCTTTAAGAATGATTTTGTATCAATAAGACCTTTCATATACATATCAGCTTTGCCGTCATGAACTAATTTAACAGCAGTTCTTGCAGCTTCAATAGGATCAACAACATTAATAATTTCGAATTCGTTAATATTCATTTTTAAAACACCAGCGATTGTTCTAATCTTAGCTTCATCACCAACTAAAATAGCATCAGCTATATGTCTTTCCTTTGCTGCCTTAACAGCTTCTAATACTGCATCGTCCTGAGCGCAGGCAACAGCAACCTTCTTCATAGGACATTCAGCTACCTGTGCAAGTAAATCTTTAAAACTTTTACTCATTTTGTACACCTCATAGAAATTTATTTGATTATATATTTTTAATAGGAAATAATCCTAAAAATAACTAATTTAAATACTAGCACGTCAGTGTGGATAGGTCAAGAATAATCGTTGATTGTGCCCTTAAATGCATACCTTTATTGTCTTTTGGCAAAATATAACTTATACTTAATACTTAGGCAAAAACATACAAATAACTAATAATAAAAATGATTACATTGAGTAGCAAGTGAGTTATGAGAGATTTATAAAGTATTTGTGATTAGCATTTGGTACTTTTGGCAGTGTAATCATAAAACAGGAGAATTTTATGAAGATTTTAAGATTTCTAAAAAACTACAAAAAGGAATCGCTTCTGGCACCATTATTTAAAATGATGGAAGCAATTTTTGATTTGCTGGTTCCTTTAGTTGTAGCAAGAATTATTGATAATGGTATCAGAAGGGGAGATACAACCTATGTTTTGCAGATGGGGGGTGTGCTGTTATTGTTAGCAGCGTGCGGTTTGACTTTTTCACTTACGGCACAGTTTTTTGCGGCAAAAGCAGCAGCAGGATTTGGTAAAGAACTTAGACATTCACTGTTTGATCATATACAAAAATTGTCGTACACTCAGCTTGACAATCAGGGAACATCAACACTTATAACAAGAATGACATCTGATGTTAACCTTGTGCAGACTCAGGTTAATATGGCCATAAGATTATTACTTCGTTCACCGTTTATTGTTTTTGGCGCAATGATTATGGCATTCTTTGTAGATGGAAAGACGGCTATGGTTTTTGTTGTGGCTATTCCGGTTTTGTCAGTTATAGTTTATGGAATTATGCTTATTACAATTCCATTATATAAGAAAGTTCAGTCAAGACTTGACAAGGTTATGGGAAGTACAAGAGAGAATCTTGACGGTGTCCGAGTGATTAGAGCTTTTAATAAACAGGAACAGGAAGTTGCAAGATATAATGAGGAAAATGTAACACTTGAAAAGTTCCAGCTTTTTGCAGGAAGAATTTCAACATTAATGAACCCGGCAACTTATATTGTGATTAACTTTGCAACCATTGGAATTTTGTGGGTAGGTGGAGATAGAGTTAACACAGGAAGCCTTACACAGGGACAGGTCGTGGCCTTGGTTAACTATATGTCACAGATTCTTATTGAATTAATTAAGCTTGCAAACCTTATTATAAATCTTACAAAAGCTTTTGCAGCATCAGGAAGAATACAGGATATTTTTGATATTGAGCCGGGAATGGCAGAAGGAAATATTGAATTTAATTTAGTTAATGACAATAATTCAAATGATGGAACTGGTAAATTAGCCGGCGAAAATGATTTAGATAATAAATTAAAAAATCCGGAAAACTACAACAAAGACATTGCAGTGGAATTTGAAAATGCTACTTTGAAATACCAGGGCGCAGGCGAAAGTTCAATAGAAAATGTTAATTTTAAGGCAAAGACCGGTCAGACAATCGGTATTATAGGAGGTACCGGTTCAGGTAAGACTTCATTAATCAATATGATTTCAAGATTTTATGACCCTACAGAAGGAAAAGTTAAGATTTTTGGAATTGACGCAAAAGATTATAAGAGAAAAAATCTGGAAGATATTATTGGTGTTGTACCTCAAAAAGCATTATTGTTTAAAGGTACAATAAGAAGCAACTTGCTTTGGGGCAATGAAAATGCTACAGAGGAAGAATTAGTGGAAGCTTTGAAATTATCTCAGAGTTACGATTTTGTAAAAGAAAAAGATAAAGGAATTGATAGCGAAGTGGCGCAAAAGGGAAAAAATTTCTCAGGTGGGCAGAAACAACGTCTTACAATTGCAAGAGCGTTGGTTAAAAAGCCTAAGATTTTGATCCTTGATGACAGTTCATCAGCACTTGATTATGCAACTGATGCAAAACTTAGAAGTGACATAAAGACACTTAAAGATATAACTTTGTTTGTAGTTTCTCAGAGAACAGCGTCAATTATGGATGCAGACCGGATAGTGGTTCTTGATGATGGAAAAGTTGTAGGATTTGAAACTCACGATGAATTGCTTAAAGATTGTTCAGTATATCAGGAAATCTATCAATCACAGTTTAAAAAGGGAGGGCAGTCAAATGAAAAATAATATGACACAAAAACAGGCCCTTATGGAATTGTTAAAAAGAATAAAAAAATATTGGCATTTGTTAATAGGTTCATTATTGTTTGCCCTGGTTTATGTTGTTTTGTCACTTTATGTACCAAAACTAATTGGTTTAGGAACTGACAAAATAGTATCAAAAGGCAATGTTGACTTTCAGGGATTAGAGAGAATAGCAGTGCAGATAGCTGTAATCGCTGCAATTGCAGGAATTGCCCAGTGGATTATGGGACTGTTAAACAACAGAATCACATATCACGTGATTAAAGACATTCGTCAGGAAAGTTTTGAGAGAATACAGAAACTTCCTTTGGCTTACTTGGATACACATTCAACAGGTAGTCTTGTAAGTAGTATAATTGCGGACGTAGACCAGTTAGCAGACGGCTTACTTATGGGATTTTCAAACTTGTTTACAGGTGTTGTCACAATTGTTTTAACACTTGTTTTTATGTTACAGATTAACTGGAAAATTGCGTTGGTTGTTATTTGTATTACACCTGTATCGTTTTTTGTGGCGGGATTTATTGCAAAGCGTACGTATTCAATGTTTAGAAAACAGTCTGAAATAAGGGGTAGCCAGACAGCGTTTATTGATGAAATGATAAGCGGTCAGAAAGTTGTTAAGGCTTTTGGACAGGAAGAAAAAGCCGTTCAGGATTTTGATGAAATCAACGATGAATTGGCAAAATATTATTTGAAGGGAACTTTCTTTTCATCAATAACCAATCCAAGTACAAGATTTGTCAACAATATAGTTTACGCCGGAGTTGCAATAAGTGGCGGTCTTGTGGCAATTATGACAGGAGGAATTACTGTAGGTGGACTTGCAACAATCTTAAGTTATGCCAACCAGTACACAAAGCCTTTTAACGAGATTTCAGGTGTTGTTACGGAACTTCAAAATGCCATTGCCTGTGGTGCAAAAATCTTTTCGCTTATTAATCAGGAAAAAGAGATTGATGTGGAAGAAAGTGAAAATCAGCTCCAGAATATTGAGACAGGTAGGGTTGACATTAATGATGTTGATTTTTCTTATGTGCCGGATAGAAAATTAATCGAAAACTTAAATCTACATGTAAAGCCAGGTCAGAGAATTGCGATTGTTGGACCGACAGGTTGTGGAAAAACTACAATCATAAATCTTTTAATGAGATTTTATGATGTGGACAAAGGTTCAATTACAATAGATGGAAAAGATATACGAGACATATCAAGAAAGAATTTAAGAAGCTCTTATGGAATGGTTCTTCAGGAAACATGGCTTAGAAATACTACGGTAAGAGAAAACATCGCTTTTGGAAAGCCTGATGCAACTGATGAAGAAATAGAAAATGCAGCAAAAGCAAGTTATGCACATAACTTTATTAAGCGTTTGCCAAAGGGATATGATACAGTAATAGGTGAAGACGGAGGCAGTCTTTCACAGGGACAGAAACAGTTATTGTGTATAGCCCGTGTAATGTTATGTCTGCCACCAATGCTAATACTTGACGAAGCCACATCATCAATTGACACAAGAACAGAAGTAAAGATTCAGGACGCATTTTCAAAAATGATGGAAGGCAGAACTACATTTATTGTAGCCCATAGACTTTCAACAATAAAAGAAGCAGACGTAATTCTTGTAATGAAGGATGGAAAAATAATCGAGCAGGGAAATCACGAAGAACTGCTTGAAAAGAGAGGGTTTTACTATAAACTTTATAATAGCTAAAAAGAGATGGATTAACCAAGAAGTAAGTGTTTATAAACTTAAATAAAAATAAATGAAGAAGCATGGATAATCAAATAAATAATATCTCAGTGTAAAAATGGAGTTTTTATACTCCATTTTTATACTGTTTTGAATTTACACTCTCATGCCATACAAAATATCCAAACACCATCACTATTATCACTCCGCTTATTCCTGCGGAAAAAATACAAAAAACTAATCCCTTGCAATCAGCAAAACTAAATATGTATGAAACTAATTTTCCCATTATCAGACCAATTGCAATCCAAAGTGTAGGCTTTACAATATTGTCAATTGCCGAAAAGTTAAAATCCACATATTTATGAATATAAAAACTATGTAACAAAGTTTTTATAAGCAAGCCAATCAGATACCCTTCTACCCCAAAAACAGGAACTCCGAACCATAGTGAGGCAAGTCGTATTACAACCCCAATAACATTGTGAATAAAGGCAGCATTAGTAAGCCCCAGCCCGTGTAAGATGGAGCCAAGTGTAATGGAAAGATAGAGAAAAGGGCAAAGCCAGGCAAGAATCATTATGTATTCGCCGGCAAGAGGCTGCCTGAAAATATTTGTTCCAATAAAATCGCCATAAAAAAGAAAAACACCAACACAGAAAATCCCCGTAATCATAGAAAACCAAATAGAATATTCTGTTGTTTTTTTTATGCCTGAAACGTCGTTTCCGGAATTTGCACCTGCTATGGTAGGAAGCAACATAGTGGAAACGGAAGTGTTTATGGCAGAAGGAAAAGTAACCACCGGAAGGGCCATTCCGGTTAAAATTCCATAAATGCTTAAAGAATCGGACAGGGATAACCCGCTTTTTAAAAGTACAGTTGGAAAAATAACAGCTTCTAAAGTCTGTAAAAAAGTAAGCATTATTTTGTTCAAAGTCAAAACATAAGAAACAGAAAACATTTTCTTCATTACGGAAAATATTTCAGATATCTTAAAAGCAAAAAAACGTTCACCAAATATTGCAATCAAACAAAAAATAACCCCGCACAATTCAGAAATAACCATGGAATAAACTGCAATTACAGGAGTAATGGAAATACCTTTTTCAACCCATACAAGCCATAAGATAAAAAGTGAAATAACTTTTGCAATCTGCTCAACAACACCTGACCAGGCTGGAACAAAAGTTTTTTTGAAACCTAAATAATAACCCGTTATGCAGGCGTGAAAAGTGGCAAGTGGAATAGTGAAAGAGGCGTATTTCAACAGCTCAGTACAACTTTTGTTTTTTATAATAAATAAAGAAACAGGCTCAGCAAAAAAATACAAAACTCCCAAGGTAATAAAAGAAAGACTAAGTGACATAATAATACTGCTGATAAGCACAAGAAAACATTCCTTTCTACTTTTGCTTTCAGCAACAAAGCGTGAAACAGCAATTTGGATTCCACCGCAACTTAGGGCAATGCAAAAAACAAGTACAGGAAAAATTAATTGAAAAACTCCCATACCTTTAGCACCTATTAGGTTAGAAAGGAATATTCTATATAAGAAACCTATTATTCTGCTTAAAAGACTAGCTATGGTGAGAATAATAGTGCCTTTAATAATTGGATTTTTGTTAAGCATAGTGTACTGCCTGAAACGCATTTATATAAAATATTCAAAAAAACAGGAATTATGCAAAAACAATAATTATAACAACATAAAAAGGGTAGACAATCAATTGTTTAGAAAAAAACTAAAATTTGAACATAAAACGAAAAATGGGAGAATAATATGATTTATTTAGATAACGCAGCTACCACAAAAATATGTGAAAAAGCTGTTAAAGCAATGGAACCTTATTTAAAAGAAGAATATGGCAATCCGTCAGGAATTTATTCCATAGGAAGAAAGACAAGGGAGCAGGTTGAAAAGGTAAGATGGACAATTGCAAAATCGTTAAACTGCAAACCTGAAAATATTTTTTTTACTTCAGGGGGAACAGAGTCGGACAATTGGGTTTTGGACAACGGCGCATATTTAGGTAATCACATTATAACATCAAAAATAGAGCATCACGCTATTTTAAATAAATGCAAACAGCTTGAAAATGAAGGAATAAAAGTCACATATGTAGACGTTGACAAAAACGGTTTTGTGGATATGGAGCAAATTAAAACTGATTACAAAGACGGATTTGAAAATCCTGTGAGAACTTCGCTGGTTTCGATTATGTTAGCAAACAATGAAATCGGAACAATTGAGCCGATTAGAAATATAGCAATGGTGGCACATAGGAAAGGAGTTCTGTTTCATACTGATGCAGTTCAGGCTTTTGGACACATACCTATAGACGTAAATTACCTTGGGGTAGATATGCTTAGTGCCAGCAGTCACAAATTTAACGGACCTAAAGGCGTAGGTTTTCTTTACGTGAGAAACCCAAAGGAAATGATGCCCTTGATTTATGGCGGTGGTCAGGAAAAGGGCAAAAGAGGTGGAACGGAAAATGTGGCCGGAATAATAGGAATGGGGGCAGCAGTTGAGGATTCTATGAGAAATATGAGTGCCCGCTACAATAAAGAGAAAAATCTAAGAGATTATATGGTAAAAAGAATACTTGGAGAAATTCCAAACGTAAGTTTAAACGGTCATTACGCAAACAGACTTCCGGGCAACGCAAGTTTTACTTTTGATGGCATAAATGGAACATCTCTGGTAGTAATAATGGATGAAGAAGGAGTGTGTATTTCTGCCGGCTCAGCCTGTGCTGCATCAGCAGAAAAGCCGTCCCACGTAATAAGCGCCCTTGGAATACCGAAAGAAAAAGCCTATGGAACAATTCGAATAACCATAGGCCATGAAAATACAAGAAAAGAAATCGATTACACCGTTGAAAAATTAAAAGCCGGTGTGAAAGAACTAAGAGCAAAAAGCTGAAAATTAAGTTGAAAAATCATGTAAAAATCAAATTTATTTTTTGCAGATAAAATTAAGAATCAAATTTAAATTTGTTAATAAAATCAAGTCAAAATAGAATATTAAGTTATTGCAATTTAAATAGTAAAAACTTTTAATTTATATTTTTCAACGATTTTTTCAACCAAATCAAAACCGGAACCAACAAATTGGGCTTTGTGAGCATCGGAACCTACGGTAACATAAAGCCCACCAAGTTCCTTGTATCTTCTAATTATATCCGTGTGTGGATTTGGAAAATCAAATCCTTTAGAAAAGTTTGAAGTGTTAATTTCCAACTTAATGTCATTTTCAATAATCATTTTCAAAATCTCATCTATAACATCAATGTAATCAGTCACACTGTAATTATTATCCTTGTTAGGACTGTAGCGGACAATGTAATCCAAATGCCCGAGAGTGTTGACAGTGCGGGGAGTGGTGCAAGTGTTTCTTCCTATAAAAAATTTCAAGGAATCTAACAAAGTTTTAAAATAAAGTTCAAAACAGTCACGGTCATTTTTTCCTTCCCAAAACTCTGCATAATAAGGATCCATTTGGTCAACAATATGACAGGAGCCAATGACAAAATCAAAATCGTAGGAATAAAGAAGCTTATGGCACAAAGAAAAATTGTCAGAAGTAAGCCCCAGCTCAACACCTTTTAAAATATTGATTTTGGAAGAATATTCATTCCTTAAAGAATTCAAAGCTTCAAAATATTTGGGAAAATCAATATAAGGCGATTCCCCTTCAATTGGCCAATTAAAGTCCTGATGGTCAGTAAAACAAATCTGTTTCATGCCAAGAGCAATGGCTTTCTCAACAATAGCCCTAGGAGATTCCTCAGAATCAAAAGAAAAACTGCTGTGTACATGGTAATCTGAAAACATAGTAAAGTCCTTTCTGTGTATGAATATAAGTTGATAATGTGCCTGAGCTAGTTAAATATTAGCATAAATTAGATAATTACGGTAGTCACAGAAAAAAGAAGTTGGTAATCCGTAATCTCATAAAATCGTATCAATTTTGCTAATTTGACAAAAATTTAACAAAAAACCAAAAAATAAGCAAAAACAACTTGATATTTGCAAACTTATTATGTAAAATAAGCATAGGTTAATGAAAATTAACAATAGCAAAAAAACTTATTATAGGAGGACAATTAAATGTCAGTAAAAGTTGCAATTAACGGTTTCGGACGTATTGGACGTCTTGCATTCAGACAGATGTTCGGAGCAGAAGGCTATGAAGTAGTAGCTATTAACGATTTAACAAGCCCAAAGATGTTAGCTCACTTATTAAAGTATGATTCATCACAGGGTAAATATGAAAAGGCTGATACAGTTTCAGCTACAGATGATTCAATCATCGTTGATGGAAAAGAAATCAAAATCTATGCAGAAGCTGATGCTTCAAAATGTCCTTGGGGCGAATTAAACGTAGACGTTGTATTAGAATGTACAGGTTTCTATACATCAAAGGCTAAAGCACAGGCTCATATCGATGCTGGTGCTCGTAAGGTTGTTATCTCAGCTCCAGCTGGAAACGATCTTCCAACAATCGTTTACAATACAAACCACAATACACTTAAGCCAGAAGATACAATCATTTCTGCAGCTTCATGTACAACAAACTGTTTAGCACCTATGGCTGATGCT
>ERZ827516.2509-NODE-2509-length-13267-cov-4.018165_pt1 | contig 13267 bp, 3 predicted proteins | sample MGYA00519703_ERZ827516 | MGnify/ENA primary metagenome ERZ827516 (study PRJEB31778, sample SAMEA3449337) | human gut metagenome | biome: human gut; feature: human-associated habitat; material: faeces | place: United Kingdom | collected 2010/2012 ...
ACGAGCATACCCATGAACACACCCACGAACACGGTGATGCTGGACACACGCATCATCACCACAGCAGTCTCCATGATATTGAGCATATCGTCTGCGGTCACCTGAACATTCCGGAGCAGGTGAAGCAGGATGTGATGGCAGTTTACGGCCTGATTGCGGAGGCGGAGAGCCATGCCCACGGCGTTCCGGTTACGGAGATCCATTTCCACGAGGTGGGAACCATGGATGCCGTTGCGGATATCACAGCAGTCTGCCTGCTGATGAACAAGATTGCTCCGGATCAGGTGATCGTTTCCCCGGTTCATGTGGGAAGCGGTCATGTGCACTGTGCTCACGGCATTCTGCCGGTTCCGGCTCCGGCCTGCACATCGTCATCGGCGGCAGCGGCGTTCCCGCCCAGAACGGGCAATGCAGACCCGGAAACACTTGCATGGATGGCGTTTGCAACACCTGCCCGTGAGCCAGTATGGACGATCTGACGGCTTCTCCGCCGGTCGCCCAAATGTCCAAACCGGCATGCCGGCAATCGGGTTTCAATGGTCTCGAATGGGGAGGAATCGAATCCCCGTCCGAGACCATTAATGTAAGGAGAAACCAGTGAGGTTACCTAAGAAGAAAGCTGTGAAGGCAGCGGTGGCCGGCCTCGCGGCATCCGCGATGCTGCTCACGGCCATGCCGGCCTACGCCGGCATCGGTTCCGGCGGCGGCGGGGTCCACGGCGGCGGCAGCAACGTCGGCCCGAGCGGGGATATCCTCTACCTCCAGGACGACAGCAACTACACGGATTCACCGACCCAGGGATGGGGCCAGGCGTCCATCGACTACGCGCTCCAGGCGATGCGCAATTCCGGTTACAAGATCCCCACCGATGACAGCTACGCCATCGTGTCCCGGATCAAGAGCTCCTGCACCGAGGCGATCAACCAGGCCGTCGCCGACAAGTCCGACGGCGATGCCACCCAGGCCCGCGTGATCGGCGTCGCCGCGACCATCGCGGACGGTTCAGACGGCCTGGTCCCTTGGGGCACCAACCTGACCGACTTCCGCAACCGGTTCGACGCCAACTGGAACGCCCTGGGCGACAAGAGCGACGACCTCAAGGGCTACAACGCCACCTGGGTCAAAAAAGTGTACGACAAGTTCGCCAATCAGATTGCCGTGACCGGACAACAGTATCCAACCGGCGTCCAGGTCGTGTGCGTCGCAGTCAACAACCAACAGCCGCCACGCGACTACGATCTGACCGTCACCACGACGCACAAGCAGAAGACCGACCTGAAGGTCGGCTCCACCGACCCGATCGGTGACACCCTGCACGCGAGCAACAACGGCAGCAGCATCAAAGAGAACCTGAACGGCACCGCCATCATCCACTACGAGGGCCAGAAGAACGGCTACGTCGCGGCCAAGACGGTCAGCAAGCCGATCACCTTCGCCAACTCGGGCGACACACAGCTCGACAACCTCGCCACTCCGGCGGACTTCGGCATGAGCCACTGGCAGGAGGGACAGTACTGGATCGACATCCAGGTCGCCAAGCAGGGCAAGATGAAAGAGGCCGTCGACACCACGGACAAGGATCCGTCCGAGACCTGGAACGTGAGCGCCGAACCGCCGACGCCGCCGGTCAAGACCATCGACGACGGCGTGAGCGCCGACAGCATGACCAACCGCACCGTCATCACCTACGGCACCGGCAAGGGCGGCTATGAGATGGCGTTCAAGGACAAGATCACCCCGAACGGCGTCGACTACAGCGTCGACAACTACAAGCTCGTCGACAAGAGCGACAACGACCGCGACGTGAGCGGCGAGTTCACGATCGACTGGGACCGCAAGACGGACACCGTCACCGCGGTGCGCACGGCCGACAAGGGCGAGATGCCTTTGGACCACCAGTACGAGTTCAGCTTCGACATCACCGTCAGCAAGCCGAAGGACTTCAAGAAGGTCAAGGACCACGCGACCGGCAGGTGGAACCAGGAGCCCGAGGCCGACGCCGGCAGCAAGGAATTCGACACCTGGCAGCCGAACCCGGACAAGAGCTGGATCGTCAAGCGGGACGGCAAATGGCAGGCCGTCATCGACCCGCAGGAGACCAACAAGACCGGCGGCGACTCCCACACCTACCTCGACGGCGACAAGGTCGGCAGCGTCGTCAACGGCACCGTCGGCAGGAACCTGATCCAGGAGCCCAGTAAGCTCACGCTCACGGACAACTGGACGGCCGCCGACTACATCTTCGACGCCGACACCAAGAACATCCGCGTCTACGAGGCCGACGCGGGCACCGACCGCGAAAGCAGCGTCAGCGACATCGTGAACACCGGCAAGGACGTGACCGACCAGTTCGACATCACCGTCCAGGGCACCAAGGCCGCCGCCAAGGCCAAGGCCTCCTACCTCAAGGGATTGAAGGGATTGAAGAACCCGAAGCAGGTCACGCTCCTCATCCCCGGCACGGTGAACTTCGCCGACGGCAAGGGCGCGGCCCAGGTCCGCAAGGACTTCGGCAGGAACGCGGGAGACGAACTCGCCTTCTGCACCGACCCGAACGGCAAGAGTCTGACCAACAGCGGCTCCGAGACCGTGAACAAGCACACCGAGCTGACCAACGAGCCGCAGATCTGCGGCTACGTGCCGCCGGCGAAGAAGGACGTCGTGTCCGAGGCCAGCCAGGGCGGCGAGCAGGAAAGCGTCCAGGGCAAGGTGGTGTATCCGGGCCAGAAGGTCGAATATCAGCTCAACACCCAGCCGCAGCTGCCCTCCAGCCTCGCCTACGGCATCAAGTCCGTGAGCTTCACCGACTCCTACGACCGCTATCTGAAGCCGGACAAGCAGACCCTGGAGATGATGGACCTGAACACCGGCAAGCCGGTGTCCAAGAAGAAGTACACGACCAAGTGGGATGATTCCAAGCACATGTTCACCCTGACCGTCACCGACCAGGAGACGATCGGCCAGTGGCGCGCCGGAACCAATCCACGCATCCAGGTCCGCTTCGAGGGCACCGTCTCGGACGACGCCCCCACCGACCACAAGGTGAACAACAAGTGGGTGCTGACCCTCAACAACTCGCTGACCCCGTCGAACGAGGTGTTCAACATCCCGCCGACGCTCAACCCGAAGAAGAAGGACACGCAGAAGGATCCGACGATCGACATCGACGGCATGACCGCGCTGCTGGGCGACGAGATCTACTACCGCGTCGACATCGACGCCACGCAGACCAACCAGGCCTACAAGGTCTGGAGGCTCGGCATGACCGACGACTACGACGACTCGTATCTGAAGCTCGACGCCTCCAAGGTGGAGATCACCGACGAGACCGGCAAGGACGTGACCGCGAGGTTCAACATCCAGGACAAGGACGGCGTGCTCTACGCCTACGCGAAGACCGTGGACACCGAGGTTCCCGCCACCGGCGAGACCGTGAAGGGCGACCCGCAGCCGACGGACCTCAAGGCCTACAGCGAGTCCGACGAGCATGACCCGCTCACCCAGCCGTCCATCGACCAGACGCTCCTCGGCCACACGTACACCGTGACCATGCCGATGACCGTCATCAAGGTCACCGACGGCTACGTCGTGAGGAACAAGGCCACGCAGGTGCTCAACAAGGTCCGCAAGGACACCAACGAGGTCACGAACCCGTTGAAGCCCGTCAACCCGTCTAAGGACGTGACCGTGAAGGTCGGAGGCGAATCCGTCAACGGCCGGAGCATCTACAAGGGCCGCACGTTCCTGTACCAGCTCGACTCCAGCATCCTGCCGGCCCACCGCGCCTACCCGCAGGTGGACGAGTGGTACATCGAGGACGCGCTCGACCCGGCGTTCGACGAATTCACGGGCCAGTGGGTCGTGTACGCGAGCCGCGACCTGTACAGGGACGGCCAGGTCATCGCCGCCAAGGGCGAGAAGATCGCCGGCAGCGGCTTCGACAGCTCGAGGTTCGGCGGCGACCTGTTCACGCTCTCCACGGCCAGCGTGGACGGACGCAACGTCGTGACCATAGGCACGACCGAAGCGTACCGCGCCCTCGTGTCCGCGGACAACGAGCATGAGGCCGGATGGCGCCCGTACATCCAGACCACACGCCTCGCAGTCACCGACCGTCACGAGAACCAGTTCACGGAGCATTACAACGGCAAGGCGTTCCAGTCCAACATCGTGTGGACCCGAACCCCGGACATGACCCCGGGCATCCACATCGAGAAGTACGACGTGGCCTCCGGCGAACAGGCCGGCGACCGCGACGACGTGAAGGACGCGTTGAAGATGGCCGGAGACAGCCAGCAGATCGCGTTCAAGATCACCAACACGTCCAAGACCGATCCGACGACCGGTGAGGGCGCCTGGTACCTCGCCAAGGACCTCAGGATGGTCGACAAGACCATCGCGGGCGAAGGCGAGGTCGTGGACCTGAAATATCCGGACAACTGGGACACCTTGGTGCTCAAGCCCGGCGAATCCACCATCATCACCGGCACGTTGAAGGGCGTCCAGGCCGGCGGCAAGCACACCAACCGTGTGAAGGTCACCGGAACGCCGCTCGTCGAATGCCCCGTCACCGACCAGTTCGGCGACCAGCAGCCCGCCGACGGCGACCAGACCGGCGACAGCCAGTCTGATGGTGACGGACAGTCCGACACCGGCACCGGCACGAAGACCGACGGCGACGCCGACGACACGACCGGACTCAAGCAGGTCAAGGTCGGCGACACGACCCTGTGCGAGGACACCACCGTGGAATCCAACACGGATGACTGGAACGGATACCGCGAAAGCCTCGCCAAGACCGGCGCGACCATCGCCGGCATCCTGCTCGCCATCGTCGCGTTCGGAGCCATCGGCGTGGCCCTCATGGGCGCACGCCGCAGGACCGGCGCCCCCTCCGGCAGGTAACCGCTAAGGCGCTTCGGCGCCGGATTCCCTGACCATCATGGCCGCGAGCCCCGTTTCTCCGTGGGGCCGCGGCCATTTTTTTGCCGCGGCGCTGAAACTTGTAGACATGGTGCACCGCAGGACGGCGTGTCCCGGGACAGTATGGGGAACGTCGAGAGCGTCCGGCCGCGCCATGTGGGTCGGATGCGAAGGGAAACTACCAGAAGGAGAAATCCAACATGGACAAACGAAAGATTTCGGCCGCCTGCGCGACCGTGGCCGCGTTGGCGGCGTTGTGCGTGCCAAGCTCCGCCGCGTTCGCCGCGGACGGCACGCTCACGTTGAACGCGGGCGACGGGTCCACCCTCGCGGGCCACAGCTTCACGGTCTACAAGCTCGCCAACTACACGGACGTCGTCAAGGACGGCGCGAACGTGAAGAGCGTGAGCGCGAAGCATCCCGACCAGGCGACCGGCGACTGGATCGCCGCCGCCCTGAAGACGAACGGCGTCAACTACAGCGTCGACGCGGGACAGAACGCCGCCGAGCAGCTCCTGCGTTTGAAAACCGATACGGACACGCTGCGCAAGGTCGCGAACACCCTGCAGTCCACCGCCGCGACCAGCAAGGTCACGGCCGTGAAAACCGCCCAGACGTCCAACACGCAGACCCTAGCCCTGACACTGCCGGAAGGCTACTACCTCATCGTCGACACGGAAGGATCCCCGATTCTCGTGTCCACCACCATCGGCGGCGCGACCAAGATGAGCAGCGGCCAGACGCTCGGCTCCACGCTGGTCAAGACCAACGTCACCAAGGTGGTCAAGACCATCAAACGCGCCGACGGCACGTGGTCCAAGACCGCGGCCGCGACCAACGGCGAGACCCGCGACTTCAAGGCCACGTTCACCGTGCCGAACAAGCTGTCCGTCGACACCGTCACCCTCGAGGACCACATGACCGGCATGACCTACGTGGACGGCTCGTTCAAGGCCACGGTCGGCTCCACCGACTTGACCGCCCAGTTCGGCGCCGTCGGCAAGGACAAGGTCACCGCCGCGGACGGCAAGACCCAGACCGACGGCACCGGCTTCAAGGTCACCAGCCTGCAAAGCCTCGTGGATACGTACCAGGGCAAGCAGGTGACCGTCACCTACCGGGCCAAGGTCGTGAACGCGGCCCGCGCGAACGCCGCGGCCAACACGATCACCGTCACGTCGAACTGGCTGCCGAACATCACCCCGCCGCCGGCCACCCCGCCGGAGGACAAGGTCATCGTCAAGACCTTCGACGTTAACCTCAAGAAGATCAGCGCGGCCGACGGCAACAAGGTCATCCAGGGAGCCAAGTTCAAGCTCCACAACGACAGCCTGAACCAGTGGTACGTGTGGAACACGAGCTCGAACCAGTGGACGTTCACCACGGATGAGTCCAAAGCCACCGAATTCTCCACGAACGCGTCCGGCGTGATCAACTTCACCCGTCTGGGCGCCGGCACGTACACCGTGAAGGAGACCCAGGTGCCGACCGGCTACTTCAGCTTCGTCAAGCCGAGTTTCGGCATCCACATCACCGATGACGGGCACGTGACCATCACCGGCAAGAACCAGCCGGGACTGACCGGCACGGTCAACAACGCGGACGGCAAGACCACCACCCCGACCGCCGTGGTGAAGAACATCGACAACATCACCCAGCTGCCGCAGACCGGCGCGACCACCATGGGCGTCATGCTGGTCGGCGCGTTCGCGATCATCCTCGTGGCCACCGCGTCCGGCTTCGCCGCCTACCGAGTCCGCCACGAGAACCTGGGCGACGGTCCGGCCATCGCCTGATTTTTCCGAATCGTCCCCGGCCTCGAAAGCGAAGGTCCGGGGATCCAGGAGCCGGGATCGTGCGGCCTTTTCTCCTGTCAGCCGCACGATCCCGGCCCTCTTCCAAAAAATACGGAACTCGCATATGAATCACAAAGGATGAGGGAAATGGGATTCCTTACAAGACTTCTCGCCGGTCTCACGGCGGCCGCGGCGTTGGGAGCCGGCCTGACCGGCACCGCCAACGCGGTCGACGTGACCGGCGCGACCGGAACCACGAAAAGCGTCGTGAAGCTCACGGCCGATGACACGAACAACCTGCCTGACCATCTGGTCAATGGCGACTTCGAATATCCGGTCAAAAGCGATATGCCCGTCAACGACGGGAACTTCTGGTATATCAGCCAGAACGACGGCTCATACTTCGCAAACGGGACGGTGCTCGGAAAGAGATACAAGCTGCCCGAGGGCTTCGACAAGGCGAAATTCGCCTGGCACAGCACGCAGACCGGCGATACCTACTATCCGGACCTCGAACGCGCCGACGACGTGCAGGTCGACTATAAGGCCGACGGAACCAACCATTACAGCGAGATCAGCGCCGCCCAATCCGGCGCTACCATCTACCAGGATGTCGCCACCGTTCCGGGAGTCATGTACAAGTGGAGCCTCAAACACGCCAGTCTCGACTCCAGCCACCTGGACAAGATGAGCGTCATCATCGGCGAACCGGGCAAGGAGACCGCGCAGGAAGCCACCCGCACCACCGCGAACGGGCATGGAGACAAGCTCGGCAAGGTCGGCACGGTCATCAGCACCAAGGTCAGCAACCCGGAGATGCCCGCCGGCAATAAGTTCCAGGAGGGAGCGCATACGGGCCAGTGGGAGACGTACACCGGCACGTACATCGCCACCGGCACCGTCACGCGTTTCGCCTTCCGTAGCGTCGAGGGATACAGCGCGTGGGACGGCAATCTGTTGGATGACATCAGTTTCAGCAAGGCGTACAAGCTCACATACGATAAGAACGCATCCGACGCGACCGGCTCCGTTCCATCCGATACGACCGCGAACACCGTCAAGCAGGCCAAGGCGGATGCCACGGGAACCGTGAAGACCGTGACGGACACGAAGACCAAGACCAGCGGAACCGTCAAGACCGTCGCGGATACCAACGCCAGCCTGCCGGACCATCTGGTCAACGGCGACTTCAGCGTGAACTACCACGACCAGTGGAAGGACAGCTTCGGCGGCTGGACCAGCATCGACCCGAACGCGGGCAAGACCCTGCACGCCACCAGCCTTCCCAATGGCTCCAGCTGGAAGTGGACCGCCATCAACGGGTGGGACAAGTCCAAGTTCGGCTGGACCAGCACCCAGAAGGCCGGAAGCAACGTCCAGCAGAAGGCCAACGCGGTCGAACTCCAGTACGACGACTCCACCGCCGACAACGTGTACGCGGAGCTCTGCGCCTACGAGGCCGGCACCGCCATCTACCAGGACATCAGGACCGTGCCCGGCACCCTGTACAAGGTGCGGTTGAAGCACGCCAGCCTCAACAGCACGTACCTCGATAAGATGCAGGTCATGATCGGCACGCCCGGCCACGAGCAGCCGGTCGAGATGACCCGCACCAGCGTCAACGGGCACGGCGACAAACTCAACGAGAAGTCCACGACCATCGCCACCAAGGTCACCAACGGCAACAACCGCCACCACGCCGACCAGTGGGAGACCTACGAGGGCACCTACCTGATCCCCGACGGGCAGACCACGACCCGGTTCACGTTCAGGAGCGTCGACTCCAAGCAGCTCGACTACGGCAACGTGCTCGACGACATCGTGTTCGACAAGGCATACCGCCTCTCCTACGACAAGAACTCCACCGCCGCCGCCGGCGAGGTCCCGTCGAACCAGCGCGGGCAGGAGAACACCACCCAGCCCGCCAAATCCAAGACGACCGGCACGGCGAGGACCGTCGCGGATACCTCTGACGGATTGCCGACCGAATTGGTCAACGGCGATTTCGAATATCCGGGAGCCGATGTCTTGAGCCAGAATCTTCGTGACAAGAAAAGGAACTGGTGGGGCGTCAGCCGCAAGGACAAAATGGTCTACGAATCCGACAATCCCACCAAATGGGTCTCTCTCCCATCGACCTTCGATTCGGATAGATTCGCATGGGATTCCAGCGAGGCCGGAAAAACGTCTGGCGTCCAGGAGGGGTCCTCGCAATGGCATACGAACGAGGTCGAACTTCAAAGGGATTCACGTACGGGCAACATGTACGCCGAGCTCTCCCCATATCAGGCACAGAGCAGCATCCGCCAATACATCCGCACCACGCCCGGTACCCTGTACAAGGTGCGGTTGAAGCATGCCAGTTTGAGCAGCGAGTATTTGGACAAGATGCAGGTCATGTTCGGCGCTCCGGGCCACGAGCAGTCGGTGAGGATGACCCGTGTCGAGTCCCAGAACGGGCTTGACGCCATCGGGGAGTCCACGGCATCCACGACCATTTCGACCCACGCATCGAACAAGGCCGAGATCTCATGGGGTTCCGGGCTTGGATATCATTCGTCACGGAACCATGACGGACAGTGGGCGACTTATGAGGGAGTCTATGTAGCCACTTCCGATGTGACGGTGTTCACGTTCAAGAGCGTTGACTCGCCGTCCTTCAACACCGGAAATCTGTTGGACGACGTGGTTTTCACCAAGGCATACAAGCTCACCTATGACAAGAACTCGGCCGATGCGTCCGGCAAGGTTCCGTCGGATGAGACGGCTGGTACCACCAAGCAGGCCAAGACCCGGGCGACCGGCAAGTCCAAGACCACGGGAACCGTGAAGACCGTGGCCGACGACACGAGCAATCTGCCGGACCATCTGGTGAATGGTGATTTCAGTGTGAATTACAAGGACCAGTGGCTCACGGGAGGCTGGAACTGGACCGACATCACTCCCGACGGCAAGTATCTGAACTCCGTTCGCAATTGGAACGACAGCGACCGGCTTTGGAAGAACATCAAAGGCTGGAACAAGAGTGCGTTCGGCTGGTCCAGCACCCAGAAGGGCGGTACCGACGACATCCAGCACAAGGCCGGAGCGGTCGAACTCCAGTACGACACGAACGCCGACAACGTGTACGCGGAACTGTGCGCGTATGAGGCGGGCACCGCCATCTACCAGGACATCAGGACCACGCCCGGCACCCTGTATAAGGTGAGGTTGAAGCACGCCAGCCTGTATAGCGGATACTTGGATAAGATGCAGGTCATGATCGGCGCTCCGGGCCACGAGCAGCCGGTCGAGATGACCCGCACCAGCGTGAACGGGAACGGGGACAAGCTCAACGAGAAGTCCACGACCATCGCCACGAAAGTGTCCAATACGGGTGAGAACGATCGTAGCCACGACTCCCAGTGGGAGACCTACGAGGGCACCTACCTGATCCCCGACGGGCAGACCATGACCCGGTTCACGTTCAAGAGCGTCGACTCCAAGAACCTCGATCACGGCAACCTGTTGGACGACATCGTGTTCGACAAGGCATACCGACTGACTTACGACAAGAACTCTTCGGATGCGACCGGCGAGGTCCCATCGAACCAGCGTGGCAAGGAGAACACCACCCAGCCCGCCAAGGCCAAGACCACGGGAACCGTGAAGCTCGCGTCGGACGATGATGTGGCGGAATACGCCGCCAACGGCTTGCCGAAGCAGCTCGTCAACAGCGATTTCGACCATGATTGGCGGAATATCGTCAGCCAGTCCAAGATGAGCGCGAAATACAACTTCGCCAACATCGACCCGGCGCACGGCGACGTGGAGATCAGCGGACCGTTGAACGGCAAGGGCGAGGCGTCCAAGCACTGGGTCCACCTCAACGGGTTCGACGCGAACAAGTTCGGCTGGAAATCCAACCAGACCGACACCAGGGTCGACGGCAGGGGCGGCATCGTCGAGATCCAGCGCAGCCGCGCGAACGACAACATGTACGCGGAGATCACCGCCTCGCAGGCCAACACCTACCTGTACCAGGACATCGACACCGCGCACAGCGTGCCGACCGTGTACACCGTGAAGCTCCGGTACGCGCACCGGAACGGCACCATCAACTCCAACGAGAAGATCCAGATCCTCGTCGGAGCGCCCGGCCACGAGCAGCCGGTGGAGATGACCCGCATCGCGTCCGACCGGGGCAACAGGCTGGGTGAGAAGTCCACCACGGTGAACGCTCCGAACACGGATGGCTGGCTCGGCTCGTGGGACACGTTCCAGGGTTCGGTCGTGGTTCCCGCCGGTCGGAACGTCAGCAGGTTCACGTTCAAGGCGTTGGGATCCATCGACGGCATCTCCGGCAATCTGATCGACGACGTGCAGTTCAAGCTCGCCTACAAGCTCTCCTACGACAAGAATTCGCAGGACGCCTTCGGCCAGGTCCCGTCCGACGAGACCGCGAACACCGTCAAGCAGGCCAAGGCCAGGACGGCCGGAAGCGTGAGGACCGTGGCGGACAGGACCGCTTCCGGTCTGACGGTGCATGACCTCGAGACGGGTGATGTCCCCGGCGACTACCGCCAGTTCGTGCTCAACACCACCGGCACGAGGCTCTCGCAGGTCGAGTTCGAGGACGGCGCGTGGTACAAGTCCACGGACTCCTCGTCCCAGGGCATGTGGCCGTTGAAGCTCGGCGCCTCGTTGACCATCCCGTCCGTGGGCGACTGGACCGACCCGTCCGGCAGGACCCACCAGATCAGCATGACCATGCGGTTGAAGGACTGGAACGGCGGCAGCGTCAGCGAACTGTACCGGTTCGACGGGCACGGGAACATCGTCGGAGACGGAAGATTCTGGATCAACACGGCCTACGGTTCCGGCTATTCCAGCCTGCCCGCGAAGGTCGAACAGGCCATGGGCAAGGTCGACACGTCGAAACGCGTGGGCTGCTCGTGGACCGTCGAGTTTACATACGCGGACACCGGCGAGAAGGTGCCCGACACGTTCAAGGGCGTGACCGGCTTCAACGACCTCGACGGTTGGGACGCGCAATCCGATCTCAAGTTCGAGGGCGTGCAGCTGCTTTCCGGTTTCGATGGCGCGTACAAGCGTTCCGACGCGGAACTCGCCTCCTACGGCACGAACGGCTTCGCCGGAATCAAGCATGACGCCGGCGACGAGTCCTATCTGGACGCGCCGCAGCAGTCCCGTCACCGTCTCGCGGCAACCTGGACCGGAAGCACGTTCACGTTCTCCTACGATCTGGGCAATCCCGCTGGACGCACCGACGGCTCGCGCATGACGTTCGGCGCGCCCGTCACCCGCACCGCGGTCCTCACCTATGACAGGAACGCGGCCGACGCGGCCGGATCCGTCCCGTCGGACACGACGCCGGGCACGACCCGGACGGTCTCGTCCAAGACGGATGGCAAGGTGTCGGACCTCGTGCAGCGGACCACCACCCACGATGACGGCAGCGTGACCGTGAGGACCGTCGACACTACCACCGACGTGGTGTCCGGCTGCCAGGTCTACTATCCGGCCGGCCAGAAGATCACGTTGGCGACCATGGCGAAGGACGACGACTGCTGGGATTCCAGCATGCTGTCGCGTCCGGGCCACACCCAGCTGGGTTGGAACCAGGACCGGAACGCGACCCAGGCGCAGGCCCAGGTCACGATGGTCGAGGGCGGCATGACCGTGTACGCGGTGTGGGTCGGCAACCCGGTCCTCACCTACGACACGAACAAGCCGAGCACATGGTCGGGCCAGATGCCGTCCACCCCGGCGTCCGTCTCCGTGCCGTACAATGCGCCCGCCGCGGACGGGTCCGGCTGGCGGGCGGGCGACACGACGAAGATCCGCGGCTACAGGTTCCTCGGCTGGTACACAGCCCCGCAGGACAATGCGGGCCTGTACGACTGGACCAGGCCGTTGACGGGCAGCGTGACCGTGTACGCGCACTGGCAGCGGTTGCAGGCCAACGTGATCTACGACAAGAACGCGTCGGACGCGAAGGGTTCGCATGCGAACACTACCGGCTGGCAGTATTCGGACGTGACCGTGCCCTCGGATACGTCGAAATCGTTCACGCGCAAAGGATACGTGTTCAAGGGATGGGATACCCAGGCCGACGGTAATGGAACTGGCTATGAAGACGGCTCCCAGGTGCCTTTGCAGGACAAGGACATCACCCTGTACGCGCAATGGCAGCCCGTCCATACAGTGCTCAATCCGACAGGCGGCATTAGCCTGCCGTTGCTTGTGGCGGGTGGCATCGGTCTGCTTGTGGCGGGTGTCGGGTCCACGCTCGTGCTCACGCGTCGCATGCGCGATGAACAGTGACGGAGCAGGTCCCGTCGGATGAGGGAAGGCATCCGGTCCGATCCCCTTGGACCGGGGTCGGCCGGATGCCTTCCTTTTTCGTTCCGATATTCGTTGAGTCCCCGGTGGTGTTGACATGAGCGTTTCTGCGGATCGTATGGATTGGGATTGGATTGTTGAGGGCGACCACGCGTACGCCACGCGCGGCGAACGCCGTCGCCTTCGGTCGGCGAGACGGCGTG